>LNAP01010498.1_pt1 | contig 24464 bp, 19 predicted proteins | sample 602601 | NCBI WGS metagenome assembly LNAP01 (sample SAMN02440304, study PRJNA202911) | soil metagenome | biome: Subtropical and temperate rainforests or woodlands; isolation source: soil samples (1 kg each in a 20% v/v slurry with milli Q water) were... ...
GACCGCCGCCGTCAGCATGGCGGTACACGAGGGCAGCCGCGCCATCATCTGCGCCTCCACCGGCAACACCTCGGCCTCGGCGGCGGCCTACGCGGCGCGTGCCGGCATCGTGTCCTTCGTGCTGATTCCGGAAGGCAAGATTGCGCTGGGCAAGCTGGCGCAGGCCATCGTGCACGGCGCCGAAGTACTGCAGATCGCCGGCAACTTCGACGACGGCATGGCGCTGGTCAAGGAACTGGCGCAGACCGCGCCGGTCACGCTGGTCAACTCGGTCAACCCACACCGCCTGCAGGGGCAGAAAACCGCCGCCTTTGAGATCGTCGACACGCTCGGCCGGGCGCCGGACTACCACTGCCTGCCGGTCGGCAACGCCGGCAACATCAGCGCCTACTGGATGGGCTACACGCAGTACCACACCGCCGGGCGCTGCCACCTGCCGGTTATGGCCGGCTACCAGGCCGCCGGCGCGGCGCCGTTCGTGGCCGGCCACCCGATCGACCAGCCGGAGACCATCGCCACCGCCATCCGCATCGGCCACCCGCAGTCCTGGGACAAGGCCATCGCCGCCCAGCGCGAGTCCGGCGGCTGGTTCGCGGCGCTGACCGACGACGAAATCCTCGCCGCCCAGAAATTGCTGGCGATGGAAGAGGGCGTGTTCTGCGAGCCGGCTTCGGCGGCGTCGATCGGCGGCGCGCTGCGCGACCTGCAATCCGGCCGCATCCCGGCCGGCAAGACACTGGTCTGCACCCTGACCGGCAACGGCCTGAAGGATCCGGACATCGCCCTGCGCAGCGCGCCGGACCTGAAACCCGTCAAGGCCGACCGCGCCACCCTGGAGGCGGCCATCCTGCGCCGGCTGGAGCGCGGCCGGTAGGAATTTCCGGCCGCGCCGGGGTTCGAACCGAGACTGACGGCCGACCCGACATCGGAGAACTGTAGAGCCCGGCTTCGCCGGGCGATCATCTCAAGACAATACGGGCGCAATGCGCCGCGATTGTTGCGCGGGCTGCTGCGAAGGCTGGGCCGCCGACAAGTTCATTGAAGTCTTCAACGACCTGAGCAAGCTCTACGGGCTCGATTGCACCGATTTTCGTGCCGATGCGCTGCGTGGAAAGCGAACGAATCTGACTGAATCTTTACCCAGCAACGCCTGGGCAAGGACCGAAAGCTGTTCTGGTAAGCTTGCAAACCCGAGCCAGACGGGCCTCGGCCATGAGCCGGGGTCGTGTTCTGGAAGCCCGCGGCGGGGCCTGATCGAGGAGTACGCACCCCATGAGACTGCTGCATACCATGCTGCGTGTCGGCGACCTGGATAAATCCATCGCCTTCTACACCGAAGTGCTGGGCATGAGCCTGCTGCGCCGCAAGGATTACCCGGACGGCCAGTTCACCCTGGCGTTCGTCGGCTACGGCGACGAGTCGCACAACAGCGTGATCGAGCTGACCTACAACTGGGGCGTCGACAAGTACGAGCCGGGCACCGGCTACGGCCACATCGCCCTGGAGGTCGAGGACGTCTACAAGGCCTGCGAGGACATCCGCGCTCGTGGCGGCAAGATCACCCGCGAGCCGGGGCCGATGAAGCACGGCTCCAGCATCCTCGCCTTCGTCGAGGACCCCGACGGCTACAAGATCGAACTGCTCTCGCCGCAGCGCAGCGACTGATGCCTTTAGCGCCCCGGAGAATCGCGCCGGGGCGCATTTCCTTCGCTGTGCACACGATGAAGGTGCACCGCCAGCCCGCCGTCGGGTGCAACAAGGCGAAGCCGCATTGCAGCGGATAGAACCTTCAGACGGCGCAATGCGCTGCATTACTGTGCCCTACGGCGGGCTGCGCGCGCAGTGCATCAGGCCGTCGGTAGTGCATGGCTTGTGGCGTTAGGTTGGGCTTCCCGCGTCAGCCCAACCGGGCTGGCCTGATGGCGCCCAAGCGGAATTCAGTGCACTTCACGGCGCAAATGCGGTTCGGCCCGGAGTCGGCGGCAGCTGGGGCATTTCCTGGCGGGGAAAGGTTCCGGTCAGGGCGCTGAGGAAGGCGGTCAGATCGCGCACTTGCCCATCGTCCAGCTCCTTGTTCAGCTGGACCTTCGCCATGACGCGCACCGCCTCCTCCAGCGTCGATACGGAGCCATTGTGGAGATAGGGCGCGGTCAAGGCGACATTGCGCAGCGTTGGCACCCGAAACATGTGGCGATCGGCTTCCTGATGGGTCACCTGAAAGCGGCCCGTATCTTCCGTCAGACGATATTTCGCGTCATAGGCACTGCCGGGAAAGGTCGGGAACTTCTGGTAAAACCCCTGTCCTTCGGGCAAGGTCGGACCGGCGAAAGCCGCCCCGCTGTGGCAGGCCACGCAACCGACATCCTGGAACGCCTGCATGCCACGCAGCTGGCTCTCGTTCAGCGCTTTCTTGTCCCCCTTCAGATAACGATCCAGGGAGCTGTCGGGGGTGATCAAGGTCCGCTCGTAGGCAGCAATGGCCTGCGCGACCCGGTCGATGGTGATCTCCGGCGCGTTGAAGGCTTGCTTGAACAAGGGCTTGTATCCCTCGATTCCTTGCAGGCGCTTGACCACCGCGGCATGATCGGGGTTACCCATCTCAACGGGGTTGATCATCGGTCCCTTGGCCTGTTCCTCCAGGCTGGGCGCGCGTCCATCCCAGAACTGCACCGACAGGAAAGCGGCATTCCAAACCGTGGGCGATGAGCGGCCGCCCAATTGCCCACGCACCCCCATGGAGAATGGTCGGCCATCTTCGCCGCCCCCCATCACGTTGTGGCAGGAGTTGCAGGACACCGAGCCGTCCACACTCAGGCGCGGATCGAAATACAGCGCCTTGCCCAGGGCCACCTTGGCCGGTGTGGTTGGGTTCGTGGCCGGTGCAATGGGTTTTTCTGGCAACGGCTCGAAAGCCTGCGCCCCCGCGGTGATGCCCAATAGCAAAAAGCCAAGTCGGCGGATTCCGGATACGATCCTGCGCTCTTTCATATCAAGATACTCTCGCTAATTTCCAACGCTCAAATCAATCAGGGGCCAGCCTTCTGCGCTCAACGGAAAGTACGCCACAATATGCTTAACAAATCCTTAAGGCACCTCTGCACGAAGCGCAGCCCGTCGCATATTTCGCTTCCTGGAAAGTGATTTTTCGCACGATTCCACTCATTCGTCCTTGATTCGGCTCTGTTTTCCGGGCTTTTTCCTGTTCAGGGCGCCCCTTGCCCTGACGGTGCACGTACGCGTCGCCCGCGAGCACCTTCGACAGCGCCGCCAGGCACACGAAGCGATTCAAATTCTTCGCCAGCACCCCGGTAACGCACCCCGGCGTAGCCGAAACGAATCTTCAAGTCGCGAAACACATGCTCGACCTTCGCCCGCCGAGGGGGTCAGTCCCGGATTCCGCTGCGCTTCATCCAGGCTACACGCGTGGTGGTGCCCCAAAGCTTTGGAAAACCACGGACGAAGGTCGCGAGCGGAGGCACGTGAGGTCTAACGTAACGTTCAAATTTAGGGGCGCGCCGCTTTTGGCGCGTCCCGCTCGAATGCAGGGTTGGGCGTCATCTGAGCACGTTGCGTATGAGTGGTGTCGGGTCTGTGCTGGGAGCGCTCCAGTCCGCGATGCTCGGGTGCGTTGCAACTACGACCATCAACCCGTTACGGCCAGCAAATGCTTGACTTCGCCACCTGCGGTTGTTTGTCTCGACAAGCTCCGAGTGCAGCGTATTAGCGCCAACCTTGTTTCGTAGATAGTTGCCTGCGGTCTTGCCGAAGCAAAGAATTACTTTTGGGCGTGCGTTCGATTGCAAGTTCGTGAAATGGCCAACATCGATCAGCGAGCATGGCCATTTCATTTCCAATGTCGCCCTCGCGGCGAGAGTGGACAAAAACCAAGTTGCTGCAAGGAACATGCCCAGGACTGAAGCCGGGTGCCGCGAAGAGATGGAGAACACGAGGTGCCATCCCATAGGTTCCGGGGGCTGCGCATTCCCATGACTCATCGCGATATGCAGACCAGTCGTCCGGGTACGAACGGAGTACGGCGGCTGTGTCGCTGCCAACGGTTTCTGATTCGTGCTGTGACGAGTCGCCCCCTGGGTTGACCCCGAGCACATACAGCGCAGACGGCACCGAGAACGCCAAACGACCGGAATAGAACACCTTTCCAGATCGTGGCAGGAGTTCGGCAGGTATTCGCTCGGCAAGTTCTTCGATCATGGTAGTGAGGGTATTGATGGCGCCCCACGTAAGTTATCCGACATTTGTCGGAATAAATGTGTTATCAATGTCCGATAATCTGGAAGTGCCCTGTAACCGCATTATTCTTGAAGCCCGCGAAAGGCGGATCGTGATCCGCCTTTCGCGTTCATGCTCGCCATTCGGTGACGGAGTCGCGTTGGTTGATACGCCGCCCCGTCACCGCTGGTCAAGCGCATTGCATCACTGTCGCTCACGAGCGCCGCACCGCTGCGAGCAGTAGTCGCCTCAGCCCGGCCCCAGCATGTCCGCCGGGCGGATCAGGCGGTCGAAATCCTCGGGGCTGAGCAGGCCGAGTGCGACCACGGATTCCTTGAGCGTCAGGTTCTCGTGGTGCGCCTTCTTGGCTGCCTTGGCGGCGTTGTCGTAGCCGATGTGCGGGTTCAGCGCCGTCACCAGCATCAGGTTGCGGTCCAGGTACTGGGCGATCTGTGCCTCGTTGGCCACGGTGCCGGCGACGCAGTGGTCGGCAAAGGAACGGCTGGCGTCGGTCAGCAGGCGGATCGATTGCAGCAGGTTCCTGATCAGCAGCGGCTTGAAGACGTTCAGTTCCAGGTGCCCGCTGGCGCCGCCGAAGTTGATGGCGACATCGTTGCCGAACACCTGCGCCGCCACCATGGTCAGCGCCTCGGACTGCGTCGGGTTGACCTTGCCGGGCATGATCGAGCTGCCCGGTTCGTTCTCCGGCAGGTACAGCTCGCCGATGCCGCAGCGCGGGCCGGAGCCCAGCAGGCGGAAGTCGTTGGCGATCTTCATGCACGCGGCGGCGGCGGTCTTGAGCGCGCCGCTCATCCACACGATGGCGTCGTGCGCGGCCAGCGCCGCGAACTTGTTCGGCGCGGTGATGAAGGGCAGGGCGGTCAGTTCCGCGATGCGGTCGGCCACCGCATCGGCAAACCGCGGATGGGTGTTGAGACCGGTGCCGACCGCGGTTCCGCCGATGGCCAGTTGGTACAGGCGCGGCAGGGCACTGTCGACCGCGTCGATGACGTCGTTCAGCTGGTGCACGTAGCCGCTGAATTCCTGGCCCAGGGTCAGCGGCACGGCGTCCATCATGTGGGTGCGGCCGACCTTGATGATGGACTCGAACTGGGCAGCTTTTCTGGCCAGCACGTCGCGCAGGTGGCGCAGGGCCGGCAGCAGCGCGTCGTGCACCTCGCGCGCGGCGGCGATGTGCATGGCAGTGGGGAAGGTGTCGTTCGAGGACTGGCTCTTGTTGACGTCGTCGTTCGGGTGGACGGGCTTTTTGGAGCCCAGTTCGCCGCCGGCCATTTCGATGGCGACCTCGTTCACGTTCATGTTGCTCTGGGTGCCGGAGCCGGTCTGCCACACCGCCAGCGGGAAGTGGTCGTCGAGCTTGCCGTCGGCCACCTCGGCCGCCGCGCGGGCGATCAGGTCGGCCTTGTCCTGCGGCATCAGGCCAAGATCGGCGTTGGTCTGCGCAGCGGCCTGTTTCAGCACGCCAAAGGCGTGGATCACTTCCAGCGGCATGCGCTCGCGCTCGCCGCCGATGGCGAAGAACTTCAGGCTGCGGGCGGTTTGCGCGCCCCAGTAGCGGTCGGCCGGGACTTCCAGCTCGCCCATGGTGTCGCGCTCGATGCGAAAGGACATTGCCTGACTCCGTATTGAAATGGGTGACTTCGCGAGGCCGGAATTCTACCGGGCGCGGCGGCCCCGGCCGGGTGGTATCGACCGCCCCGGTGCGGTAACCGGGCACAAGTTCGGGCAAGCGCCTGCGACAACGCAGCGGGTTTGTCCCGGCCGCGGCGAGTCGGGACGGCAGGCCCCCTGTGCTAGACTTCGCGCCGCACCGGAGCGATTTATGCCGCGCGTCCGAGCCTGCTGGCGGGGTCCGCGCGAGCGTCGTTTGTGGCGGCCCAGGCGCCCCCGAATCCATACCCACATTCCTTAATTTGGCGACAGCATGACCGAGTTCGCCCGCGAAGTTATTGCCGCGAACATCGAGGACGAGCTCAAGCGCTCCTACCTCGACTACTCCATGAGCGTCATCGTCGGGCGCGCCCTGCCGGACGTGAAGGATGGTCTGAAGCCGGTGCACCGGCGCGTGCTGTATGCCATGCACGAATCCGGCCACCACTGGAACCGCGCGCACGTGAAGTCGGCGCGCGTGGTCGGCGAGGTGATGGGTAAGTACCACCCGCACGGCGACTCGGCCATCTACGACACGCTGGTGCGCATGGCGCAGCCGTTCTCGCTGCGCTACCCGCTGATCGACGGCCAGGGCAACTTCGGCTCGGTGGACGGCGACTCGCCGGCCGCCATGCGCTACACCGAATCGCGCCTGTCGCGGATCGCCAGCGAGCTGCTGGCCGACATCGACATGGACACGGTCGATTTCGTGCCCAATTACGACGGCAAGGAACGCGAACCGGCGGTGCTGCCGTCGCGCCTGCCGAACCTGCTGGTCAACGGCTCCACTGGCATTGCCGTGGGCATGGCCACCAACATCCCGCCGCACAACCTGGTCGAGGTGGTCAACGCCTGCGTGGCGCTGATCGACGACCCGGACATCGACCTCGACGGCCTGATGGTGCACCTGCCGGGGCCGGATTTCCCGACCGCCGCCAGCATCAACGGCGCCGCCGGCATCCGCGAGGCCTACGCCACCGGCCGCGGCAAGATCTACCTGCGCGCCCGGGTCGAGATCGAGGAGGACAAGAAGACCGGCAAGGCGAGCCTGGTCATCTTCGAGCTGCCGTATCAGGTCAACAAGGCGCATCTGCTGGAAAAAGTCGCCGAGCTGGTCAAGGAAAAGCGCATCGAGGGCATTACCGAGATCCGCGACGAGTCCGACAAGGACGGCATGCGGGCGGTGATCGAGCTGCGCCGCGGCGAGGTGCCGGAGGTGGTGCTCAATCACCTGTACCAGCAGACGCAGCTGCAGGCCGTGTTCGGCATCAACATGGTGGCACTGGTCGACGGCCAGCCGCGCCAGCTGACGCTGCACGAGGTGCTCGAGGCCTTCATCCGCCACCGCCGCGAGGTGGTCAGCCGGCGCACACTGTTTGCGCTGCGCAAGGCGCGCGACCGGTTGCACATCCTGGAAGGCCTGGCTGTCGCGCTGGCCAACATCGAGCGCGTGATCGCCCTGATCCGCGGCTCGCAGACCACGGACGAAGCCCGCGCCAAGCTGACCGCCGAGGGCTTCGCGCCCGGTTTCGTGGGCGAGATGCTGACCCGCGCCCTGGGCGTGGACGCGCAGCGCCCGACCGAGACCGGCCGTGGCCTGATCGATGGCGCCTATTACCTGAGCGATCGCCAGGTGCAGGCCATCCTGGACATGCGTCTGCAGCGCCTGACGGGGCTGGAACGGGACAAGATCGTCGACGAGTACGGCGAGCTGACGGTGCAGATCGCCGATCTGCTGGACATCCTGGGCAGCGACACGCGCCTGCTGGCCGAGATCCGCCGCGAGCTGCTGGAAATCCGCGACCAGTACGGCGACAAGCGGCGCACGACGATCATGGTCGACCGCCTGGACCTGACATCCGAGGACCTGATCGCGCAGCAGGACCTGGTGGTGACCTTCTCGCACCAGGGCTACTGCAAGTCGCAGCGGGTCAGCGAGTACCGCTCGCAGCACCGCGGCGGGCGCGGCCGCTCGGCGGCGCGGGTCAAGGAAGAGGACTTCATCGAGCGCCTGTTCGTGGCCAACAGCCACGACACGCTGCTGTGCTTCTCGAACGCCGGCAAGGTGTACTGGCTGAAGGTCTACGAGCTGCCGCTGGCCGGCTCCGGCAGCCGCGGGCGGCCGATCGTGAACCTGCTGCCGCTGGGCGAGGGCGAGCGCATCAGCGCCGTGCTGCCGGTGCGCGAGTTCGACGCCGAGCGTTTCGTGGTGTTCGCCTCGCGCCGCGGCCTGATCAAGAAAACCGCGCTGGCCAATTACTCCCGCCCGCGCAGCGCCGGCATCATCGCGCTGGACATCGTGGACGGCGACGCCCTGGTGGCGGTGGCGCTCACCAGCGGCAGCGATCATGTGCTGCTGTTCACCGACGACGGCAAGGTGCTGCGTTTCGACGAGCGCGACGTGCGCCCCATGGGCCGCGATGCGCGCGGTGTGCGCGGCATGCGTCTGCACCAGGACCAGAACCTGATCGGCATGGTGGTGGCGCAGCCCCAGGGCGATATCCTGACCGTCACCGCCAACGGCTACGGCAAGCGCACGCCGCTGGCCGATTACCCGGTCCGCGGCCGCGGCGGCATGGGCGTGATTTCCATCCAGACCAGCGCCCGCAATGGCCCGGTGGTGGGCGCGGTGCAGGCGGTCGAGTCCGAACAGGTGATGCTGGTCACCAACGCCGGCACGGCCATCCGCACCACGGTGGCGAGCATTTCCCTGCTGGGCCGAAACACCCAGGGCGTGAAGCTGATGGGTGTGGGTGAGGGCGAGCTGCTGGCCGGTCTGGCGGTGGTGGCACCCGAGGATGAAGAGTCCGAAGGCGAGCCGATCGACGGTGATGACGCCGCGACCGATCGGACCGCAGCCGACCCGGCCGAGCGGCCCGGCGACACCAACCCGGACGACGTTTCGCCCGACGCATGACGCAGACGGCCGCCGCCCCGCGCGGCGGCCCAGACACGGAGACAACGATGGCACGCGTATACAACTTCAGCGCCGGCCCGGCGGTATTGCCCGAGCCGGTGCTGGCGCAGGTGCGGGATGAGCTGCTCGACTGGCACGGCTGCGGCATGTCGGTGATGGAAATGAGCCACCGCGGCAAGGAATTCATGGCCATCCAGGCCGAGGCCGAGGCCGACCTGCGCGCGCTCATGGGCATCCCGGCCAACTACAAGGTGCTGTTCCTGCAGGGCGGCGCCAGCTTGCAGTTCTCGATGCTGCCGCTGAACCTGCTGCCGGCGGGCGGCAAGGCTGACTGGCTCCTGGGCCAAGAAGGCCGCCGCCGAGGCCAAGCGCTACGGCACGGTCAACATCGCGGCGAGCAGTGCCGAGACCAACTTCAACCGCATCCCGGGCCAAAGCGAGCTCAAGCTCGACCCGGCCGCCGCCTACGTGCACATCACCGGCAACAACACCATCTTTGGCACCGAGTACCACTACACGCCGGACACAGGTTCAGTGCCGCTGGTGTCGGATGCCTCCAGCCACATCCTGTCGCGGCCGGTGGACGTCAGTCGCTACGGGCTGATCTATGCCGGGGCGCAGAAGAACGTCGGCCCGGCCGGTCTGACGCTGGTGATCGTGCGCGATGACCTGATCGGCCGCTGCCGCGAGGGTGCGCCGACCATGCTCGACTACGCCATCCATGCCGAAAACGACTCCGCCTACAACACGCCGCCGACGTTTGCCATCTACGTGTCCGGCCTGGTGTTCAAGCACCTGCTGGCACAGGGCGGGCTGGCGGCGGTGGAGCGGGCCAACGTAGAGAAGGCCAGCCTGCTCTACGACCTGCTCGATCGCAGCGGCTTCTACAACTGCCCCACCGAGCCGGCCAGCCGCTCGCGCATGAACGTGCCGTTCACGCTGGCCAATGCCGAGCTCGATGCGCCGTTCCTGGCCGAGGCGAAGAAAGCCGGCCTGGTGCAGCTGAAAGGCCACCGCAGCGTCGGCGGCATGCGTGCGAGCATCTACAACGCCATGCCGCTGGCCGGCGTGCAGGCGCTGGTCGATTTCATGATCGACTTCGAGCGCCGCCACGGCTGACGGCCACATCACTTCGCAGGAATACCGCCATGTACCGCGTACTCGCGCTGAACAACATCTCCAAGGTCGGCCTGTCGCGTCTGCCGGCCGACCGCTTCCAGATCGGCAAGGACCTGGCCGATCCGGACATCATCCTGCTGCGCTCGGCTGACCTGCACAGCATGGACCTGCCGGCCTCGCTGCTGGCCGTGGGTCGGGCCGGCGCCGGCGTGAACAACATCCCGGTGGCAGCGCTGTCGGCGCGCGGCATTCCGGTGTTCAACACGCCGGGCGCCAACGCCAATGCGGTCAAGGAGCTGGTGATTGCCGGCCTGCTGCTGGCGGCGCGCAACATCTGCCAGGCCTGGGCCTACACGCAGGCGCTGGAAGGCGACGCGCAGACCGTGGAGCACGCGGTCGAGGCCGGCAAGAAACAGTTCGCCGGCTTCGAGCTGCCGGGCCGCACGCTGGGCGTGGTGGGCCTGGGCGCCATCGGCCGGCTGGTGGCCAACGCCGCCCTGGGGCTGGGCATGAAAGTGGTCGGCTACGACCCGGGCATCACCGTCGAGGGCGCCTGGCAGCTGTCGTCGCAGGTGCAGCGGGCGCCGAGCGTCGAGGCGGTGTTCGCGCAGGCCGATTTCATCACCTTCCATGTGCCGCTGAACGATCACACCCGCGGCCTGGCCAACGCCGACACGCTGCGCCTGGCCCGTCCCGGCCTGACGGTGCTGAACTTCGCCCGCGCCGGCATCGTCGACACCGACGCCGTGGCCGCCGCGCTGGAGACCGGGCAGGTGCATTACTACGTGAGCGATTTCCCCAAGCCGGGGCTGATCGGCCACCCGCGCGTCATTGCCCTGCCGCACCTGGGCGCCTCCACTGCCGAGGCGGAGGAGAACTGCGCCGTGATGGTGGCCGATCAGGTGCGCGACTACATCGAGAACGGCAACATCACCAACGCGGTCAATTTCCCGTGGGTGGTCATGCCGCGCGCCGAGGGTGCGGCGCGCCTGTCGGTGGTCAACGCCAACGTGCCCAACATGGTCGGCCAGATCACCACTGCGCTGGCCGAGGCCAAGCTGAACATCGTCGACATGATCAACAAGTCCAAGGGCGAGCTCGCCTACACGCTGGTGGACGTGGATCGTCCGCTGCCGGCCGAACTGCTGGCGAAGATCCGCGCCATCGCGGGCGTGCTGGCGGTGCGCTGTCCCTGACCGGCGCCAGGCGGACGGAGGAGGCATGACGCAGGACGGCAAGCTGGCCCAGATTCGGCACCGTATCGACACGATCGACGGTGAGCTGCTGCGCCTGCTGTCCGAGCGGGCGGCCTGCGCGCAGCAGGTGGCCGAGGTCAAGCAGGCTGCCGGCGAGACGGTCTTCTACCGTCCGGAGCGCGAGGCGCAGGTGCTGCGCCAGGTGGCCGCTGCCAATCCCGGGCCGTTGCCGGACGAGGCAGTCGCGCACATCTTTCGGGAAATCATGTCGGCCTGCCTGGCCCTGGAGCGGCCGCTCACGGTGGCGTATCTGGGTCCGCCGGGGACCTTCTCGCAGGACGCCACGCACAAGCACTTCGGGCAGGCCATCAGCAGCCTGCCGCAGACCACCATCGAACAGGTGTTTCGCGAGGTCGACGCCGGCGCTGCCGACTATGGCGTGGTGCCGATCGAGAACTCCACCGAGGGCGCGGTTACGCACACGCTGGACATGTTCCTGAGCACGCCGCTGACCATCTGCGGCGAGGTGGAACTGGCCGTGCATCAGCAGCTGCTGAGCAAGGCGCCCGACCTGGCCGGCGTGAAACAAATCTATTCGCACGCCCAGTCGCTGGCGCAGTGCCGGCGCTGGCTGGCCGGGCACCTGCCCGGCGTGGCCTGCGAGGCGGTCAGCAGCAACGCCGAAGCGGCCCGGCGCGCGGCCAGCGAAGCCGGCGCCGCCGCCATTGCCGGCGAGTCGGCCGGGCGCCTGTACGAGCTCACGCGCCTGGCCGCCAATATCGAGGACGAGCCGGGCAACACCACGCGTTTTCTGGTCATCGGCCGGCACGACACGCAGCCGTCGGGACGCGACAAGACCTCGCTGCTGCTGTCCACCGGCAACCGGCCCGGCGCGCTCGCCAGCCTGCTCGAACCGCTGCGCCGGCACGGCATCTCCATGACCCGCATCGAATCGCGTCCGGCCCGCACCGGCCGCTGGCAGTACGTGTTCTTCATCGACATCGAGGGCCATGTGCAGGACGCGCCGGTGCAGCAGGCATTGACCGAACTGCGCGAGGTGACCGCCCTGTGCAAGGTGTTGGGCGCCTACCCGCGGGCGACCGGAGATACGCCATGAGCCTTTCCATCCGTGATCTGGCCACGCCCGGCGTGCGCGCCTTGCAGCCCTACCAGCCGGGCAAGCCGCTGAGCGAGCTGGAGCGCGAGTACGGTATCCGCGACGCCATCAAGCTGGCCTCGAACGAGAACCCGCTCGGCCCGAGCCCGCTGGGTCTGGCCGCGGCGCGCCAGGCTCTGGACGAGGTCGCGCTGTACCCGGACAGCCACGGCTTTGCCCTGAAGCAGGCCCTGGCGGCGGCGCTGGCGGTCGAGCCCGGCCAGTTGGTGCTGGGCAACGGTTCCAATGAAATCCTGCAGCTGGTGGCGCGGGCTTTCCTGAATCCAGGCGACGAGGTGGTGCTGGCGCAGTACGCGTTCGCCATCTTCACCACCGTGTCGGTCAGTGCCGGCGGCCGCGTGGTCACGGTGCCGGCGCGCGACTGGGGCGCCGATCTGCCGGCCATGCGCGCGGCGGTCACCGATCGCACGCGGGTGATTTTCCTGGCCAACCCGAACAACCCTACCGGCACCTGGCACCGGGCCGCCGAGCTGCGGGCGTTTCTCGAATCCTTGCCGCCGCACGTCGTGGTGGTGCTGGACGAGGCCTATTGCGAGTACGTCAGCGAGCCGGATTACCCGAATGGTCTGGCCTGGCTGGCACAGTTCCCGAACCTGCTGGTGTCGCGCACCTTCTCGAAGATTTACGGCCTGGCCGGGCTGCGCCTGGGCTATGGCGTGGCCAGCGCCCCGATGGCAGACCTGCTCAATCGCCTGCGCGAGCCGTTCACCGTCAACAACCTGGCCCTGGCGGCCGGCGAGGCGGCACTGGCCGATGAGGAGCACGTGCGCCGCGCCCGGGAGCTGAACGCGCAGGGCCTGGCCCTGCTGGCCGCAGCCTGCCAGCGGCTGGGGCTGGCCTACATTCCGTCGGTCGGCAACTTCATCGCCGTCGATGTCGGCCGCCCGGCCGGTCCGGTGTACGAGGCCCTGCTGCGGCGCGGCGTCATCGTGCGTCCCTTGGCGCCCTACGGCATGCCGAATCATCTGCGCATCACCATCGGCACGCCGGCGCAGATGCAGCGCCTGCTCGCCGCCCTGCCGCAGGCGCTGGGCGGCTGATGGCGCACGTCGTCGTCATCGGACTTGGCCTGATCGGCGGCTCGCTGGCGCGGGATCTGCGCCGTTGCGGGCATCGGGTGACGGCCTGTGGCCGGGATGCCGCGCGCCTCGCGCCGGCCGTCGGGCTTGGCATCGTCGATGCCGTGGAAGCTGATTGGCAGGCTGCCGTGGCGAGCGCCGACATCGTCGTGCTCGGCGTGCCGGTCGGAGGTACACGCGAGGTCTATGCCCTTATCCACCCGCACCTGGCGGCCGACGCCGTGGTCACGGACGTCGGCAGCACCAAATGCTCGGTGGTGCGTGATCTGAAGGCCCTGTGCGGCCAATTGCCGGCCCATTTCGTGCCCGCTCATCCGATTGCCGGCACCGAGCACAGTGGCTTTGCCGCCAGCCTGGAGGGGATGTTTGCCGGGCGCACGGTGGTGCTGACGCCAACCGCGGACACGGATCCTGCCGCCACGGCGCGTGTGGCCGCGCTGTGGCAGGAGGTCGGCGCGCAGGTGCTGACCCTGACGCCCGAGCAGCACGACGCCGCGCTGGCGCTGACCAGCCATTTGCCGCAGATGCTGGCCTACACGCTGATGGGGCAGTTTGCCGAAACGCCCGGCGCGCTCGCCCCGCTGGTCGGCAGCGGCTTTCGCAGCATGACGCGCCTGGCCGGCAGCGATCCTGTGATGTGGCGGGACGTGTCCCTGGCCAACCGGGCGCAGCTGAGTCTGACCCTGCGCCGCTACATGGAGCGCCTGGGCGAGCTGGCGGCGGCGGTGGATGCCGGCGACGCGGCGCGGCTCGAAAAGCTGTTCGCGGCGTCCCAGGCCGCCTATCACCGTCTGCCGCCGGCCTGAGGTTCCAGCATGGACTTTCGTGTTAGGTCGGGCGGGCAGATCAGTGGTCGTTGCCGCGTTCCGGGCGACAAGTCGATCTCGCACCGGGCCGTCATGCTGGCAGCGCTGGCCGAGGGCGAGAGCCGCTTTACGGGCTTTCTGGCCGGTGCGGACACGCTGGCCACGGCGGCGGCGTTTCGCGCCATGGGCGTACGCATCGACGGTCCGTATGACGGTGAAGTCACGGTGCAGGGCGTTGGCCTGCATGGCCTGCGGGCACCATCAGGACCGCTCGACATGGGCAACGCCGGCACCGGCATGCGCCTGCTGGCCGGTCTCCTGGCCGGGCAGCGTTTCGGCGTGACGCTGATCGGTGACGAATCCCTGTCGCGCCGGCCGATGCGCCGCGTCATCGCGCCGCTGCGTCAGATGGGTGCCGATATAGGCGCCGCCGAGGGCGACACGCCGCCGCTGGTGTTGCGGCCGACCGCCCAATTGCGGGGCATCGACTATGTACTGCCGATGGCCAGCGCACAGGTCAAATCCTGCCTGCTGCTGGCCGGCCTGTATGCCCAGGGACGCACCTGCGTGACCGAGCCGGCGCCGACCAGGGACCACACCGAGCGCATGCTGGCCGCCTTCGGCCGGCCGCTGCAGCGGGACGGCGCGCGGGTGTGCATCGATGGCGGCGACACGCCGCTGCGGGCCACCTCGTTCGCCATACCGGGCGACATCTCCTCGGCCGCGTTTCCGCTGGTGGCGGCGCTGATCGCCGGGCAGGGCGAGCTGCTGATCGAAAACGTCGGCATCAACCCGACCCGCACCGGCATTCTGGACATCCTGCGTGCCATGGGCGGTGACATCGAGTTGCTGAATTTGCGCGAGGCCGGCACCGAGCCGGTGGCCGACATCCGCGTGCGGCCCAGCCGTCTGCGCGGCATTGCCGTGTCACCGGAGCTGGTGCCGCTGGCCATCGACGAATTCCCCGCCATTGCCGTGGCCGCCGCCTGCGCACAGGGCGAAACGCTGATCACGGGCGCGCAGGAACTGCGGGTCAAGGAAAGCGACCGCATCGCCGCCATTGCGAACGGACTCACGGCGCTTGGCATTGCGGTCGAAACGCTGCCGGACGGCCTGCGCATCCAGGGCGGGCGGTTTCGCGGTGGGGTGGTGGAAAGCCATGGCGATCACCGCATCGCGATGGCCTTCAGCCTGGCCGCGCTGCGCGCCGATGCGCCGGTGCGGATTCGTGACTGCGTGAACGTCGGCACCTCGTTTCCCGGCTACGCCGAACTCATGCGCGGCCTCGGCCTGGCCATCGAGGCCGCATGAGCGAGGCGCCAGTCGTCACCATCGATGGACCGGGCGGCGCCGGCAAGGGCACGGTCAGCCTGCTGCTGGCGCGCCGGCTGGGGTGGCATTACCTGGACAGCGGTGCCCTGTATCGGCTGGTGGCCGTGGCCGCCGCGCGGGACGGAATCGACCTCGACGATGGCGACGCGCTGGCGCGGCGCGTGCCTGGCCTGCGAATCGAATTTCGCTTGCACGCCGACACGCTGCAGGTGCTGCTGGATGATGTCGACGTGACCGCCGCCATTCGGGAAGAGGCCTGCGCCCGGGCGGCGTCGCGCCTGGCGGTGCACGCCGGGCTGCGCACCGCATTGCTGCCCTTGCAGCGCGCCTTTGCCCGTCCGCCGGGTCTGGTGGCAGAAGGCCGCGACATGGGCACGGTGGTGTTTCCGCAGGCGCCGCTGAAGATTTTTCTGACCGCCAGCGCCGAGCAGCGTGCCCGGCGGCGCTGGCTGCAGTTGAGCGCGGCCGGCGTCGATGCTAGTCTTGCCGCCATTTTGGATGATTTGCGGCGGCGTGACGCGCAGGATGCTTCGCGTACCACTGCCCCGCTGCGCCCGGCGGACGATGCGGTCCTCATCGACAGCAGCGACCTGACGGCGGATGAAGTGTGTGCCCGGATTGCCGGGCACTGCCAGGAGCGCGGTCTGACGGTCGGCACCGACCCGGTCCCGTAAGGGTTCGGGTCCGTTTCGCGGCGAAAGCCCCGCGGGCAGCGCAGTTTTTCAATCAATGCGGATCGCGGAAGCCGCTCACCGTTAGCCACTACCCATGACCGAATCGTTCGCCGCCCTGCTGGAAGAAAGCCTGTCGAACAGGAAATTGCAGCCGGGCTCCATCGTCCGCGCCACTGTTGTCGACATGGACAACAACTTCGTCACCGTCAACGCCGGCCTGAAGTCCGAGGCGCTGATCCCGGTCCAGGAATTCCGCAACGAGCGCGGTGAGCTGGAGGTCGCCATCGGCGACGTGGTCGAGGTGGCCCTGAAGGCCATCGAGGACGGCTACGGCGAGACCGTGCTGTCGCGTGAGGAAGCGCGCCTCAACAAGCAGTGGATCGTGCTCGAGGAAGCGTTCGAGAAGTCCGAGCCGATCACCGGCATCATCACCGACAAGGTCAAGGGCGGCTTCACGGTCATGATCGGCGACGTGCGGGCCTTCCTGCCCGGCTCCCTGGTCGACATCCGCCCGGTGCGCGATGTGACGCACCTGGAAGGGCGCGAAATCGAGTTCAAGTGCATCAAGCTCGACCGCAAGCGCAACAACGTCGTGGTGTCGCGCCGCGCGGTGCTGGAAGACAGCTACGTCGAGGAGCGCCGTGCGCTGATCGAGAGCCTGGAAGAGGGCCAGATCAAGCACGGCATCGTCAAGAACCTCACCGACTACGGTGCGTTCGTGGATCTGGGCGGCATCGACGGCCTGCTGCACGTGACCGACATGGCCTGGAAGCGCGTGCGTCACCCGAGCGAAGTGGTCAAGGTAGGCGACGAGCTGGAAGTCAAGATCCTGAAATTCGACCGCGAGCGCGTGCGCGTGTCGCTGGGTCTGAAGCAGCTGCAGGAAGACCCGTGGGTCAATATCGCGCGCCGTTATCCAGTCGGCACGCGTCTGGTCGGCACGGTCACCAACGTCACCGATTACGGCTGCTTCGTGGAAATCGAGGACGGCGTCGAGGGCCTGGTGCACATGTCCGAGATGGACTGGACCAACCGCAACGTGCAGCCGGCCAAGGTGGTGCAGCCGGGCGATCAGGTCGAGGTCATGATCCTAGACGTCGACGGCGAGCGCCGGCGCATTTCGCTGGGCATGAAGCAGTGCCGCATGAACCCCTGGGAAGAATTCGCCGCCCTGCACCGCAAGGGTGACAAGGTCAGCGGGCGCATCAAGTCGATCACCGACTTTGGCGTGTTCGTGGAACTGGACGGCGGCATCGACGGCCTGGTCCATCTGACCGACATCTCCTGGGACAAGCCCGGCGAGGAAGCCATCCGCGACCTCAAGAAGGGCGATCTGGTCAACGCCGTGGTCATGCTGGTGGACCCCGAGCGCGAGCGTATTTCGCTGGGCATGAAGCAGGTCGAGGGCGATGCCTGGACCGACTACGTGGAACAGCACCCGCGCGGCACGCGTGTCACCGCCAAGGTGACCCAGGTCGAGCCGAAGCTGGTCCTGCTGGAGCTGGCCCCCGGCGTCGAGGGCACCATGAAGGGCTCCGATGCGTCGCAGGACAAGACCAAGGATGCCACCGAGGTGCTCAAGGTCGGCGATGAGGTCGAGGCCATGATCATCGCCATCGACAGCAAGACGCGCAGCATCCAGCTGTCCGTCCGGGCGCAGGAGCTCAAGGAAGAAGCCGCGGCGGTGGAGGATTACCGTTCCACCAACGTCACCGGCACGACCAGCCTGGGCGATCTGCTCAAGGAGCACCTGGGCGATCGGGGCAACTGAGCAGGCACGGTCGCATCGGTGGCGGCCCGCTGCCGCCGGTGCGATCGAATTCTTGGGCCGGCATGGGCCATGCGCAGACCCGGCGGTGCCGGCGCGGATTCACACGAACGGCGTGGCTGCGGCCATGCCGTTTTTTGTTTTCGGAGGTGGCCTGATGCGCACATTGCGACTGCTGGCGCTGCTCATGGTGTCGGTATTGGCCGGACTTTTCGCCAGCGTCAACACCCAGCCGGTGAGCGTCAATTACCTCGTCGGCAGCGGCGAACTGCGCCTCGCCTATCTGCTGCTTGGCGTGGTCGGCGTGGGCATGGCGCTCGGCTGGCTGGCGGCGCTGCCGCGGCGCTGGCAGCACGGCCGGGAACTGCGCCGGCTGCGCGCGCAGCAGCGACGCCTGGAAGCGGAACTGGTGGCGCTGGCCCCCTCCGCCGCGCGGCCGCCGCAGCCGTGATCCGATGCCTCGAGACGACCTTGCCTCGATGATCCGCCCCGCGTCTACACCCCGCATCGTGGTTGCCGTCGACCGGCCCGATCTTGGCCAGGCGCTGGCGCTGGCGGACCGACTGGACCCCACGCTGTGCCGGCTCAAGGTCGGCATGGAGCTGTTCACCGCGGCCGGACCGGCCGCGGTGGAGGCTTTGCAAAAGCGCGGCTTTCAGGTGTTCCTGGATCTGAAGTTCCACGACATTCCCAACACCGTGGCCGGCGCCTGCCGCAGCGCGGCGGCGCTCGGCGTGTGGATGATCAACGTCCATGCCGGCGGTGGCCCGCGCATGCTGGCAGCGGCGGCCGAGGCGGTCGGCGCGGCCAGCCATCGCCCGTTGCTGGTGGGCGTCACGGTACTGACCAGTCTTGATCAGGCCGAGCTGACCGCCGTCGGCGTGGCGGCGAGTCCGGCTGAGCAGGTGCTGCGCCTGGCGCGCTGCTGTGCCGATGCCGGCCTGGACGGCGTGGTCTGCTCGCCGCTGGAGATTGCCCCGCTGCGGGCGGGGCTTGGGCCTGATTTCAGGCTCGTCACGCCCGGCATCCGCGGCCCCGCCGACGCCCCCGACGACCAGCGGCGCACCCTGGCGCCGGCCGCAGCGCTGGCGGCCGGCGCGGACTATCTGGTCATCGGACGGCCGATAACCGGCGCAGCGGATCCGTTGGCAGCCTTGCAGGCCATCACCGCCAGCCTCGACGGCGCCTGAACGGTGCTCAGCGCCCTGTTGCCGGCTCATCTGGCGCGTCTGGCCGGCGTGCGCGTGCTGGTGGTCGGCGACGCCATGCTGGACCGCTACTGGTTCGGGGCGGTGGAGCGCATCTCGCCGGAAGCGCCTGTTCCCGTGGTGGCCGTGGGCGGCAGCGAGGAGCGCCTGGGCGGCGCCGCCAACGTGGCGCGCAACGTGGTGGCGCTGGGTGGTCAGGCGCGTCTGCTGGCGATTACCGGTCAGGACGAGGCGGCAGAGCGCATCGACAGCCTGCTGGCGGACAGCACCATCGACGCCCGCCTGCTGCGCGATGCCGCGCTGCCGACCACACTGAAGCTGCGCGTGCTGTCGCGCAGCCAGCAGCTGATCCGGCTCGATTTCGAGGCCCGTCCGGGCGCCGCGGCGCTGGCGGCCCTGCAAGCGGCGTTTGCCGATACCCTGGAGTGGGCGCAGGTGGTGGTGCTGTCGGACTACGGCAAGGGCACGCTCGCGGCTGCCGCCGAACTGATCGCGCTGGCACGCAACCACGGTCGGCCGGTGATCGTCGACCCCAAGGGCCACGACTACGCCCGTTACGCCGGCGCCAGCCTGCTGACGCCCAATCGCGGCGAGTTCGCCACCGTGGCCGGGCCCTGGCACAGCGAGGATGAGCTGCATGAGAAGGCCGCCGACTGGCTGGCCCGGCTGGGCATCGAACGGCTGCTGGTCACGCGCAGCGAGCAGGGCATGACCCTGTTCCGCAAGGGCGCCCCGGCCCTGCACGATCCGGCGCGGGCGCGCGAGGTGTTCGACGTGTCTGGCGCCGGTGACACGGTGGTGGCGGCGCTGGCACTGGCGCTGGCCGCCGAATTGGATGATGCGGCGGCGGTGCATCTGGCGAATCTGGCCGCCGGCATCGTGGTCGGCAAGCTGGGCACCGCCACCGCCACGGCGCAGGAAGTGGCCGCCGAACTGGCCGAGGAGGACTGAGCGTGTACGTGGTAACTGGCGGTGCCGGCTTCGTTGGCAGCAACCTGGTGCGGGCGCTGAACGCTCGCGGCGTGACCGACATTCTGGTGGTGGACAACCTGGAGACCAACTCGGCCAAGTTCCGCAATCTGGTCGGTTGCGCGATCGCCGACTATCTGGACAAGCGGGAATTCCTGCGCCTGCTCGAGTCCGGGCGCGGGCTGCCAAAACTGACGGCCGTGCTGCATCAGGGGGCCTGCTCGGACACCCTGGAGCTGAACGGCCGCTACATGATGGACAACAACTACGCCTACTCGAAGGCCTTGTTCGAGCACTGCCAGACCGCCCGCCTGCCCTTGCTGTATGCCTCCTCGGCCGCCGTCTATGGCGCCAGCGAAGTCTTCGTCGAGCGGCCCGAACACGAGCGCCCGCTGAACGTCTACGGCTACTCCAAGCTGCTGTTCGACGACTACGTGCGCCGGCGGCTGCCACGCCTGCAGGCGCCGGCGATCGGCTTTCGCTACTTCAACGTCTACGGGCCGGGCGAAGCGCACAAAGGCCGCATGGCCTCGGTGGCGCGGCAGTTCTTTGTGCAGTACTCGGAGCGTGCCTGCGTGCAGCTGTTCCGCGGCAGCGGTGGGTATGCCGATGGCGAGCAGCAGCGCGATTTCGTGGCCGTGCAGGACGTGGCGCGGGTGGTGCTGCATTTTCTGGATCGTCCGCAGGCCAGCGGCGTGTTCAACCTGGGCAGCGGCGCGGCGGCCAGCTTCAACCGCGTGGCGCAGGCGGTGATCAACACCTGCCGCGCCGCAGCCGGCGAGCCGGCGCTCGATCTGCCGGCGCTGGTCGACTCGGGCGCCGTGCGCTACATCGACTTCCCGCCGGGTCTTGCCGAGCGCTACCAGAACTACACCCAGGCCGACCTGACCGGCCTGCGCCGGGCCGGCTACGACGGCGCGTTCATGCCGGTGGAGCAGGGCGTCGCGGCCTACGTGCACGAGCTGCTGACCGGCGCCTGAAACTGCCACCAGGAATGAAACCTTGAATCTGACCTTTCTTGGCGCCGCCGGCACCGTCACCGGCTCGAAATACCTGCTGGAAGTCGCCGGCCGGCGTGCGGCCTGTTCCAGGGCTACAAGCATCTGCGCCTGCAAAACTGGGCGCCGCTGCCGTTCGAGCCGGGCACGCTGGACGCGGTGCTGCTCAGCCACGCCCACATCGACCACAGCGGCTACCTGCCGCTGCTGATCAAAAACGGCTACGGCGGACGGGTCTGGTGCACGCCGGGCACCGCGGCGCTGTGTCACCTGCTGCTGCCCGACAGCGGCCACCTGCAGGAGCAGGACGCCGAGTACGCCAACCGCAAGGGTTTCTCCAAGCACCACCCGGCGCTGCCGCTGTACGACAAGCAGGACGCCATCGATGCCTTGCCGGCGCTGGAAGGCGTGGACTTTGGCCAGTGGTTCGAGCCGTGCGCGGGCGTGCGGGTGCGGTTTCGGCAGGCCGGGCACATCCTTGGCGCCGCCAGTGTGGAAATCGAAACCGAGGGCCAGCGGCTGCTGTTCAGCGGCGACCTGGGGCGCGCCGGCGATCCGGTCATGTGCGATCCGCAGCCGGCGCCGCCGGTCGATTACCTGGTGGTCGAATCCACTTACGGCGATCGCCTGCACCCGGACACCGACCCGGCGCAGGCGCTGGCCGATGTCATCAATCGCACCGCCGCGCGCGGCGGCATGGTGCTGATTCCGGCCTTTGCCGTCGGCCGCACGCAGGAGCTGCTGTTCTACATCCACCAACTGAAACAACAGCAGGCGATTGCTGACCTGCCGGTGTTCCTGGACAGCCCGATGGCCATCGACGCCAGCGAGCTGCTGCAGCGCTTCGCCAGCGAACATCGGCTGAGCGCCAGTCAGGCCCGCGCCGTGTGCGCGACGGCGACCTACGTGCGTGAGCGTGAAGAGTCGATGGCGCTGAACAGTCGCACGCATCCGATGATCATCATCTCCGCCAGCGGCATGGCCACCGGCGGGCGCGTGCTGCATCACCTGAAGGCCCGCGCCGGCAATCCGCACAACACCCTCCTGTTCGCCGGCTACCAGGCCGGCGGCACGCGCGGCGCGGCGCTGTTGGGCGGCGCGCGCGAAATCAAGATCCACGGCCGCTATGTGCCGGTGGCGGCCGAGGTGGCGAGCATCCAGAACCTGTCCGCCCATGCCGACTGGCAGGGCATCCTCGCCTGGCTGGGTCAGATACCGGCGCCGCAGCGGATATTCGTCACCCACGGCGAGCCGGCGGCGGCCGATGCCTTGCGACTGCGCCTGCACGAGCGGCTGGGTTGGCAGGCGCAGGTGCCGATCCAGGGCGAGCGGGTGCGTTTGTGGTGAATGAACCGGCGTGGTCGCCGGGCCAGCCCCTGGCCGGCTGGTTGCGCCTGACCGGGCGCGGCGCATGGCTGATTCGGGATGCGGCGGTGGAGCACCCGTCGCTGCGCGCGCACCTGAACCGGCATTACGCACGCGACGCGAAGGGCCGCTACTTCGTGCAAAACGGCGCGCAGGTCGTGTTCGTGCGCCTCGACTATGCGCCCTACGTCCTGCATGTCACGGCAGACGGGATGCTGGTCGCCCATACCGGCGAGGCGGTGCTGGCGGCCTGTCTGGACGAAACCGGCGTGCTCACGCTGCGGACTGCGCTTGGCGCCGGTCGGGTCGACGAGGCGAGCCTGGAATACTTCGCCGACCGGGTGTGTCACGCCGACGGGCGCGCCGCCGACGAGACGGCGCTGGCCGATCTGATGGTCGGCGGCCTGGATGCGCCGGTGCTGTTTCTGGACCTGCCCGAAGGGCGCCTGCCGCTGCAGCACTGCCCGAGTGCGGCCCTGCCGGAACGCTTCGATTTCGTGCGCGACCCCGGCCAGCAATACGGCCAGACCGACTCCCCCTGAACCATGTTCAAACCCTACGAAGTCTTCATCGGCCTGCGCTACACGCGCGCCAAGCGGCGCAATCACTTCATATCGTTCATCAGCCTGGTGTCGATGGCCGGCATCGGCCTGGGCGTGATGGCGTTGATCACCGTCATCTCGGTCATGAACGGCTTCGAGGAGGAGCTGCGCTCGCGCATCCTGGGCATGGTGGCGCACGTCACGGTCAGCGGGGACGGCGGCGCGCTGCGCGACTGGCCGCAGGTGCAGCGGCAGGTGGCGGCCGAGCCGCAGGTGCTGGCCAGCGCGCCCTACGTCGAGACCGAGGCCATGATCTCGTTCGCCGGCAACGCCAGCGGCGTGCTGCTGCGCGGCATCGACCCGGCGCAGGAGCCCACGGTGGCGGAACTGACGCTGAACACCACCGGCACCACCCTGTCGGCGCTGACGCCGGGCGAGTTCGGCATCATCCTGGGGCGCGATCTGGCCCTGGCCCTGGGCGCCAAGGCGGGTGACAAGGTGACGGTGCTGATCCCGGAGGCCAGCGCCACGCCGGCCGGCGTGCTGCCGCGCATGAAGCGCTTCACCGTGCTCGGCACCTTTTCGGCCGGCATGTACGAATACGACAGCGCGCTGGCGCTGGTGGCCCTGCCGGATGCCCAGCGCCTGGTGCGCCTGGGTAATGCCGTCAGCGGTGTGCGCCTGCGCCTGGCCGATCTGATGCAGGCGCCGGCCGTGGCGCAGCGGCTCAGTCAGCGCCTGCCGTACCTGGCGGTCGGCGACTGGACGCGCCAGCACGTCAATTTCTTTCGCGCCGTGCGCACCGAAAAGACCGTGATGTTCATCATCCTGTCGCTGATCGTGGGCGTGGCGGCCTTCAACATCATCTCCACCCTGGTCATGATGGTGGCCGACAAGCGGGCCGACATCGCCATCCTACGCACCATGGGCGCCACGCCGGGCAGCGTGATGGGCGTGTTCATCGTGCAGGGCGCGGTGATCGGCGTGGTCGGCACGCTGCTGGGCCTGCTCGGCGGGGTGGCGCTGGCGCTGAATATCGAAACCCTGGTGCCGTGGCTCGAGCGGGCGCTGCACGTCAGCCTCTGGCCGACCGATGTGTATTACATCTCCAGCCTGCCATCGCGCCTGCAGGCGGGCGACGTGACGCGCATCACGGCGCTGGCGCTGCTGCTGTCGCTGCTGGCCACGCTGTACCCGGCGTGGCGGGCATCCCGTACCGACCCGGCCGAGGCGCTGCGCTATGAATGACCAAGTGCCGGTCCTGGAGGCCCGCGGCCTTGGCAAGACTTACCTCGACGCCGGTGGCGCCCTGACCGTGCTGCACGACGTGGATCTGACGGTCCGGGCCGGCGAGAGCGTGGCCGTCATGGGCGCCTCCGGCGCCGGCAAGAGCACGCTGCTGCACCTGCTGGG
>LNAP01001510.1_pt1 | contig 24459 bp, 17 predicted proteins | sample 602601 | NCBI WGS metagenome assembly LNAP01 (sample SAMN02440304, study PRJNA202911) | soil metagenome | biome: Subtropical and temperate rainforests or woodlands; isolation source: soil samples (1 kg each in a 20% v/v slurry with milli Q water) were... ...
GGGTACACGACTAAGTGGGAAGAAATTCCTATTGTTGCTGGTTAGCGGGAATATCACCTGCCATTGGTTTTTATTTTCAATATGAGAAGGATGTTATTTGCAGCCTTGGCGTTTCATGAAGTCCTTATCTGGTGCGGGTTACAGGTGTTCATTGTGAGATTAATCTATCAACTTTACGTCCATTGTGAGATTAATCTCTTTACTTTGCTAAAGTTGGAAAAAAGCCATTTTTTTATTAAATTAGAGTGTTAAAAATGACAATATTGGCCAAAACAGCCAATAAATAGAGCGTTTTAATAGCTGCCTGTGGATAAAACCACCAATTTAAGAGTTTAGAAGCAGTTCAATGTGAGATTAATCTACTAACTTTTATCCCAATGTGAGATTAATCTACTAACTTCACAGTTTTAGGTAGACATAATTAATTAATTTATCGAACCCTCTTTTGGTTGCCATAAAATCAGTAGCCTTTTGCATTATCTCGCGTATATCAGTTAAATAACTACTGTCACCTTTGCGGGACGAAGCTGCCGTTTATTTTAGGTTTCCAGTCTTCAATAATCGGCTCATTGCAGACATTGGTAACTAACGATTTGTAGTATAATCTTTCAATCTCTACAACCCTTGCTCTAAGGCCGTTTGATTGGATCCAGATTCAAAACACGAATTCGGTCAGCAAATGTCGCAGCAGATAATTCTCCTACACGGCGGCCAACTAATACTCCTTTTTCATTAAAAAATAGCGTAGTTGGATAAGCTGGAGAAGCTGTCTTCTGGGACATTTGCATTTCTGAATCCAAAAGTACATTTACGAGCTTCAGGTTTTCCTGCTCTAGGTAACTTCTTACAATACTTTCTGACTCTCCTTGGTTCACAAATATAAATTCAATATTTGGATTACGCTGTTGAGTGTCTCTTAGTAGAGGCATTTCTCTACGACAGGGAGCGCACCAGGTCGCCCATAAGTTGACCACCATAGGCTTCCCACTTAGTTTATCAAGATGCATTACTCCTCCTTCCAGACGTGGCAATGCAACGTTTGGCATCAGAATCGGGGGATCTATATCATTCTTAGTATATAACGTGGCTCCAGACAAAATCACACTTCCGGCAAGTATGGCTAGCAATAATGGTTTGCGAATTTCCTTTTTTCTCCATCCCATTAAAATTGCTAAAATAAATGCTGAAAAAAATCCAACCGGGGTAATAAAACCGCCATCGCGGATATCGATGATAGTCCACGGCGCCATCCTGTATGAATCAAAATAAATCAGTACGAATGCAACTCGCGCTGTGAATATTCCTACATATAACATTTTCCAAAGTGATGGCTCAATATCAACTGCACTCTTTCGGCATAACCACTTTCCTACTGCTATGCTAAATATCAGAGAAAGTAAAAGTACTAGCGGCTCGGTGGGTAGTGCTAGAGGTCCAACATTAATAGTTTCTATCGTCAATGGTCAACTGCCTTTCTAAAAAAAATCCTGCGCTTCTGAACCCAAATGGATAGCAGTTTTATTCTTTGGGATGTTTCATAACTTCTACTCAATCAAATCTCTAGGCATCTATCCATTAAGCATTAGGCATTTCAGTAACTATTTAGTAGCTACAAAAAACTTATTGTACAGGATAGTAACAATTTGCTTGTAATAAAATGTACCGAGCTGTAACATCCGTCTAAAGTTAAGGAGAAGATATGAACAAAGCGGTAATAAAACCAATACGTAAATTAATACAAGGAACGATTGCCCAGGCCAAAATCCTTGATGCTGTAGATGATTTATTTTATAGAGAGGGCGCTCGAATGGTCGGTGTAGACACAGTTGCAAGTCATGCCGGTGTAAACAAGATGTGTCTCTACCGTCACTTCGAGTCCAAAGAGAAATTGGTGCTGCGCTATTTAGAGCGACGGGCTCAACGCTCATGGGACAATATAGAAGCTAGCTTAGCCAAGCAGCCGAATGAGCCCCGAATGCAGCTTCTACAATTCTTTAAAGATGCTACTGAGCGTACGCAACAACCGAGTTACCGAGGCTGTGCGTTTATCAATATTGCTACCGAATTCCCTGACAGAAATCACCCTTCGCGAAAATTAGTAGCCGATCACAAGGAAAAGTTGTTAGCCAGATTGCAGGAACTAGCCACTCAGGCTGGAGCAACTGATCCCAAGGCCTTGGCTCATGCACTCGCATTAATGTTCGAAGGTGCATGCGCTGCGAGTCAGACTTATCCACTAGGGCATCCTATCCTTACTACATTGCAAAACGTAGTTGAAACTTTGGTGGATAGTGCTTGTTCAACAAATCACAAATGGAATGAGCAATGAACAAGCTTTGGCTCATTTGCTAGACCAGTAAATTTAGTGAATTTCTGCAGAACGAAATTTTGTTGTTTATCGCATTAATAATAGATTGTGAACTTCTATGATAGGAATTGTAAGAATTGCTCTAAAGCGACCTTATACCTTTGTCGTGATGGCGCTACTTATGCTTATCATGGGTACGCTGGTTGCATTACGCACGCCGGTCGACATCTTTCCCGAGATCAAGATCCCGGTCATTGCCGTGGCTTGGCAGTACAATGGACTGCCGCCGGATGAAATGGTGGGGCGCATCACCACGCTCTATGAACGGGTGCTCACGACTACCGTCAACGATATAGAACACATCGAGGCCAATTCCTATACGGGCTTCGGCATCGTCAAGATTTTCTTCCAGCCTGATGTCGATATTGCCACAGCCAATGCACAGGTAACAGCGGTCTCTCAAGTAGTAACGCGGCAAATGCCAGCAGGAACGACACCGCCATTCATCATCAACTATAGCGCCTCAACCGTGCCTATTCTGCAGGTTGCGTTATCTGGCAAAGGAATGTCAGAGCAAAACTTGGCAGACATGGGATTAAACGTCATTCGCACACGTTTGGTTTCAGTCCCTGGTGCTGCGATTCCTTATCCCTTCGGTGGCAAGGCACGCCAAGTGCAGATTGACCTCGATCCAGCAGCCATTCAGGCCCGAGGCTTGTCGGCTCAAGATATCGCCAATGCACTGGCAGCTCAAAACCTTATTTTGCCTGTTGGCACGCAAAAGATAGGTGGCTATGAATATACCTTGCGTCTGAACAATTCTCCTTCTTCGATCGAAGAGTTGAACAACTTGCCAATTAAATTTATAAATGGAGCCACTGTCTACATGCGCGACGTGGCGCATGTACGAGATGGTAATCCACCGCAGACCAATATTGTGCATGTGGACGGTGCTCGCTCGGTGTTGATATCTGTACTTAAAAATGGAGCTACCTCTACCTTAGATATTGTGTCAGGTATTAAAGCTAAGCTGCAGGAAATTAAGCCATCGCTGCCTGATAATTTAGTTGTCTCACCCATAAATGATCAGTCACTTTTCGTGCGATCAGCAATACACAGTCTAGCATTTGAAGGCGTCATCGCGGCAGCGCTGACTAGCCTAATGATTCTGCTATTTCTAGGGAGTTGGCGCTCCACAGTTATCATTGCAATATCCATACCTCTATCCATAATGGGAGCTGTACTTGCACTCTCAGTTACAGGCCAGACGTTGAATATCATGACTCTTGGCGGACTTGCGCTCGCAGTTGGTATCCTAGTCGATGATGCTACGGTAACCATTGAAAATATTAACTGGCACCTAGAACAGGGGAAGAGTGTTGAAGCCGCAATCATGGATGGCGCAGCACAGATAGTGACACCTGCATTTGTATCCTTACTCTGTATCTGTATCGTATTTGTGCCGATGTTTTTCCTTGATGGAGTGTCGCGCTTCTTGTTCGTACCAATGGCAATGTCTGTAATGTTTGCAATGGTGAGTTCGTTCATCCTGTCACGCACTCTTGTTCCAACCATGGCAAATTATCTGCTGAAACCACATGCGTTGCATACGCACATGCATGATATGAAAGAAGCCCCACCTAGATCGTCAAATTCACTAGTCAATTTCCAACGCGGTTTTGAAAGGCACTTCGAGAAATTCCGTTTTGGTTACAAGGATTTGCTATTACTTGCAATGAACCGCCGGTACATATTTGTGGCAGGGTTTATGGCCTTAGTGATGTTAACATTTGCGCTAATACCATTCCTAGGCCGCAATTTTTTCCCTTCCGTGGATGGAGGTCAGATTCTGATGCATGTGCGTGCACCCGTTGGTACACGTGTGGAAGAAACATCCTCACATTTTGCACTTATTCAAACCGCCATAAAAAGTGTGATTCCTGAAAATCAGATCGAAACGATAGTCGACAATATCGGAGTTCCTGTTAGCAGTATTAATATGGTCTATAACAATACAGGGTTAATCGGTACGCAGGATGGTGATATTAATATTGCGCTTAAGAAAGGGCATCGCCCAACCGCAGAGTATATTCGTGAATTACGTGAAATCCTGCCACACCAGTTTCCAGGAACAACATTTTCATTCCCACCAGCCGACATAGTAAGTCAGATTCTTAACTTTGGTTCTCCAGCGCCTATTGATGTGCAGATCCGCGGTGGCAAACTAGATGCCAATTTTGACTATGCCAACAAACTGTTGACAAAGATCCGTAATATACCGGGTGTGGCGGACGCCCGTATCCAGCAATCACGGCAGAGCCCGCTGTTCAATATCAATATGGATCGTACACGTGCTCACGAAGTAGGCGTCAGTATGCGCGATGTAACTAACAGCTTAGTAGTGAATATGGCCGGCAGTTCGCAGGTGGCACCATCATTCTGGTTAGATCCCTCGAACGGTGTGTCCTATCCTATAGTAATGCAGACGCCGCAGTACCGGCTCGATTCACTAGAGAGTCTTGCGAACCTGCCAATCAGCGGTTCTGGAAGTAAGACTGATCAAACACTAGGCGCACTGGCCACATTTCAGCGTGGGAACGGTAATGCCGTAGTCAGCCAATATAACATTCAGTCCATGGTACAGATATATGCCACCACCCAAGGACGGGATCTTGGCGGCGTCGCCAAAGACATCCGCCGTATCATTGATGAAACTGCAGAACAGGTACCCAAAGGCGCCAAAGTTGAACTGATGGGTCAAGTTAAGACCATGGACAGTGCTTTTTCTGGCCTATTGTTTGGCTTGCTCGGCGCCATTGTGCTGATTTATTTACTGATAGTGGTCAATTTCCAATCGTGGAGCGATCCGTTCGTTATTATCTCGGCTTTGCCGGCGGCGCTTGCAGGCATTGTATGGATGCTTTTTGTGACCTACACGCCTCTGTCCGTGCCAGCGCTGACAGGAGCCATCATGTGCATGGGCGTCGCTACGGCCAATAGCGTGCTTGTCATCACCTTTGCACGCGAGCGTCTCGAACATTTGGGCGATGCAACGGCGGCGGCTATTGAGGCTGGATTCGTACGATTCCGCCCCGTTCTAATGACAGCACTCTCAATGATAATAGGCATGGCACCTATGGCATTTGGATTTGGCGAAGGCGGCGAACAAAATGCACCACTGGGTCGCGCCGTAATTGGAGGCCTTATTTTTTCTACCATCGCCACCCTAATTTTTGTTCCTGTCGTGTTCAGTATTATTCACCGGCAGCACATTAAAAAACCTGCACAACACAATGCAATAAATAATATCGGAGATTTAAATGCAGTCTGATCAAATCGCATTACGCAGGAACTATCGCACTTTACGTTTTGTAGGCTTAGCAGTTTTAATTGCTGCCGTAGCCATCGTAGTAAATGGTGTCATAACCCGTGCAGATAGCAATGAAAATCTCAAGAAATGGACCGACGAGCAAGCTATTTCCAGCGTCAGTGTCATCTCTCCCAATAAAAAGGGAAACATTATTACACTTGATTTACCTGGCCGCTTCGAGGCCTTTGCCCGCGCCCCCATCTACGCCCGCGTCAACGGCTATCTCATGAGCTGGAAAGTCGATATAGGCGGACCCGTGAAAGCAGGCCAACTATTAGGAGAGATTGGAACTCCCGACATTGACCAACAATTACTACAGACGCGTGCCGACCTCGCTAGTGCTGAGGCAAATGCCGACCTTAGCGCAAAGACTGCAAAACGCTGGCAGGCTATGCTTATTTCAGATTCAGTTTCACGTCAAGAAGTAGACGACAAAGTTGGCGACCTTGCCGCAAAAGAAGCAAGCGTCAAAGCAGCTCAAGCGAATGTAGACCGACTACTCGCCACCAAGAGCTTTGCACGCATCGTTGCGCCGTTCGACGGTATTGTTACTGCACGCTCGACTGATACAGGTGCGCTTATAAACGCAGGCGGTGGCGGACCAGCTTTGTTCGAGGTGTCCGATACGCATAAGTTGCGCCTTTATGTAAAAGTACCTCAAAGTTATGCAGCTAGCATCAATATAGGCAGTAAAGCAGACATAACAGTGCCCGAACATCCAGGGAAAATTTACACTGCGACTGTTGAATCCACATCACGCGCAGTTGACGTCGCCTCCGGAACAACCCTGATTCAGCTTTTGGTTAACAATACTGCTGACGAACTGTTGCTGGGTAGCTTTGCTAATGTCCGGTTGCATCTACCTAGCAACTTAACAGCGCTTAACATTCCTGCTAACACACTCATCTTCGACCAATACGGCCTTCGCGTTGCCACGGTTGATTCCGATAACAAGGTGCATCTCAAAAAGGTAATTATTGCTCGTGACTTTGGTAAAACGATTGAACTCAGCTCAGGCGTCGAAGCTGGGGATCGCCTGATTGAAAGCCCACCTGATGGTATGGTCGATGGCACGCTGGTTCGTATAGTGGATCACAATCGAAAAGAGGCTAACACTTCAACCACCCTCAAGAAAAACATTTGATGATTATAAAAGTAAAAACTATTACGGCACTAGGGCTGGCTTCTTTGTTCATAGGCTGTTCGATGGCACCGCCGCTCGTGAAACCGGAGATTCCGATTGCCAAAAGTTATAAAGAAACTGCTCCGTGGATGCTGGCCCAGCCCGCCGATGAACTACCGCGCGGAGCTTGGTGGAAGCTTTACGATAATGCAGAATTGAATGCGCTAGAAGAAAGGCTGTTAACTAACAGCCCCAACCTGGCTGCCGCCTATGCACGTTATGCTCAGGCAGAAGCATATACTTTGCAGTTGCGTTCTGGCTTGTTTCCTTCCCTAACCGGTACAAGTAGTGCTCAACACAATCGTCAATCTGATATGCGTCCGCTTCGTAATGCGGCTGGACAGAGCGAATACAATGCCTATTCCATAGGTGTGCAGGCAAGTTACGAAATTGATTTGTGGAGTCGAGTACGCAATCTTGTAGCTTCGGGCGTAGCAACAGAGCAGGCAGGAAAAGCGGACCTAGAATCAACACGGCTCAGCCTTCAGGCTGAACTCGCCTATAACTACATCGCTCTTCGCGGCATTGACCAACAAATCGGACTGCTACGGAATACGGTCACCGCCTACCGTAAAACGCTGGATCTTACCAAGCTTCGTCATGATGGTGGAATTGCACCGGGTCTCGACGTTGCACGCGCTCAAACACAATTCGATATGGCGCAGTCACTGGTCGAGCAGGCACTGGCTCAGCGAGCTTTGGCCGAGCACGCGATTGCCGCATTAGTCGGCGCTTCAGTTTCAGAATTTTCCATCACTCCGCGCCAAGAGGAGATAGTGATGCCTTCGATACCTATTGGTTTGCCTTCCGCATTGTTGCAACGACGGCCAGACATCGCAGCTGCTGAGAGACGTATGGCAGCCGTCAACGCAAGCGTAGGAGTGGCTAATGCAGCATTCTTTCCTGATCTAACCTTGAGTGGGGTGCTGGGATACCAAAGCTCCTCTGCTGGCAAGTGGATAACAGCACCAAATATATTTTGGGCGATTGGGCCCGCGATAGTGTTGAACTTATTTGACGGGGGTAAACGCAGGGCGCAAGTGTCTGAGGCCCAAGCTGTCCTCGATGAAGCAAGTGCGCAATATCGTGGAGTGGCCATCCGCGCATTCCAGCAGGTAGAGGACAATCTAGGGCTAATCAATCACTTTAATTTAGCTTCCAAATCACAGCATTCGGCCCTTGTGGCTGCAAAACAATCTCTTGATTTCGCACAGAGCCGTTACCAAGAAGGCGCAGCCAGCTATTTGGAAGTAACTGCTTCGCAGACTGTTGCACTTGAAACTGAGCGCGGTTTGCTCGATCTTAATACACGCATTTTACAATCAAGTGTACAACTCATAAGAGCGCTTGGTGGAGGATGGTCTTTAGAGAAATATTTTCCATGATATTAATCTCCTAAAAACAATAGGGATCAATAGCTTGCGCTTCTTTATTGAACTATGCGTATGAAATTGACTTAAATGCCAGACAAAGCTGCCGTTTAGGGTTGGCAAATAAGCTTAAGCCACCGACCATAAGTGGGCATTTGAAAACCGTCTAGAAAATCGGGTGACGTCCAGAGTTTGTTCTAGTAAGTTCATGCCTGTTTCCTTGTGCTTACCTCAGGACAATTTGTGTGTTAATCAGGAGATTTCTTCCCAAGCAGATCGTCCCGTTTTTGTATAAACTCATCGCGGCTGATTTCACCTCGGGCGTAGGCATTCTCCAAAATATCGATTCCCTTTTCAGGTGGCTTCGTCAATTTATTCTGGTTGTTTAAATAGATTACCAACGCTGCAATCAACCCAATCGGAACAGCCCACATAAATAGCATTCCAAGTCCCATAACCAAGCTCCCTCCTAAAGACCATTCCCAATCATGCCATCCATACATAGTCCACCTCCAGTCGGTTTTACACAATAATACGCTAGCTATGAGATAAGTGTCGCGTCTCCTGCATCCTGAATGCGACTAACGTTCCTGACAACATGGTAATCACCGCAACCAGCCACAATGCACTTGTCATTCCAAATATATCCGCTACCACTCCGGAAAGCAGTGCCCCTACTGCGTATCCTAGATCTCGCCAGAGACGGTATACGCCAACCGTAGAAGCACGCCATGAGGGATTAACAACATCACCGATTGCTGCTAGTAGCGTTGGGTAGACCATGGCCGTACCGACGCCAAGCAGTACTGAGCCAACCGCATATGCGCCAAACATGGAAGTCGACGCTATAACAGCTATCCCCACGGCCTGTATCCACATTCCTGCAACAATGAGCCATTTGCGGCCAACTCGATCTGAAAGTGCCCCGGTAAATAATTGGCATATCCCCCATACTCCAGGATATATAGCTGCCAGCCATCCTATCTGAGTTAAACCTAACCCAGTTGAAGCAAACACTAAAGGAAACAACCCCCACGCCATACCATCATTCAGATTATTGACCATACCGGCTTGGCTTATGGAGGATAGGTTGCGGTCATGCAATGTCGTACGCCAGAAGATGGTTCGTTGTGAAGGCACCGCAGTGCTTTGATGGACTGGGTGTAATGAAGCCTCATGTTTTGCATGATGATGCGTTTCACGAACAAACGTTATAGACAGTAATAAACCAGCTATTACAAACGCAATACCCAGGTAGAACGGCTCAGGTCTCAGCCTATAATTTGTTGCGATCCAGCCGGTAGCAAATGCAGCGATGCCAACAGCGGCATATCCTGCGAATTCATTGATTCCCATAGCGAGGCCACGGTTCTTGGGCCCGGCAAGATCAATCTTCATGATGACGGTCGTTGACCAGGTAAGGCCTTGACTAACCCCCAAAAATAAATTGGCTGCTAAAACCCAATTCCATGATGGTGCCCACATCAGCATGAACGGTACAGGTGTTGCAACAAGCCAGCCAGCAACCAGCATTGCCTTGCGTCCATAAATATCGGAATAGCGGCCAGCAAAGTAATTAGTCAGTGCCTTGGATACACCAAATACTACAATAAAGGCCAAGATTGCCGTATGCGCCACCAAATGAAATTCCTGCTCTGCGATAGCAGGCAGGATGGTGCGTTCCATACCCACCATGCCTCCGACGAAGGCATTAATCAACACTAACAGGCTAAACTGTTTCCAGTTCTCCCACATTCCCAACCGTATTCCAGTAGCCAAATTAGACATGATGGATTAACTGAACGCAGCCTGCCCACGATTGACTGCGACAATTGCATCCATATCGGCGGGACGTGGAGGGATTTCTTTAATTAGAGATTCAACGAAGGTATCACGGTTCATTGATAGGCTAGGATTCCATTTCTTTTCGAAGCCTAGAGTAGATGAAGGTTTGCCAGAGAGTCCTGCGCCGCAGACACTGCCTGCCTGATGGCCTGGATAGATTTCTATTTCGTTTGGTAATGACAAAAGCTTTTTGTGAATGCTTTCATGAAGAACGGCTGCCATTTCCCGCTCCTTCCCCACCAGATCTGGACGGCCAATGGCACCTACAAAAAGCGTGTCGCCAGTAATTACAAACCAAGGTTCTTGCCCACGTCGTTTGTCGGTTATCAACAGACAGATGCTGTCTGGTGTATGTCCAGGTGTATGTAAAATTTTGATCACAACGTTACCGACATCAATGATTTCATTGTCTGTTAATGATTTGATATCAAAATTAACAAAGAACTTGTCACTTTCATGTAGGCAATAAGGCGCGTCAACCATCTGGGCTAGCTTCCTGCCTCCAGAATAATGATCGGCATGTATATGGGTATCAATGACATGGGTGATGGTTACATTGGCTTTCTGTGCTTCCTCTATAAACCAACTCTCATCTCCAGACACTACATCAACCGCTACAGCTTTCCCTTGTCCACCACAGCCGAAGAAATATGAAAGGGTAGATTCTTTTGTGGCCAATTGTTTAAAAAACATATGACCTCCTAAAACACAAACACTTTATCAGCCCATTCAGACCAGTCAGCCAATTCTTCCAGCGATCCTCTGTGCGTGCCTTCTATCAACTCATCAGCTCGAATACCTCGGGCATCCATACATGTGCCACAAACACCAACGCTGCCATTCTGTCCTCTAAGTAACTTGTTTATCATGATTTGAAGGTTATAAAAGCCTTCAGGAACCTTTTGCCCCTGTTTAGCGGCACTGGCCGCATCACCCATCAGATAGGTACGAATCTCGTTGTGATCGCGTTTAACCAAGGTATCAGCCAACCTCAGCCCGTCATAGATCAACTCATTTCCATACGGTGCTGTATTGAGGATAAAAAGCGCTTTCATAGTGACTCCTTGTCTATAGCAATTAACAGATTAACAATCTAACGATTGTTAGATTATAATAACTTTAGTCGATTGTCTAGGCTCACTCATGAATAAATAGATTCTGCTTGAGTAGAAACAACTTCTTTCGTAGGATACGATAATGAAAACAAATCGCGATATTAAAAATGCGCTGTATGAGCAGGTAGCTCGCCTTGCTAAATCAGTTGCCAGCCCAAAACGCCTGGAACTGATCGAGCTGTTATGTCAGGCTCCCAAAGCTGTTGAGGTATTGGCGCGTGAAGCAAATGTTAGTATGAAGCTTGCCAGCGCACATCTCAAAGAACTTAAAGCTGCACGATTAGTTGAAACTGAGCGTCAAGGAAAGAACATCATCTATCGTTTGGCGAGCGATGATGTGGCTAGGCTTTGGGTGCAGCTCCGCCTCTTGGCCGAAGACAGACTGTTTGAACTACAGGAAGCAATGCATGAACTGCGCGCCACTCAGTACGAATGGGTAGGGGAAAGTCACGATGAGTTACTGAGAAAAGCTAAATCCGGAGAGGTTGTGGTTATTGACGTTCGCCCCAACAACGAGTTTGAAGTCGGTCATCTGCCCTACGCATTATCAATGCCACTCTCGGAATTAAAAGACCGGCTTTCTCAATTACCGAAAGATAGAGCTATTGTTGCTTATTGTCGGGGACCGTTTTGCTTGATGTCTGCCGATGCAGTGAAGTTACTTCGTTCAGAAGGGTTTGAGGCATTGCAATTAAGAGATGGTGTTGCTGAATGGTTATAAGCGTGCCGTTTTTAACCTACACTTAATAGCAAAGCACCAATGCCAGACTCAGAACTGCCAGCTAGCACTTTAAAGAAAAAGTTTGGTATTCATCCAGACGAACTGAAGCTTGGTCTCGTGAGCTTTTTAACGACCTAAGCTCTGAGATGATATTTTCAGTCTTTGCAGTTTTCTTCACAACGATTGCAGGAGCTTCAGCTGCTTTGCTAGGATTGATTGAGGGCTTGGCCGATTTATCCTCTTCCTCCTTGAATTACTTGGCTGGGTGGCTATGGCTTGCCACGATGCAGAGACGGTGTCTTATATTAACAACCAGCCATTATTTGATTTCAAATCACCTCAATAAATGTGTTTTATAAAAAGAACGTTGGTGAGACTATCGCGACGGAGCATTTATTTTGACTATTCGACCGTGACCCTTACCGCCTGAAAATCAGTGATGGGGCTGGAATTGGGCCTGCCATTACGAAATCGATTATTGAAGCACACCAAGGAAAGATTCATGTCTTTTCATCAAATGGATTAATTTGTTTTGAAATTACTTTTCCTAACGTCTAATTAAACTTTGAACAACTAAATAAGTAGAAAATTAGGCACTGCGCGGTGCGAACATAATTATGGCCATACCCAAAACAGCGACACTTGCTCCCACCAAATCCCAACCATTTGGTTTAATTCCATCAACTGCCCATAACCAGAAAATTGCGACGAATATATAAACACCACCATATGCTGCATATACCCTCCCAGCGGCAGCAGGGTGAAGGGAAAGCAACCAAGCAAATAATGCTAACGAGAATGCTGCTGGAATGAGTAACAAAGGACTCTTATTTTGAGTTAGCCATAAATAAGGCAGATAACATCCAACTATCTCCGCAATTGCAGTGATTATAAATAAGCCAATCGTTTTTAATTCAAACACGTTAAACCACCATTTTTTGTCTTAGTTGTTGAAAAATTACTATATCGTAGCAATGCACTAGATAAATGCAATTGTCTAGTGTCTTTTATACTTACTCATCTGCTTTTAGTATTGCCACTGTACTAACTGGTGAACGGTAGGCTAGTAATCTCAGTGCGTTTAACACTACAACAAGGGTAGACCCCTCGTGTGCCAGTACCGCTGGTCCGATACCTGCCCAGCCAAACAAAGTCGCTGGAATAAGTAATACCACCATACCCATTGATATCCATAGGTTTTGACGAATGATGCGCTTCGATGCGCGGCTCAAGGCAACGGCAAACGGCAACTTAGATAGGTCATCGGCCATCAGCGCAACATCAGCAGTTTCGAGCGCTACGTCAGTGCCTGCACCGCCCATGGCGATGCCCACTGTGGCACGCGCCATTGCTGGTGCATCGTTAACACCATCGCCGACCATTGCTACCTGACCATAGCGTTGCTCAAGCTCATGAATGGCCTGCACCTTATTCTCTGGCAACAATCCCGCCTTCACTTCATCCAAGCCAACAGCATCACCGATGGCACGCCCAACACGTTCATTGTCACCAGTAAGCATAATAGTCTTGCGGATGCCAATCTGGCGCAATTGATCCAATACTTGTTTAACCCCTTTACGTGGAGTATCGGCCAAGCCAAGCACCCCTAAAAACTTACCATCCACTTGAATCAGCATAATGGTTTTACCTTCGTCCTGAACTTGCTTTGTTTGTTGTTGAACTACTTCTGGGATGGTTTCACTTTCAAACAGTTGAGTATTTCCAATCGCCACTTTTTTCCCGTCTAACTGAGCACGAATTCCCTTGCCGATTACGGCCTCAGTCTCCTCTACGTTGTTCCAGATTAAACCACGCCTTCTTGCCTCGGTGACTACAGCCTCTGCCAAAGGATGGGCGCTGCGACTTTCCACGGCAGCGGCAATAGACAAAAGCTCCTCTTCGGTCCCACTGATAGCAATCACATCAGTAACTTTAGGTTTGCCCATGGTTAAGGTGCCGGTTTTATCGAAGGCGATAGCTGTGAGTACACCCAAGTTTTCCAGATGCGCACCACCCTTGATCAGTACACCCCCACGCGCGGCACGGGCGATACCGGAAAGCACGGCCGATGGGGTTGCAATTGCAAGAGCGCAAGGAGAAGCCGCAACCAACACCGCCATAGCGCGATAAAAAGATTCTGCAAAAGGGAAACCAAATAATGGGGGCAGCACTATGAGTAGACTGACACCAACCAGTACGGCGGGTACGAAAACTCTCTCAAAACGGTCGGTAAATTGTTGAGTGGGAGATTTATGCGTTTGCGCCTCGGCTACCATTTCCACCATGCGAGCCAGCGTACTTTCCCGTGCGAGCCTAGTCACCTCAAGCACCAGCACACCCTCACCGTTGACAGTAGCCGCGAACACTTTATCACCTTGCTGCTTGTCTACAGGCATTGACTCACCAGTGACCGGAGCTTGATCTACAGCCGAGCTACCTGATACCACCTGACCATCAGCGGGGATGCGTTGTCCAGGTTTAACGATCACATGGTCGCCGCGCTGCAGTTCATCCACTCGCACCTCGATTTCAAGGCTATCTCTCTGCACGAGGGCAGTCTTGGGGGCAAGTTCTGCCAATGCTTCTATGGCCTTCCGAGCACGGTCCATGGCCATGTGCTCCAGAGCATGGCCCAAACTAAACAGGAACAGCAAGAGCGCACCTTCTTCCCAAGCACCGAGCGCAGCCGCACCTGCTGCCGCGACTATCATTAAAGAATCAATATCGAATCTGCGACTCTTCAAACTCTGCAAAGTATCGCGCAAGGTATAGAAGCCACCAGTTGCATAGGCCCCCAATAGAAGGCCTAGCGTTATCCCATGTGGCACTTCGGCTAGACCTGCAAGCCATCCTGTCAGCAACAACAGACCGGCAACGCCACTAAAGATGAGCTCTTGATGCTCAGTGAACCATCCAATCTTGCGGCCGTCGTCAAGCACGTCATAGCCAAGCGCCTCGATGCGCTGGACAATCACCGTGCGCTCGATTTTTTCGCTGTCGAATTCCAATCGCAGCCGTTCGGCCGCGTAGCTCACCGAAGCCTCTAGCACGCCATTCATGCGTTGCAGGGCATGCTCGATCACGATGGCGCAGGTGGGACAGTCCATGCCATCGATGCGCAGGCTCTCATGACGATAGTGATTGCTGAGCTTGGCGCCGGCCGCTTGCGCCAGTTCGCGCACCCGGCTCACGCTGAACCGCTGCGGGTCGTAATGTAGACATAGGCGGGCGCTGCCATCCTCGCGGGCCAGGTGTACCTTTTCCAACCCTTCGGCCTGCAGTAATCTAGTCAATCGTCCTACGCAGGCGTCACGCTCATCGGCGACATCCGGCAAGACTAGGGATAAGTCCAGTTTAAGTTTTTCAGCCATAATGATGCTCCTTGGAAACAATTTCTTTCAGCGAAAGTGAAAGGGTCTTGCTAAATTGCACTCAGATTCCATCAATCCGAACTCGCAGCAATTTCACTGAATTAACAAACACTAAAACATCCGGTCCTAGATGTAGAAGGGCAGCTTCGATAGGACCAATCCAGCCCATCAGCGCCGCCGTAATGCCCAGCACATGGACTACGCCAACGCCCACAAATAAATTCTCTTGAATCGTGCGATAAGCGCGTCTGGCAATGGCACGGGCACTGACGATTTTGGCTAAATCATCCGTCATCAAAACAATATCTGCGGCTTCCAGCGCGGCCTGGGTGCCGCCGCCGCCCATCGCAATGCCGACGTCAGCGCGCGCCAGGGCGGGCGCATCGTTGATGCCGTCGCCTATCATTGCTACGCGATGTCCTTGCTTCTTTAGTTCTTCGATTGCAGTTACTTTGTCTTCTGGCATCAAGTTAGCACGCACCTCATCCACGCCTAACTCCGTAGCCACTACCCGCGCAGTGGCCTCATTGTCCCCGGTCAACATCACGATGCGCTTGACACCAGTCTGTTTCAATTTCTCCAGTGCTTCACGCGCGCCCGGCCGTAGCGTATCAGCAATGAAAATGATCCCGGCAAACTGCCCATCGACGGCCATATGCACTGGCGTTTGCCCGCCGCCTTCCACTGCTACGGCAAGGGTTATACCGTTTTCGCGCAGCAGCGCAGCATTGCCAACCAGCACAGCGCGACCCGAGACGGTGGCTATCACGCCCCGGCCTTGCACCTGCTCATACTGCTCGGGCTCTGGCACGGTGATCTGTTTGAGCATGGCATAATCCACAACGGCTTTAGCCAACGGATGTGCTGAACGGCGGTCGGCAGCGGCAGCCAAACTCAACAGTTCCATTGAAGAAAATCGTGTGTCGCACACCTCTACGCGAAACACTTCAGGCTTATTCGAGGTCAGCGTTCCTGTTTTGTCGAAGACCATCACATCCACTTTAGCCAGCGACTCCAGATACAGACCGCCCTTAACTAAAATACCATGGCGGGCAGCGCGTGCGATGGCAGCGATTATCACCAATGGCGTCGCCAGCCCTAATTCGGCAGGCGAGGTAAAAATCAGTAACGTGACGATGGTTCGCACATCGCCTGTGACCAGATAAACCACAATGAGAAATATAAAAACAACCGGAATCAGCCACGATGCAACTTTGTCGGCGAGTTTTTGCATGGGCGCTTGCGCCGCTTCGGCATTCTCCACCAGTCCGATGATGCGAGCAAACGTAGTATCTCCACCTATTTTTTCTGTTTTAATATCCACTGCGCCCGATGCGACGATGGTCCCGGCAAACACAACGCCACCGATACTCTTGTCCTTGGGTAGGCTTTCGCCGGTGATGGGCGCTTCGTTGATCGATGCAGCACCGCCGACGATGCTGCCGTCCACTGGAATTTTTTCGCCAGCACGCACCAAAACGACATCGCCGGTTCGCAATTGCTCGATCGGCACTACACGCTCGCCATCCGCACCTCGTATCAGCGCAACTTGCGGTACTGAACCGATCAGGGACTTGATGGAAGCTCGTGCGCGATCCATATTCAAGTCGGCGATGAATTCCGCAATAAGAATAATCACCATCAGCACAGCACCAGCGACCGTCTCTCCTCCAAACACAGCGACCAATGTGGCCACAGTAACGAAAATCTCGGTGCCTACTTTGCGTTCTTGTATCAGATCGATCAAGCCAGTTTTTATCAGAGGATACAATCCAATAGCGACGGCCAGCCATAATATCTGTAACGGTACAAATTCCCGCCAAAACAGTAACGCTATCACGCCAGTAAGCAAAATACGACCTACTTCGATCCAGCGAGTGCCTGTCATAAGCATCCTAATGCTTGAGGTGCTCACCTGTTCGACTACAACTTCTTTATTAAAGCAACTCATTAAGCTTTACGCCGATAAACTAATTGGTAAAGCACTGGCAACACAAGTAAAGTTAAGATTGTCGACGACCAGATACCACCAATCACTACTGTAGCCAGCGGTCGTTGCACTTCTGCGCCTGTACCAGTAGCAATCGCCATAGGTACAAACCCTAAAGAGGCAACCAGCGCAGTAATCAAGATTGGTCGTAATCGACTGATGCTTCCTTCTTCAATCGCTACATCTAAAGGCTTACCGTCAGCAATTAAGTTGCGAATAAAGCTGATCATTACTAAGCCATTGAGTACAGCCACGCCAGATAAAGCAATAAAACCAACCCCCGCAGAAATCGAAAGCGGAATATCACGTAGCCAGAGCATAAGTACTCCTCCTGTCAGTGCAAAGGGAATGCCGGTAAATACAATAAGACCATCTTTAAAATTATTAAACATCGCATAAAGTAGGATAAGCACAAGTAGCATTGCTAATGGCACCACAATCTGCAGGCGTTTGCTGGCGGATTGTAATTGTTCAAAGGTGCCGCCCCAGTTAATCCAATAACCTGCTGGGATTTTTACTTCCTGTTGAATACGTTGCTGCGCTTCAGCTACAAAAGAGCCTATATCACGATCACGCACGTTAGCAGTTACCACTACACTACGTTTGCCATTTTCCCGACTGAACTGATTAGAACCTGTTGCAATATTAATCTCGGCAACTTCACCCAACTGTAAATAAACTACTGACTCATTTTTGTTCGCTATTTTGACAGGCAAACGTTTCAAGCTCTCTAAGTCAGCCCTAACATCATCAGGCAAACGTACTACAATTTCAAAACGTCGATCCCCTTGAAATAAGGTACCTGCTTCTCGTCCATGAATGGAAATAGAGATTGCCTCCTGAACATCTGCAACATTCACACCTAGCCTAGCAATCTTCTGGCGGTCAATGTTAACCGTCAATATTGGCAGGCCTGTGGTTTGCTCAACTTTGACATCTTCTCCGCCCTGAATACTGGACAATACATTTGATATGGCTTCAGCTGAATCATTCATGACCTGCATGTCGTCACCAAACACTTTCACAGCCACATCGCTACGAACACCGGAAATCAGCTCATTGAAACGCATCTGTATTGGTTGCGTGAACTCATAGTTATTACCAGGCACTTCGCCTACGGCTTTTTGCATCTGTGCAATTAACGCATTCTTACTTAAATTTGGGTCTGGCCACTCTGACTTAGGTTTAAGCATAATAAAGTTATCAGCCACGCTTGGCGGCATTGGATCTGTCGCGATTTCCGCTGTACCCAGCTTGGCAAATACTCTTTCGACTTGAGGGAAACGTTTAATCGTATGCTCTAGCTCTTTCTGCATATCTACAGCTTGGGTCAGACTCGTACCGGGTATGCGCAACGCATGCAGAGCAATATCACCTTCATTAAGACTGGGTATGAACTCACTCCCCATACGACTAGCTAACAATCCGCTTAATACAACTGAAACAATAGCAATTGTCAGCACCAATGCTTTGTTAATCATCGCCCAACTAAACATAGACACATAGTGCACTTTTATCCAGCGGATCAATACGTGTTCTGATTCTTTGACGGTTGTGTTAATAAATAAGGCTACTGCCGCTGGAATGAAAGTTACAGATAATAACATTGCACCAGCAAGGGCGATCACTACTGTGAATGCCATCGGGTGAAACATTTTGCCTTCAATCCCAGTTAGCGCAAAGATTGGCAAGTAAACTACCATGATGATGAGTTGACCATAAATCAGCGGCTTTCGCGCCTCTTTAGCCGCTTTAAAGACCTCATCAAATCGCTCTGGTTTTGTGAGAGGCCTGCCAAGCGTAACTTGAGCATGTGCAAGCCGACGCATGCAGTTCTCTACAATCACAACAGCACCATCAATGATGATTCCGAAATCCAGCGCACCCAAACTCATGAGATTGGCACTGACTTTAGCTGTTGCCATGCCTGTAAAAGTGAATAGCATTGCCAGTGGGATTACCAACATCGTGATAATAGCTGCCCGAATATTTCCTAGAAAGACAAACAATATGGCAATGACTAATAAAGCCCCTTCCATCAGATTCGTTTTGACCGTGCTGATTGCTTTATCAATCAGAATAGTCCGGTTATAAACAGTTTTGGCTACAATGCCTGCAGGGAGCGTCTGATTGATTTCTGCAAGTCGCTTTTCCACTGCGGCAGAAACGGTACGGCTATTTTCACCTGTAAGCATGAACACAGTGCCCAAGACGACTTCTTGTCCATTTTCAGTCGCGGCACCAGTGCGAGATTCGCTGCCAATGATGACGTCAGCAACATCTTTAACACGGATAGGAACACCAGACTTATTATCTACAACAATATTGCTGATATCTTCGATATTGCCAACTTGGCCTGGCACACGAATCAGGTATTGCTCACCAGATTTTTCAATATAACCTGCGCCTATATTTGCATTGTTTTTTTCTAAAGCACTAACCAAATCATTTAATGACAAACCCCTAGCCATCAAACGGTCCGCATAGGGCGCAACCTGATATTGTTTAACGTAACCACCAATGGTGTTGATTTCATTCACGCCTGGCACATTGCGTAACTGTGGTTTGATAATCCAGTCTTGAATCTCTCGTAAATCAAATGGGGTATATGGTGTGCCATCTGTTTTTAAAGCACCTTCCTTTGACTCAACCGTCCACATGAAGATTTCGCCCAAGCCTGTAGAAGTTGGCCCCATTTCAGGCACGATGCCTGCGGGTAGCTTCTCTTTAGCTTGTTGAATACGCTCGTTCACCAACTGGCGCGCAAAATAAATATCCGTACCTTCCTCAAACACTACTGTGACTTGTGAGAGGCCATAGCGTGAAATGGATCGGGTTTGTTCAAGCTTGGGCAAACCCGCCATTGCCGTTTCAATCGGATAGGTAATGCGCTGCTCGGTTTCTAATGGTGCATATCCTGAGGCGGCGGTATTGATCTGCACTTGAATATTAGTAATATCTGGCACTGCATCAATAGGAAGTTTTTGGTAATTGAATATACCAAGCAGTGCTATACCAAGTGCAACAAGCATCATTAGCCAGCGTTGATCGATAGAGAATCGAATGATCTTCTCAAACATGGCGAGACTCCTTTAGCGTGTTATCAAACTTCAGTGATTTAGTGGTCATGAGTAGCTCCTGCCTTCCCGATGTCCGCCTTAATCAAGAAACTATTACCCGCTGCATATTTATCGCCTGCATTCAAACCTTGTAACACCTCTACATATTGGTCATCACGACGCCCCAGCTCTAATGGTCTTGCCTCAAAGGACTCGCCATAGCGACCAAATACCACGGTCCAATCTCTCAGTGTCTGAATCCCTTCTACAGATACAGCTAATGGAACTTCTACCTCATCTGAAATAAGTTCGATATTGATAGGCAAGCCTGGCAACCAGGTTTTACTACTGTTGTTCAACACAACACGCGCCATTGCAGTGCGAGACTTCTCCCCTACCAATGTACCAACATAAGAAATGGTCCCCACTGATTTTGCATCAAAAGCCGTGGCTTTAATCGTTACCTTTTGGCCGACTTTTACTGTATTGATGTCTTTCGCATAAATCATCATTTCAGCCCAAACAGAGGAAAGGTCAGAAACTTCAAATACACTGTCAACTTCACTGACAATTTGACCTTGACTGATATTTTTGTTGGTCACCACACCATCAATTGGTGAACGAATATCGTAGCGTGCCTGACCTTTGCCGCTGAAGCCGGCGCCAACAGCACCAAGTTTTTGCTGAATACGTGCCGCGTTGATTTCAGCTTCCTGCAAATCATGCTGTGCCTGTAAATAATCTTGTTCAGCAGAAATTTTTTCTTCCCAGAGTTGTTTCTCTCTAATGAATGTTGAACGTGCTAATCCCACCTTCTTTTGTGCTGCCAGAAGATCACTGCGCATGTCAGCAATAGTCTGACTAGAGATTGAGGCAAGCACTTGTCCCTTGCGCACCTTATCACCTGCATTCGAAGATACGGATTCAACAATGCCGCCTAAGCGCGGCACAATATGTACACTTTTATCAGCATTAAGCTTAATTTCGCCTGCTAAGTGCAAAATGCTTTTGATCTTTGCAGGGCCTGCAGTTAGCACTTCAATACTGTTGAGTGTCAGTTGTTTATCAGTCAAATGAACTCTGGCCTCGACTTGCTCATAATTAAATTTATAGCTTTTACCATTGTGGTTGGCTGTGATGTTTACTTTGAATGAGTGTGGTTCTGCTACCACTGCATTACCTTTTAGATAATCATTCTCTTTGGTAAAGTTAAAGGATTGTGGACTGCTACCTAATCTTTCTAATTGGATACTGATATTAGAGGTTGCAGGGTCAAGTGGTTTGCCGTCCTGATAGGTATACACTCTGAATTCTGGTGGTACGTTTTGCTCGAATATTGAGACTTCAACGCCATAGCCATCCTGCGTGAATAATTTGCCGCCATGTGGCCCTTTGGCTATTTCTTTAGCCTGTGGAGTGTGCTCCTGCTCATGCGCATCGAGATGATCATTTTCATGGTCGTACCCAGCTTCCCCATGTTTTGTTCTCTCATCAGTTGTTGTCTCCATGGGTTTCTCAGCATGGTCAGCATGCTCATCCTCCATGCTTGCTGGTTGCTCTGTTCTAAGAATATAAGCAGCCAGAATGATTCCAATAACGATGACCACAACAATCGCAATAAATTGTGTAGATTTTAATTTTTTAGTTTGCATGACTAACTCCTAAGGCTTGCTATGGTGAATAATGACATCACCAAGAATACGTTCTATTTCAGCTACCGCCTGATGTGCTTCAAGCAGTGCCTGTATATATTGAGATTTGGCCTGAACCAGAGTGCGCTGCGCATCAAGTACATCCAGGAAATTGAACTTACCTGCAGTAAAGCCCTTGTTTGCAGCATAAAAAGCACTTTGCGCACTCGGAAGTATTTCGGTACGTAATGATTCGAAAGCTTGTCGTGCAGCACTTAAACGCTCATGCTGGCCAGCTAAATTGACTCCTAATTGGTTTTTCAAGGCAATCAACTCATCTTCCGCTTTGTACTTGCGGCTGACAGCTTCTTGAAGATTGCCCTGATTACGGTCAAACACCGGAATCGGCAGAGATAACCCTATTAGTGCCTGATTAAGACCAAGATCTTGATTGTTCACTATGCCAGCGCTAATAGTGACGTTGGGGGTAGATTTGCTGCGCTCAATTTTCGTTACGGCTTCCCGTGTATTGATCTCTAATTTAGCAATCTTTACTGCAGGGGCGTTTTCCAACATTGCGGATAACTCATTTAATCCACCCATTTCAGGAACTACGGTAACATCACCATCGGCATGATCAAACATAGGCAGCGAATTGCCCCACAATGATGTTAAAAGCTTACGGCTGCTGTTTAATTGGCTAGTTGCCTGAGCAAGTTCAATCTTGGCTGTAGACTCTGCAATCTTTGATTTTGTCTCCTCAACAGGTGAGCTCTTGCCCGCCTTTACCCGTTTACTTGCCGCATCAAGCGCAAGATTAGCTATTTCCAAAGATGATTTGGCTAAATTCAATCGCTCTTGTGCTGCTAATACTCCATAAAAAGCAACGATAACATTGGCATGAATCTCTGATCTCTTTTTTTCCAGTTCAGCTTCAGCTTTACTGTATAAGGTTTCTGCTGCACTTATTCGCGCATCACGTTTATTACCAAGCTCAAACTCTTGATTAATTTGAAGCGTAGTTTCTCTTGTAGCGCTTCTTGTATCCTGCATCCATGTTGATATGGAAGGATTAGGACGTACTGCTGCCTGCGTCTTGATACCCTCAATCGCCTCGCGTTCACGTAAAGCAACAGCAATTTCAGGATTGGAGTTTAATGCTAGATTTAACGCATCTTCTAAGGCTAATTTAGTAACAGCTTCTTTAATTTCGGCCGCAGTAGCGACTGTCATTGACAAGGCCACCAACAACAGGGCTATAAATAAATTTCGAATGCTTTTTTGTAAGCATTGGGGATGTAATAATGGAAATTGCATGGTGCTCTCCTAATTTCAAACAAAACCTCGAATATGGACAAGCCATACTCTGGGTTATCAAAGTATTGAAATTAGAATTGCGGTGGTGCGCGAACGGATTGAGGTTGCCGTCTTAGAAGCTTATGATGAACTACAGTTAATTGCGGGAATTGATTTGAAACAGATTTGAATATAATTGCAAAGCAAATGAAAAACAGAATAAATGAAACAGTATTAGTTAATAATGCTAAACCAATATCATGCTTGATGCCTGAATCAACTGATATTGTGTGCTGGGCATGCGGGGTCGCATACATCGAATCATCTGTTACGTCATGATCCAAACTGACAAGCTCTTCATGCTCAAGGTTGATGTGAAGGCCTGCATACTGAGTCGAGTGTTCCGTATCTAAATGAGCATGTATAAACGGCTGCAGCGCTTGCAAAAGTGCAAAGCAGATAGCAAAAGCAAGCATTAGCCATTTAGTTTTATTTAACCCCATCGGCTTAATTTACCAGACTTCAATTTATATTACAAACAATCTCTACCAAATTGATCAACAATCTTCATTATCATGAATTATAGCCACACCTTAGTACCGAAAGGACATTGCTGTGCTTGGCAAATTACAAATTTCCACTAACCGCTGCCGTCATTGTGCACATTTTGGAATTTTCTAAGCGCAGTGGTAAGCTCGGTGCTTTAATTGCAGCATTGCCAATGATCAGTTTACTAGCGTTGATTTTGTTGCATGTCGAGAGTCAACCGCAACATAAGATTGCCAATCATGCGTGTTATACGTAATGGCCTGACAATTAGGCATAGCCACTGCTACCACTCTTTCTAAAGGGATGTGTATCAGCGTAATGAATAACATTATCAATTTAATTATTTTGGTCTTCACGGGATAACTTTACGCTTAAAAAAACTCTTTGCAATTGCTTGGGCGTTCATTGATAGATAAATCATGAAATTCTATTTGAGCGTTTTTTTTGGCCGATTCCAGCAGGTCAGATGAAGTTACTGAACTTCCGCTTTGCGGTTGCTGTCGACCGACCTTGATTGACGCAGACTCATTCATTGCATGACGCCTAAGCGGGCAAAGCTGCCGGTCTACTTTAATCAGGGAATAACTGTTATATGCAGATTTTTTTCTTAAATGTGAGGTAAAAAAGTATCTAGTGCACCATAGTGTCGAT
>LNAP01001514.1_pt1 | contig 24444 bp, 22 predicted proteins | sample 602601 | NCBI WGS metagenome assembly LNAP01 (sample SAMN02440304, study PRJNA202911) | soil metagenome | biome: Subtropical and temperate rainforests or woodlands; isolation source: soil samples (1 kg each in a 20% v/v slurry with milli Q water) were... ...
GACAAGAAAACCGAAGGCGGCTCGATCCGCTACGTGCTCATGACCCGCATCGGAGAGGCCGTCACCCGGGCGGCCCCCGACGATGCCGTGCGCGCCGTCCTGGCCCGCACCACCCAATAGCCGCCAGGGAGACGGTGTTGCAGATGAAAGAGTTGGCTTCCTATGCATCCCACCCGTCTCAATCGCGCGGGCGGGCCTACGTCGAGCCGCCGCCGGAAAACCGCACGGAATTCCAGCGCGACCGCGACCGCATCGTCCACTCCGGCGCCTTCCGGCGCCTGGAATACAAGACCCAGGTCTTCGTGAACCATGAAGGCGACCTGTTCCGCACGCGCCTGACCCACAGCCTGGAAGTGGCCCAGATCGCGCGCACCCTGGCGCGCAGCCTGGGCCTCTCGGAAGACCTGACCGAGGCCATCTCGCTGGCCCACGACCTGGGCCACACGCCTTTCGGCCACGCGGGGCAGGACGAGTTGAATGCCTGCATGCGCGAACTGGCGCCGGAGGCCGGCGGCTTCGAGCACAACCTGCACCTCATAGTCGGTGTCCTCGGCAAGACCGACGATGCTGCCGCGATATTCCCGACGGATGGAGTCGTAGACCGGCTCAAGGGCTTCACTCCAAACCGTTGCACCCGCCACGCGGTAATAGAGATGGGCGAGCTCGTTGGCCACGGGACTCGTGAGGGAGGCATAGACGCCGATCGATCCGTAGGTGGAAACAGCGCGCACCGGCAGGTTCTGCGCCTCGTAGAGATGGACGTTGTCGAGGTAGACGAAGCTGCCCGGATTGCCCGAGGGAATGGAGACCTTGATCTTGATGAACGCGGTGGATGCCGGAGCCTCGAAATATTCGCTGGCGTATGGGTAGTAGCCGGTGTTGCCCGCCGCGTTGAGAACGGGGCCGCTTTCACCGAGCTTGGTCGTGCCGACCGCGTCATAGAATTCAAACGAGATGGAGGGGCTCGTGGCGAGGTTCGTGAGCGCGGCGAGAAAGGTGAGCGCGTAGTGCTTCCCGGCCTGCGCGGGAATCAACGCGTGGGTGTAGGCCTTGTAATAACTGTAGCCGGCAAAGCGTCCGGATGCTGCGTCGTCGGCGACGTTGGTCGTCTCGACCGCGGCCCCTCCGCTCCAATTGGAGACGCCGCTTTCAAAGCCCGCGTCCGGCGTCAGGTCGGTCAATTGTTGGTCGATGAAGGCCGGCGAAACCAGCACCCCTTGGTCGGTAGTGATGAGCACATTGTCCAGATAGGACGTGCCGGTGCCCGGCTGAGAGGCGGCAAACACGAGCCGGCCGGTGGTCGCGTTGGCGGGCGGATAATAACCATCCCCATAATACAACGCGTAGGGATTGGTGCCGCTGAGCGCGATCAGGGTCTGACTGCTGATCTGGCTGGAGGCGGCGTCGTAGTAACGGAGCATGACCTGCCCGTTTGAAGTGGCGGCATCGGTGGCGAAGGCAAACGACACCGCGTATTCCTGCGCGGGTGTGACCGGAAACTCGAACCACGACTGGCGGAAATAGCTGCCATGAGTCATGGCCGAGGCGTGGTCGCCCTCGAAGACATCGGCACCGGAGGCAAGCACGGCATGGCCCTGATACCAGCCTGCAACGCCGTCCTCAAACCCACCATTGGAGGAGACCACCGTGGACTTGTGCGAAAACACATCGACGTAGAGATCGTCGAAATACGCGGTCCCCACGGTCGTGGTGCTTTTGGCGGTGTAGACGACCAATCGTCCGCTGGTGGTTCCGGAGGGCGGGATGACGCCCTCGACTTCTTTCAACGCAAAAGCGCTGGTGCCGGAAGCGGTGCCTGCGGTGATCGTTTGCAGCGATTGGTTGGCGGCATCGAAGAATGTCACCCGGATGCCGGCGTCCCCGGAGACGATGGAGTCGGTCTGAATATAACCGCCGAACGAAACAAGGTCCGCGGCTGTGCAAGCAAAGTTTTGATAGGCCTGCTTAAAATAAAACTGCTGGTCGAGGCGTCCCGAACCCGTGCCTGAATGCACGTAGGACGAGGAGGCGGAGATGCCGGACCAGTTGGCGGTGCCGGCTTCGAAACCGGGGTTAAGAAGCACATCAGCCGAGCGGGCGGCGAACGGAGTAACGAGCAACAAGCAGACGGTTGCCCAAGGACGGGAACAGGCGGGTAGTTTCATTCTAATCGTGTTTCGGGGTTGGGGTGAAGCAGGCCACGTAACGCCAAGACTACCTGTGGATCTGCGTATGACGTTGGCCGAAGGCATGTAGATTTATTGACTAAGTCAATGGAGTTAATGGTAGCGTATTCATGCGTAGATTGAAGAAAGTCGATATTCCGAATTAAGCTCATTGAGTGAGATCGCGTGCAGGTGAACTGATGTGATCTCGTTCTTAAAATCCTCATGAAAACCCCCAACATACTCCTGTTTCTCACCGACGATCATGGTCCGTGGGCGTTGCCGGACTATGGCAATCGTGAGCTGTAAACGCCGAACTTGAGCCGGTTTGGCGCACGAGGGGGGTGAGGTTTGCCAACGCCTTTACGCCGTGCCGGACTGTTCGCTGGCTCGGGCTTGTTTGTTGACCGGACGCACTCCGTCACAGGTGGGGATTTATGATTGGTTGCAGGAGTCTGATCCGGAGATTGCCAGCCGCGATTGGCTGGCCGGTGAGGGACGGTTTGGTGATGACTCCTCGTTGGTCGCAGGCTGGTCGTGAATCGATGCGTTGATCGCGATATTTGAACTCCCGGTTATTGACATAGTCATTACGTAAAGTCAGTGCATCGACGTCATGCCCCAGAACAATTGCTCCTCTTTATCTGTATCGTCCTTGAGCGCGCCGTCCGTTGATTTTGTCGGCACTGAGCGGGGATCGGAGTCCGGGCGGGGTGACGACATCTCGCCCTTGTTGATCACGGCGGTGGGTGGAGGTGCGGGGTTTACGGTCGAGCGTGAAGCGCTGCCGTCTGAAGCGGGCATCAAGTTGACGCGCCTGGTATTTCGTTTCTCGGCGGGCCCGATGCCGGTGCTGGTGGAGTGGCGTGTGCCGCTGGTGGATATCGCGGGCAAGTGGCATTGCGTGATCGGCAGCGACCGTTCGCTGACGGCGGACTGGGTGCGTTATTTGGAAAGTTACGCGACGTTGAACGCGCCGGTAATCTGCGCGTTTTCCTCGGGTGGGGCGAACCGGTTGACCTTTGCGGTTTCCGACGCGGTCAATCCGCTGAAGCTGCAGGCGCAGGTGGAGGAGGATACCGCCGAACTGCGTTGCCGAGTGGTGTTGTTCGACGCGCCGATGGCGGCGGATACCACGGAGTGCGTGGTGGTCTTGCGCCGGGATCGTCGCGATGTGGCGTATCATCGTGCGTTGGCCGATGTGGCCCGCTGGTGGGAGGCGATGCCCGAGTATCGTCCGGCGGCGGTGCCGGAGGCGGGCTTTGAGCCGGTGTATTCGACCTGGTATGGGTTTCACCAAAAGCTGACGCCGGAAGAGATCGAGGAGGAATGCCTTTGGGCGAAGAAACTCGGTTGCGGCGCGGTGATCGTCGACGACGGCTGGCAGTGCGACGACAACAACAAGGGCTACGACTACTGCGGCGACTGGGAAGTGGCGCGCGGGAAGTTTCCCGATTTCGCCGGCCACGTGGCGCGGGTGCAGGCAATGGGAATGAAATACCTGCTGTGGTATTCGGTGCCCTACGCTGGCTTGAAGAGCGTGGCGTGGGCTCGTTTTCAGGATCGCATGTTGCTCAAGCCGTTCGCGAACGCGGCGTGTTTTGATCCGCGTTACCGCGAGGTGCGTGATTATCTGGTCGGTTGTTATCAGCGTGCGGTGGAGGAGTGGGGCGTGGATGGCTTGAAGCTGGATTTTGTGGACCGGTTCACTGCGGTTGCGCCCGGCGAAAGTCGGGAGGAAGTCGCCGACATGGTTTCGGTGCCGGCGGCGGCGGACCGGCTGTTGACCGATGTGATCACAACGTTGCGCAAGACGCGGCCGGACGTGTTGGTTGAGTTTCGCCAGCGGTATATTGGGCCGGCCATGCGCAAGTATGGAAATTTGTTTCGCGCCTCCGATTGTCCGAATGACGGTTGGAGCAACCGCGTGCGCACGCTTGATGTGCGTTTGCTGGCGGCAGGCACGGCGGTGCATTCCGACATGATCATGTGGCATCCCGACGAGAGCACGGTGCGCGTGGCGTTGCAGTTGTGGGCGGCGCTATTTTCGGTGCCGCAGATCTCGGTGCGGCGCGCGATGATCAAGCCGGAGCAGGAGCGTGCGCTGGGCTTTTTCCTGCGTTTCTGGCGGGAGCACCGCGACCTTCTCCTGGCCGGCGAGTTGGAGCCGTTGTTTCCGATGGAGCTTTATCCGGTGGTGCAGACGCGACGCGGCAAAGACGTGCTGGTGGCGTGTTATGCGGACCGGGTGGTTGCGTTGCCGGTGCCTCCTGCCGGCGGGCGTTTGTTGCTGGTGAACGCCACGGAAAGCGAACGCGTGGTTGTGGAGTGCGCGCGAACACTGGAGGTGAGTTCGATCACGACCTTTAACTGCCTCGGAGTGTCAACGGTGTCGGCATGGCGCGGCTTGTCGGGCGTGTGCGTGCTGGCGGTGCCTGCGGCGGGCGTGTGCGTCCTGACGATTGGAGAGAGCGTGATCTCATAATCAAGCGGGATCATTTTTATGTGTAAAATGAACCCGAGTTGGGTTGAAACTTGTTGACTTAGTCAGAGAGTTGACTGCATCTAGATCGGATGGACTTTAATACCCCGAGTTCTTTTTCCGCAGGTGCGGTTGTGCATGGTTGCTTGGCGTGTCGGCCCTTGGCCTTGGTCGTGTGGGGGATGTTGGCGTCGGTCTGGCCGTTTTCATGAAATCCGCGCAGCTACAGTTCACCAAAGAGTCGGGACGCAATGGCTTTGCACTGCTCATTACCATTACGTTGCTTGCGTTCTTGGTATTGGTGTTGGTTTCGCTGGCTACCTTGACGCGCGTGGAAACACAGGTCGCGGCCAACAGCCAGAGACTTTCCTTGGCCCGGCAAAATGCCATTTTGGGACTTAATGTGGCTCTCGGGAGACTTCAGCAGCTCGGCGGGCCAGACCAGCGGGTGACTGCCACATCCGATATCGTGACCGGACACCACGCGACCAAGACGCATTGGAGCGGCGTGTGGGATGTGGACGCAGCGCACGCCAGCTACGGCGAGAACATCGGGTGGCTCGTCTCGGGCGCGGTCCCTCCGGGTGATCCGTCTTTGGCGGGGCCTTTGGTGGCCACACTGGACAATCCTCTGGTGACTCTGGTCGGTCAAAACACGGTGGGAGTCGAAGACGCCACCAGTGTTGTTCAAGTGAATGCCGAACCGATCAAATCGGATGCCGTCCCCGGTTTGCCCGGCGCGCAGACCGTCGGGCACTTTGCCTACTGGGTAGGCGATGAAGGCGTGAAGGCCCAGGTTTCTCTCTCCGATCCGTGGGTTGGCAGCGCGGATGCCGCCGAGCGCCGCTACAGTTTCATCAACATGCAGCGCAGTGGCGTGGAGTTGGTGGGAGCATCCAGTTCCACCCGGATCGGCACGGCTTACCCGCCCAATGATCCCAGGCTGGGCCGTGTCTTATTCCTTGGCCAATTGCCTTTGATCGGGCCGGTCGCCGACGGGCGTTTGCCCGACGCAGCCCGGCACCGCTTCCACGATCTTACGACGGTTTCCTCTTCGGTTTTGGTCGATGTGGCGCAGGGGGGACTCAAAAAGGACCTCACCAACTGGATCCATTTTGGAGCTCCCGCCGGAGCTGTCGAACAGGACACCAAGCCGATGGTAATCATCAACGACCCCAACGAGGACATCGTGGGCATTCCGCAGTGGGGGTTGTTGCGCTCCTATGCGACGATGCGGGATGCCGGTAGTGCGCTCCCTCCTCAGGAACAAACGCGGACGCAACACGGCCTGGCTCCGGTAGTCACGTATTTCCGTTTTGGGGTGAACATCTCTGCGGTAGCAAATCAGCCGCTGAAAATGCACGTGTTTCCGACCGTCGTGCTATGGAACCCGCACAGCGTGCCCCTTTCGCATGAAGACACCTCGGGTAATCCGGTCATTTATCAATTGGCGTGGCGGACCCGGGTCGCGCGCGTCTGGCGTTTTGTCCCGGCCAACGACCCGACTCCCGTCAATAGTTCGACGAAACGAAGCAACCTGCCGATGGGCCCGGCCTTCAACATCTTTGATATCAAACTCACCGAACCGATTCCCCCCGGGCGCAGCTTGGTTTTCACTCTCCAACCTCCGGTCGGCGGAGGCGATACGGTTCCCTATGATCCGACTGGCGGCACCGTCCTGATCAACAAGGCCGAGGATGGCACTTCCGCGGTGCTTGAGGGGCGGACCTACACGGATGCAGAAATGGTCGACGGCATCACGTGGAACCTCAGCAGCACCGGCGGCAGTCAGATGGACTTTGTGCTGCGGCGCAAACCCTCCAGCGCCACCCTCCCCTTGGGCACCGGCCAGGTCGTGGGTGAATATCAAGCGGTCGAGGGCATGGGATTCAGTGGCTTTACCGCAGCGTCATTCGACGTCCCGAAGGACGACCTGCTTCTGGCCATCGAGCCACGGTTCTCGATGGACATGTATCCCCACATGTCCGGGACCACGTATGGTCCGTCTTTCCGATGGATCGCCAATCAGAATTACCGTGCCCGCTACATTCCGCGTGCCGACAAGGACGGTGGCGACCCGGTGGTGTTTTCCAGCAAACACTTTGGCCCGACCTCATCCAATGCCATCCAACCGCTCAACTTCGACGAGGGCGGCGTGCGTGCCAATATCGGCACGACGGTCACGCTCGCCACGGGTGCGACCGCACGTGATTTGGTGCTCGATGAGGTGCTGCCCTCGGGGGCCGTGCTGACCTCGCTCGCCCAGTTTCAACACGCCAATTTATCCCTCGTCTCGCACTACCCGACGTATGCGGTGGGTAATTCGCTCGCCAGTCCCTACATCCCGCTCGCCGCCACCGAGGAGCCTATTGCCAACGTGCCGGGGTATCCGAATTTTCATGACATATCCTACCTGCTAAATCGCCAATTGTGGGACCGGTATTACCTGTCAACCATTCCCTCCGCATTCAGCGTGGCCGATATCGCCGACACCGGCTACCACCTGCCCAACGCCCGTCTGCATATCCTGCGTGATAACGGCACGCCGGCCTTGGCCGCGGTCGCGGGTGAGGCGGCCTTCGATACCGCCGCAGCGCATCTGATGGTCGATGGTGGCTTTAATGTGAACTCCACCTCGCCGCAGGCATGGCGAGCCTTCCTCGCGGGTCACCTCGGGGTCGAGACCATCGGAACCAACCGGCATCCGTTTTCCCGCTTCATCCAGCCCGTCGGCGCGACCAACGAATCCTGGGCGGGTTATCGAAATCTCTCCGACGGGCAGATTGATCGTCTCGCCTGGAATATCGCCGCCGAGGTCAAGCGGCGCGGCCCGTTTCGCTCACTCGCGGATTTTGTGAACCGCCGCCTGGTCGTTCGCGGTTCCGACCCCGATGGCACTCAACGTTACAAAGGTGCGCTCCAGGCCGCCATCGACATTTGCGACACCGAGGCTGCGCCGCCCGCCGGGGAACCTCCGGCCGCGCCCCTAAATTTTGACGTCGAGGAAACCAGCACCGCCCTCAAGACGTTTCAACGGGATCTCGTGCGCAACAAGCCCAGCGAAGCCTCGTGGATGGTGGAGCAATTCCAAGGCGGCCCCATCAAGCTGGCTCCGTATTCCTCGCGGTCCGCCTTTGCGCCGGGTTACCTCACCCAGGCCGATTTGCTCACCGCCATCGGACCGGCCCTCACCGTTCGCTCCGACACCTTCACGATCCGCAGCTATGGCGACGTGCGCAACCCGGTCACCGAGGTGATCGAAAGCCAGGTATGGTGTGAAGCCGTGGTCCAACGCCTGCCGGAACCCATGCTTAGGAAAAACCTGGACCCGACCCATCCCGGCTACAACGAGCCGGCTCTTGGCACCGCCGCCGCCCCGGATTTTGGGCGACGCTTCAAGATCGTCTCCTTCCGTTGGCTCAACCCGGGAGAAATTTAACCCGCCAACATGACCTTCGTTTTCCCCCAGTTTTTTGTCCGCATGCTCAGGCTCGGTTTGCTTTTGATCACGGTGAATGCCACGGCAGCCGTGCAATTCCGGGCATTGAGCTGGCAGGGCGGCATCTCCGATCTGCTGTTCAAATCGGGGGGGCGGGAGATCACTTTGATCGCCAACGACAGCGGACTGTCGGTCCCCTATGATTTTTCCGGACCTGGACCGTTGGAGCTCTATCGCCTGGTGACGATCGACGATAAAACGACCCGTCAAACGGTCGCCACCATTCCTGTTCCGTCCGGGCTTAACCGTGCACTGCTCATCCTTGTCATGTCGCCGGACGGCGCTTGTTCCGGCAAGTGGCTCGACAATACCGTCGACACGACCCCGACCGGTATGCTGCGCATCCACAACCTGTCCTCATCGGAGATCGCCGTTAACGCGGGTCGGGATATCCGCGCCTTGGCGGTGGGTGCCTCCGCGGGAATCGTGTTTGCGGAAAACGCACGCACGCTGCCCATTCGCGTCGCCTTGCGCACCAAGGACCGCTGGGACGTTGCCTTGAACTTTGCCCAACCGGTGCGCTCCCGTCTGCGCTTCATCGCCATCGTTCGAGACGGTCGCCCCACACCCGACGAGCCTGATCGGGCCTTGGATTGGGTCTGTTTTCATGAACTCCCTCCGCCTCCTATTGAACCAAGCGAAGGGCCTTGAGCTGTCCATTATTTGGGGAGGCAATGCGAGGGGGCGCGCGGAGGATTGCATTGTCGCGCATTTACCATGACGACGTTTGACACCGGATAGATGCTCGCTTCACACTGACTAACTCAGGACCGTCTTTCATGTTTTGGGCCTTCTGGAGGAGGGCAAGCTGGATACCGGGCAGCATTTAATAGGAGCGCGTGAAATGGCGCTCACGCTGGGCATTTCCTTTTTGAAGGTGCAGCAGGCGATCGAGACCTTGTGTCTGGACGGGGTGCTGGAATCGATTCCCCGCCAGGGCACCTTTGTGCAGGCGGGTTGGAGGCAGCGGGTTCTTCGGGAAAATCTGGCGGTATATAACCAGCTTCATCGCATGCCCTAGATGAGCGGACTACTGGAAGAGTTGAATCGCGAGATCGGCGGTCTGCGCACGACGCGGCATGTTTTGGTGAACAATGCCGACTACATGGATATCGGCGATATCTTTGCGGAGGGTTACCCGGATCGCTCGGTATTCTTCGAACGACCGATGGAGCCGTTTTGCGTGAACGGCCGCACGGTGGGCATCCCGATCGCGTTTTCACCCCGCGTCATATTCTACAATCCGGAGGTCTTTCGTCGCGCCAACTGTCCGCTGCCGCGGCCAGGTTGGACGTGGGATGAGTTCATGGAGACGGTCCACATTTTAAAGCGTGGCGTGCCGCTGAATCGCATCATCGATTGGTATACGCATTTTTTCCTCTGGATGAATTTTGTGGTTCGGTCGGTCGGGTGTCTTTTCAAGCCGGGTGCGGATGACCCCGTGGTGTTCGACAGCCCCAAGACCTTGGCCGGTCTCAAGCGCTTCGCGCAGCTGGATGATGCGCCTGATCGTGTGCCGTATATCGGCGACGAGTTTCGGGTGGCGTTTATCGATGGCGAGGCCGCGATGTATTTAAGCGGACGGCAGGAAATGCACGACTTCATGACGTCCAAGCACGAATGGGCCGTGGTGCCGTTGCCGCTGATGCCCGGCGGGGAGGACATCAGCGCGCAGGCCACCGATTTGATCTGTGTCCGCAACACCTGTTCCTCGCCGGCCCTGGCCCGGAGCTACGTCCGGATCATGCTGTCCGAGCGGGTTCAGGACTATTTGGCTACGGTGAAACACAACATCCCGATCCGGCGTAGCTCGGCGTTTCGCAGTATTGATTTGGGCGACCCGCGTGACGCGCTGTTTGCCGTGGAGATGGGCAAGGTCTCGACGGCCTTTCATCTCGCGCCTCCGTATCCCGGAGGCTTGGTGACGGACGGTATCGGCCAGTTGCTGGAGCGTGGCGGGGATATTGAGGCGGGTGTGGCCGAGTTGGCGCGGGTGGCAGGAACCTGGCTGGGCATCCACTGGCAGATGAAAAACGCTTCGCGCAGCACCAGTGTATTCGCTGGGTAGTTACACGGGATGAGTGAACACAAAAAAGCCGGCCATCAACAGGCCGGCTTTTTTGCGAGTCGTGCAGCGCCGGATCAGCTGCGGCGGCGGCGCAGTGCGACAATTCCCAGGATCATACCGCCCATGATCGAGGCATACGTCGAAGGTTCGGGCACTGTGGAAAATGCGAGCACATCGTTGAGCGAGGTGCCGAAGCGAAGCTCGTCGAAGACCGTGGTGAGTTGGCCCGAATTGTTGTAGTTGGTGCTACCCGAATTGAAATCCACCGAGAACTCCGATGTGTTGAAGCGCAGCGATTTGGTGGTGTCGAACGTGATGTTTGCAGTGCTGGTTTTTGACGTTTTGAACGAGCCGCTCACCGAGTTCAAGTCCGCCTCGGTGCCGCCGGCCAGTTGCCATGCCTCGAACTGCGCTTCGGTCAGTATCCAGGTCGTGGCATCACCGCCCCCTGTGCCGCCCACGTTGGTGAATTTGGAAATATACAGGTAGGTCGTGCTGGTGCTGATCACTGCCGATCCGGAAGGATTCGAGTCGCCTGCGGCGTAGTAAACACCAGAAGTGTTGCTGGTGGTGCCGATGCGTTTGACAGCGTTTACCATACTGCCGTTGCCATTGCCGGTAAGGTTGCTGGTTGCAGTTAAGCGGAGCGATGCATCACCGGTGTTGGTAGAGAGGCTGTTCGCCGTCAGATTGACCAACATGCTCTGGTAAACGGTGGTTCCCGCTGAGACCGAAACGTTGATCGGAATGTGGGTGTAGGCGAATTCCTTTACGGAGTCGGTCGTTGGTGACACGGACAGGGTCAGCGCGCCGCCGGATGTGGCGAGTCCGGTGAAGGTGAGGCCGGTGGCAGTGTAGGTGGAGGTTCCGTTGTTACTGACTGTGGTGTAGCTACCGGTAAGGCCGGTGGCCGTGGTGGCGGTGCCGGTGATTGCTTTGTTGGTGAGGCCATAATCAAAGCCCTCATAAATCAAAGAGGCTCCAGTCATGGCGGAGGGAATGGCAAGGAGAGCGCCCGGTAAAAACGCTAATTTTAGGGATAATTTGCTCATAGGGTGTGGATGGCAAACTGACATGGGCATGCTGACTAAGTCAATAAATTTTCACAGCCATACTCCCATAGCGTGAGCGCAAGGGGGTGCTGAGCGCGTTTTCCCGAGGGAAGACGCGCGGAGGAACAAAAAGAGCGATGCAAGATTTGGGGGGCCGGGCGGGGTCTTGCTGGGTGAAGTTTACGCGTGCTGTCCCATGAGAACAGACTCGACGCCGGGGAACTCCGCCTGGCGGGGCGAGTCCATCCGGCGGAAGTCACCCCGGCTGTCCCATAGCGTTTAAGCAACCCGGACAGGTCGCGCGCCTGCCAGAGCGCGGCGCGCAACAGCGTGAGCAAGCGCGAGAAACTGTGCGCCCAGTTCGTCCGCCACGCCTGGAAGCGCAGCAGCACGTAAACGAGCAGCGCCATCCACAGCTGCCAGTTGACCGCGTTGGCTTTGTGCCCGAGGAAGTCGGCCAGTTGCAGCGTCTGCTTGATCTGCTTGAAGAAGACCTCGAACATAGAACACAAAAGCTTCACACGCCTGGGCATTTTGTCGGAGCCAACCCAGCATCAAGGGGAACGGAAAATGGCTATCGCCCGCCGGCATCAGCGTGAACGTGAGTCAGGCTTTCCCTCCGTCATCTATCTCGCGCAAGGATGGCGACCACTCAATGCACCGGCATGCCTGAATCGTAATTTCGACATTTCAACCGCTGGGGTGACCGTTAAAATCGCAGGAGACACCGCGCCACCCACCTCTTCCGGTGATCTATCGGTAGTGAGGACCAGCGGGCCCGGTGCGAATGGACACGAAAACGATTCATCCGCCACAACTCAGGCGTCTCCACAACCAATCATAGACCATGGTCGAACACCGGAGACAAGCTCGGCGCCGGAGTTACCGGAAGAGGAGGAGCCATGGCCGTTTCCGCCTAGGCCGTCTTGGGCGGTGGCACGTCAGGTCTCCCCGGCCACACTTGGTCGTCGCGACAGGCTTCCCCCCGGGATGATTCTTAATCGTCAACTTCAGCGTGTTGCTTGCGGATACCATTCCATGCCTGCTCCACAGCAGTTCTTGTCCGTGGAGACTGGATGCGGCGCAACCACACCTGAACCTCCTTCCACCGCAGCCCTCTCAAATCTGTTTCGGGCAAACTTCCGCTGACGTGGCTGCGGTTCATCGCCGTGAAATAGGCCAGATCGAACAATGCCTTTTCTGGCGACGCGACAAATCCATCCACGCGGACATCGTAAGCATAGCCGCCGAAAAGCTCGGGTTTGATACGATGCAAGGCGATACGGCCTCCAGGCATTTCCATTTCTCCGGGCCGTCCGAGCGTGACGACAAAGTGAGTCTGCGGAATCTGCTGAATACGGTCATGCAGGCGCAATGCCGACCAACCGGAAAGATAGGCCGGATAAGGATCCGCTGCCGCCGTTGCCAATGTTCCGGGCTTGGATGAATCCGCGCCGACCAGCCAAATACCTTTCTTCAAAGGTGTGCTTAACCCATCCGAGGCCAGGCGCCGCAACGCCATCGAGGCCGCGGGAATGCTCACTCCGGCCAGTTGCGCCGCGGCGCGCGTCGTGATTCGCTTCTGGACGGCCAGCTTTCGATAAAACCCCAGCGTAGTCATGACTGAGGGGGGGCAGGACCGCCGATAGATCGTTCCACACTTTTTCCGACATCATCTTCCAAGCTTCCGGAGTGCCGTAGTGGCCGGCGAGATCCGCGGGAAGAAACGGCACGACTTGGTCTTTAAACATGCCAAAGTCGATCAAGCTGAGTTGTTCCAAGGCCTGCGTCACCAGTTCCCGGGGCGCTTCTTTGCCTGCCGAGGCGTGTTGCGACAAGTGATGCAGATCCGCCCCGGCGGCGAATCCGGTAGTGCGGCACCTTCAGGATGAGATTTTCGACCACCCATCCGCGATGAAACGCGAACTTGAAGAAGGTCGAGAGCACGCCGCGCCGGTTGTTGTGGGTCTTCATCGACGGGCGTCCGATTTCGAGAAACGCCACCAAGGACGCGAGGGTCAGCTCGGCCACGGTGAGTTTTTGGAAGTGATCGGAGAACCGTTTAAGCTCCCACTCGATCCGCTTGAGCTGTGCCCGGCAGATGTGGCCTTGCTCGCATTCGTGACGTTTGGCCGCGATGTAATCGGTAATGGCGTCCGCGAGTGATTTCTGACTCTCCGGCTCCTTGTAGTTCGCCAACGCGAAATCGACGTAGAAGGAGAGGGAGCGTGGTTTGTCGTCGAGTCGAAGAAAGACCGCCTCCGCTTCGCGCACCTGCTCGTCGGTGAGCGGAGTGGCGATGCTGCGAAGGCCCGATGTGGCCTGAAGCGCCTTGATTGCGAGGGCTGCCTTTTCGGCGGCGGCTTCCTCGCGGGTTTTGAAGTTTTTCCGGACGCGGAGGCCGTTGAGCCATCCCGTGACTCGCCAAGAGGCAGAGCCGTTCCGGTTTTCAAACCGGCTGACGTCGAACTATGTCTGATTCATGCTGAGGTTGCCACGTCAACTGGCAACCTAGCTCCTTTGAAAAGGTATCTCCTTCATTTAGAAGGAGAAAAATGGCGTCCCCACGGGGATTCGAAAGTTTCCCGAATCCGATGACCGAAGAGCTTCGTTGAGTAAGCTTTAAGGTTGGTGGTTAATTAGTTAGAACAAGTAACAGCGTGATTACCTTCGAGTTTAAGCCAAGTCAAAAGTAGGTCCGCTGGCAAATCGCTGCCACCTAATTTAGGGGCATTTTCGATACCCAGAATCTGTCCTCAAATGCGCTTCCGAACAAGCTATTTTCTCGGCGCATCCATATCCCGGATACAGACAGGGTTGCTTTGGGTCTTTGTATTCTCCGGCTCAGGTTGCATCCGCCCTACCCTGCCGATGCTTGTCGGGCTACGGCTCGTTCGGGATGCTCGAAGGCCTAGCCAAACTTATCGAGCCCCCGATTCGTCATCCCAAGCGCACGCCCGCGACCGCGCCAACAGACACGTGCCCTCTACTGCGCCAAGGATATCTTTTGGCCGTGAGCCATGTTTTCCGTGCTGGCCGTTTCAGCTTTTTCGCGGCCTACGACATCAACGTCTCATATCTTGAGCTAAATAGAATAATGCGTCCAAGATATCGAACATCATGCCACGAACTATTCCCGTGCTTTTCCCTCCCATGATTAAGCAACTGGCGGCGTTGGGCGAACGACTGCGCTTGGCTAGGCTGCGCCGACAAATGTCCTCAGAAACATTGGCCGCACGAGCCGGGATTGCTCGAGGAACTTTGGGGCGTGTTGAGCGAGGAGACCCCGCCGTTAGTTTGGCCATTTACGCGATGGTGCTCCGGGTCGTTGGCCTCCACCGAGATTTGGACTCTATCGCGCACGATGACGTGTTGGGACGAAAACTCCAGGATTTGAAACTGCCAGTTCGAAAAAGGGCTCCCCGTAAGCGATTAAGTTCCCCTTCCAGTTAAACGTCTTCAAAGGCGGACCTACCTGTTAATCTGTTAAAAAATGGCACATTTTATTAACAGAATTACAGGAGACTTCCCCTGTGGGCTTAAAAGATAAAATCGCCTAGCTGGGTTCAGAGGCACCATGGGCGCAACAAGGTTAGGCGCTTAAGCGCTTGCGGATTTCTTGTTCCGCAATGCTTCGCTCGCGAGCCCGGCCGAGCCGAAGGGCGTCAATCAGCGCAAGCAGGTCGTAAAGTTCCGGATTGCGGCGGGCGGCGCCCGGCACGCTTCGATAAAGGGGTTGGACGGCCAGTCCTTGAATTTGCCCTTCCAGATCAGGCCACACGGGCGGAAGCTGCTCAGAATGGCCAAATCGGTCGGATAGGATGGGGGCCGCCCAAGCAGTCGGCACACCCCGGGTCACCTCCTTGGTTTTGGCCGGAAATGCGTAAGGCACACCGTGGACGAGAAAATGACGAAGCGGTTCTCGACGGATTTCCTTGGTTTCGGAGTCGATTAGTCGCGCATTGCCCAACCGGACAACTGACGCGTGAGCTTCCGATGCGCTCATCCCGAGTTCTCGACCCAAGTCCGCGTAGCTTTGCCGGGCCTCATGTAAGCAAAGCCTTAAGGCGACAACGACATCCTGTGGCTTGGTAACCATATAAATACGCTGTTCGCGAATAACGAATAGCCAATCCTTAAGCGGAGAAACCAAGGCGCCAGGCACCACAAAAGTTCAACGAGTTTTTGTCCAACCAGGCAGAATCCGGAGCCAGCGATGCTTAGTTGACGAAAAGGAGTAATTGCTTTTTTGTAGATTAACTCTGATGGAATACGCCACGATAATCCGCCATTTCAGCCCATTCGGTTTTTTTGAACTACCCAATCTCATCGCACTTACGCATGAGAAAAAGGCCACAGTGCTTCAAACCCTTTGCCGCTGGCATAAGAAAGCGCAGATTATTCCGTTGAAACGGGGGTTTTACGCGCTGCCCGAAGACATTGCCAAAAATCCACTGACGCCTGAGCGCGCGGCCAATCAGCTTTACAAACAATCGTATGTTACCGGCCTGTGGCGGCTGAATCAGGAGGGGCTGATCCCGGAGGGAGTGCTGGAAGTCACGAACGCGACGCTCAACAATCCGGCCCGCTTCGATACGCCTATCGGTCGCTTCGTTTACCAGCATCTCAACCAGCAAGGATTTTTCGGCTACGAAACGATCCAGGAAGGGGTGATGCCGGTGCTGGTGGCTACGCCCGAAAAAGCCCTGCTCGATTTCTTTTGGTGGAAAAACGTCGAGTGGAATGCGACGGAGTTTGCCCGCTGGCGCATTCAAGATCCCTGGAAGAAAATCGATCACCACAAGCTTCGCCGGTTCGCTCGCCAATGGGGCCAGCCGCGTCTAATTCGTGCGGCTGAAAATCTGACCGCTTATCTCAAGCGCTGACCCTCCGTGGACCTAAATTATATCCTTCAGCAGGCTCAGAAAGCACCCCTGACCCATCGCCTCAACGCGGCGAAGGAAGCCTTGCAGCAGTGCCTGCTCGCCGCTTTGGCCCAGCAGGGATTGTTGGCGGATGTCGCCTTCATCGGCGGCACCGCGTTGCGCATTCTCCATCGTTTGCCGCGCTACTCCGAGGATATGGATTTTGTCTGGATGGGCGAACCGTCTTCCGTGAAGCAGTTGCAGGCATGGCCCACGACCATTCGCCGCGCTCTCACCAAAATCGGGGTCACTCCCCACCTCAGCACATCCGGGCCGACTCCGGTCGATGCGCGTGTGCCGAAGCAAAGCTTCACCCTGTATCTGTCGGCGACATCACCGGCCTTTGCACCTTTTGCCCGTAATGGCGTTCAAATCAGTTTCGAGATCGACCTCAACCCGCCTGAAAACACCGCGCAGGAGTCGCGCACCTTGGTCGTGGCCAATAGCCAGGTGACCGTGCCGACACTGACGCTTCCGTCGCTTATGGCCGGAAAGCTTCATATCCTGCTTACGCGGCGTGATCGTGAAAAGGGCCGCGACTGGTATGACTACCTCTGGTATCGCCGTAGCGATGTTCTGCCAAATGTGCTCCAGCTTCAGAGTGCCATCGCTCAGACGAGCGATGGTCCGGAAGCCCGGTTTTGGATGAGCCATCTTCGGGCGAGGATGAAGGCCGTCCATTGGGAGAATATCCGCCACGATGTTCGGCCCTTCCTGGAATATCCAGAGGAGACGGCACAACTCAACGAAGCCGCTCTGGGCAACCTGACACCTTATCCCGCCTTCAAGGAAATCGTTTCCGAATTTCATGAATTGAAGACATCGCATCCGTTGATCGCCCGGACAGAAAACGAGGCGGTGATCACCGACATGAACCAAGCGGCACTGGAGGGGGATGTGGACGCTATTGAAGCGAGGGGAATTCTTGCGGACCTACGGACGCAAGCATGAGAGCCAGCAGCCGAACCGAGAGCATAGGCCGGAATCTCGACCATCATTAAACGCGCTGATTGAATTTCTGACGATAGTTCAAGTTTGGCTGAATCTATCTCGAATTTTTCAATCCGGCCGCAGCGCTATTCGCGAATAACAGGATCGCTCGCGCGCTCTTTTTTTCAGCTTATACGTGACCCGTCAGCACGGCAGGCATTCGAGATTTTAACGTTTGCCGCATTTCCTCCCGACCAGGCCGGAAGTAGTGCCTCATCACGACTTCCACCGTTCGGTGGCCGGTGACTTTTTTGACCACTTCGATTGGGACGCCGGCAACGAGCGCGAGCGTCACCCAAGTCACGCGGAAGGAGTGGAAATCGCGCAATGAGGCGCGACGCACGCCGACCTGACGCGGACCGCGGAGTGGGCCGCGAGGTTGGCCATGACCGCCCGCCGGCATCTCTCCGGAGTCGGTGAACCCCGCTTTTCGGAGCACACGTCCGGCCATCTCGGTGATCCGATCCGGATTTTGGATGTATTGGGCGGCTTGGCGCGGGAACATGTAGGGGCTCGCGTTGTTGGCCTCCGCGTTGAGCAGGACTTGGCGCAGCATTGGGAAAATTGGGATCTCCACCCATTCTCCAGTCTTGGCGGTTTTTACCCGCAGGAAGTCCGCGTCCAGATCGACAGCGGATTTTTCCAAGAGACAGCAGTCGCCTCGGCGCATCGCGGTGCATGCGGCCGTGACGATGATGGGGTAAATGAACGGATCGCCTTTCGCTGCCTCCAGGATCACGGCCAATTCTTCCTCGGAGTAGGGTTGTCGAAGAACAGGCTCTTCGTCTCGCGGTGGAATGTCGAAAAACGGGTTATCTCGCAGCCCGATTTCCTTGCCTACCTTGGTGAAGCAGGAGCGCAGGAGGATGAGGTTGTTGTTGTAAGTTTTGGACGACACCCTGCGACGTTCCTCTTCCTTCATGAACTCTCGCGTGATGATCGGCGTCACGTCGCCCATCCCGCGAATGTCAGGGAACTGGTCCTGCACGAAACCGACGAAACGCTGAAGGATTCGTTCGCCTTGCAGCAGATAGCGAGGCGCCGCCGGGCGCCGCCGAGGCAAATCACGCCACCGGGCGATCATTTCATTCAGGGGAAGGAGATGGGCGGAAGAACCGCCTCCGTGTGTGTGGAGGGATGACATAAAGTTAAGAGCGCTCTGACTTCGGAGCCGCGGAGGTGCGTTCGGCGGCCAGCTCTTCGACGGCTTGGCACACTGCACCTGAGAGCAGGGGATCGGTGTTCGCGATCATGTGATCCAGCCAATCCATCCATGCTTGTTCCTGCGGTGCTGCACCTGCATCGCCGCCAACGACGGTAAACCGAGCCTGGCATGCATCCCGGAACGCGCGCAGTTCGTTTGCCCGGTGCCAATTCTCACTCATCTCGTGCGCGGCCCGCAGCCGGCGTTCGGCCATGGCCCGCCGCTCGGCTTCCGCCAAACGTACGCGCTCTTCGACCTGCCTCACCTGCTCCTGTTCGAGCTGCGCGAGACGTTGTTTTTCACGGATCTTTCCGTGGAGGACAAAGCCCTCGGTGATCTCGGCCGTGACCTCTTCCAGTCGTTGCGTCTGCCCGTCGCTCCATGATTTCCGCACGTTTGGCGGGAAGTATTCATCGATGACCACGCGTAGCCGTCCCGTGGAACGGCATACCCATTGGTCGTAACACCAAGTGGTGCCATCCATCGGCCCGTTCCGTTTTCGCTCGATCACTTCCATGATCAAAAGGCGGACTGTCGCGCCCTCGCGGCCGCCGTAGCGCAATTTGATCGTCGAATCTCGCAGTCTTGGCGCGCAGTCAAAAACGAAGCCGTTTCGCTCCAACTGCCAGGCAATCCGATTCAGAATATCCAACGCCCGATCCAAGAGCGGCGGAGTGACCGCCATGACCACGTGCGGAGCGTCCTGCCTCGGAAATAACAAGCCCGTCCGGCCGATGGTCCGGTTGCAATACGCCTCCGCGGTCAACGTCACCACCGAATGCCGATCCTCCGGAGGTCGGCACAGTTTGATGCGCGGGAGTTTGATCCCCTTCGCAGACTTGTCTCGCGCCCGTGCGCGGGCACCGAGCAGAATTCCCCCGGCCGGCTCCGCGCCATCAGGTAGCGGCGGCGGAGTGGGCACCGTTCTTTCATGGCGAAGTTTCGCCCAGTAGCCGCGCGGCGGTGCGGGGATATTCCAGCGCCGGCAGGCCTTGCCGACGGCCACGCTCGATATACGCAGCTTGCGCGCGATGTCCGTCGCGGGTTGCGACCAGACGAGATCGTAAAGTTGCCGGCGAGTGAGGGGTTTGATCGGGCGAGCCATGAAAACGGGAAAGCGGCGGGAGCCGGAGCCCCCGCCGCCGACGTGATCGCGAGTGCGTCAGGCGCGGATGCCTTGCCCCTGAGTGGACTTGACCGTCTCCTTGACGGCTTCGGTCCGGGCCATGGTGAGAAACGCACGCTGCCGGTTTTCCTCCGGCACGTTTTTGATGCGCTCCTCGATCTTCGCCTTGATCTCAGGGCGCTCCTCCACCCAAGCCACAATCTCCTGATTGCGCTGATTGGAGTATTCGCTCCGTTGCACCTTCCCGAGTATCGCCTTGCGGACGAGATCCTCTTTCGAGAGCCCCATGTAATACTCGTGAACCTTCGGGTTCTCCTGGATGAACCGATCAATCTTCGCATCGATTTCAGGGTTACGCCGAAGCGCGGGTTGGTCCTTCGCCCGTTTTGCGGCGAGTTCTTGTTTTAATGGCATAGTGCCTCCTTGTTTTCCCCGGCCATTGCATGTTCAAGGCGGCCGGTCGCCAGTGGCATTTGACCTTGTTTGGACGGGTATCGCCCAAAGGGTTTACGCGAGGGAGTCTTCATCGAAGTAATCCTCCTCGTTGGGGGTGAGTGGGTCGGTGCGGGTGATGTCCAGAACGGCGCGTTCAAACTCCACCCGGACGTGCGAGGCCAAGGGACTGGCCATCCAGAAAAGCATCAGGCCGGTCACGCCGGGACTGTCGCCGTAGAGTCGGCGAATCTCCGCGTCGGCCTTCTCATAACTCTCGCGCATGTAGGGCGGCAGTTGCGCCACCAACGCCTCCAAAGCGGCGACCGCCTTCTCGTCTCGCAGAATCGCAACGGACTGCGTCATGGCTGCGCCTCCTTGGTTGCGGCGCCGCCTGACGCCGCACGGGTGCGCAGGTCGGCGATGTCCTTGTTCAACTTCGCCAGCTCAGCGACAAGTGCTTCGTTTTGCTCGATAAGCGAGGCCATGAGTTGGTTTTGCTCGGCGACTTTTTGCTCCAACTCCGCCGGCAGCGGGTTCGGCTGCGTGGAGGGATCGGCGACCGCCAGCACCGGGCCGAGCGGGACCACGGTCGGAGCGTTTGGCGAAAGGTTCCAATTCGCGCCGGACTCCTTCCGATACACGACGTGGGATTCGTGCATCACGTTGGGATCGTTCGGATCGACGAAGCGGCCGATGGGATACGCCTTCAGCGTCTCGCCGGTGCGGACTTTTTCGACGTTGTGCTGGTCGAGTTCGGTGCCTGATACCGGGGCGACCGGCGGAGCCGCCGCTACACTGGGTTTCTTTTTGGCGGACGTGCAGCCTGCCCCTAGCAGCAGGACCAGGCACGCGACGATGAGGTCAGTTTTGCGCATGTTCGTTCCTCCAGATTTCTTCGTTGCGGACGTTGCCTCTCGAACCCTTCGCCTGATCGACGGTTTCGGTTACGTAGAGGTAAAATTGTTTTCCGGCGGGCACCCGGACGTAGAACCCGTCGCGGGCGATAACGTCTTGGATTTGCTTCGCATAAAGATTGAGCACGTCGGACGTGCCTTGGAGCGCGGCGTTTTTTCCGGAAGCCACCGGCACGGGCACGTCACCGTAGGCGGTGCCTTGGTTGCGCATCTCCTGGAGTCCGCTCGCCATGCCGGCGAGGAAGGTGGAGGCAAAGAGTTTTATCTCCTGCCAGTTGTCCGACTTGATCAACTGACCGACCAAGCCGGCCGAGCCATCACGCATTCCGAATTCCCCGGTGACGTCGTTTTTCTGGCGATCCAACGCGATGCCGCTGAGCACGAGTTCGGTGCCGTTGAGCGAAGTGCCGTCGCGCCAGACGACGACCCATTTGCCGGTGACAGCCACGCGTTCACGTGAGCGGTCGAGGGAGGCGCGTCCGTGAACCTCCGCGCCAGCGGGGATGATCAGACGGCCTTCGTGCCAGACATCATCCGTCACGAGTCCGATGACCGGTGTGTCCAACCGGGATGATTCGATGGTGACGACCGTTTCACAGGGGATGAGCCGGCCATACGGCGCATAGGTTTTGGACAGCTCGGCGGATTCCGAGGAGCTAGATGCGGTGAACAGGCTGATGGGCAGTGCCTGTTTCCCGCCCAGTTGGGCGTTCTTGTTTTCTCGCGCGGCACGGGGTCGGGACTCCTGCGGCTCCGACTCGGCACGGGTCTGAGGCATCGGCGGTGGCGGCACTTTGAGCGGCAGACCGTCGCGATTGATCGACGCACGATCCAGCGACGGGGCGCTCGCTTCGATGCGTGTCATCTGTTCCGCCCGCGCCTTGTCCCGTGCGTAGGAACGGAAGACCAGCACGCCACCGATGGCGATGAAGCCGGCGAACAGCGCCAGGTTGCCCGAGGGCGATTTGAGGAAGGTCCAGAGCGTCTTCATAGCGGTTACTCCGGCACGACGAGGTGCGCGTCCCGCTCCACGCGCGGGACGATGATGTTGAAGCGATTTTTGATGCTGAGGTTGGCGCGTCCGCCGTTGGGCGTGCCGGTGATCGCAAAATAACCGGTCGTCGTGGCCTTTGGTGGGATGAGGCCGGAGGCGTCGGCGATGGACGCGTGATAGACGTGCTCGCCGATCCGTGTCGCGAGACGTTGCGGCTGATAGATGACTTCCGATTCGCCGGAGTTCTCCAGCTTGAGTTTGAAGACGAGGGTGTCCTCGGGATCGAAGCGGAAGACTTCGTCCACGGTGACGCGGAAGTCTTTGTAGAGTGTCATGTCACCCGGCGCGGCGTGTTCGATCTGCTGAACCGCCTCCGGGTATTGCTGGGCGACCAGCCGGAAGCTTTTCGCGCGGTCGAGCAGACCGAGCAGCACCTCGGGAGTGACCCGGCGTTGCAGGCTGACACTGCGGCCGGCGAGTGCGTCGTCGTAAAACGTGACGGAGCCATACGGTTCCTTCGACGTGAAGAACCGGATCACGAAGGTTCGGTTCTTCCAGACGACATTCACCGCAGCCTTCGCGTTTTCATCCTGAGCCCGGACGCTGAAGAAGTAACGACCCGGTGTGTAGGCGAGCAGCACGGGTGCGGGCGTGTCGGGCGCAGCCGAAATGTTCGCGCCCTCAATGGCGGTGAGGGCCGAGGGGAACATGAGCGTCGTCGGCACGTCGCGTCCGATGGGGATTTCATAGACGGTGCGTTCATCGAGCGGGAATTGCTTGATGACTTGCGGCGGCTTGGTCGCGGCCGGTGCGACGGCAACCAGGCTCAAGGCGACGAGTGCGCTTAATAGAGGGTGTAGTCGTAATTCCATACGCCGAGGGGATAGCGTTTGTTCGCGAGCATGTTCGGGTTGCGCGCGAACGAGAGGTTGAGGGTGAACTTCGGCGATTCCGTGAACGCCTGGTTCTCGAACACCCCGGTGCGGATCAACTGTCCCTCCACTTTTACGAGCACGCGGTCTTCGCGCGTGCGGAGGATCTCGATTTTGAAGACTTCGGGTTTTTGATGGATGTTTTTCAGTTCAAATTCGGCGTGCGAGGCTTCGCGGTCGTCCTGCGCCTTCGCCGCCGCTTCCACGAGGAAGAGCTTTTGTAGCATGTCGGGATAATCGAAGCCGCGAGGATTCCGCTGGAAATAGGCCAGTGTCGCCCAGAGCGCCATCGCCTCATGAAGCTCCTTAGCTTCCTCAAAGCCGAGGAGCGGTGAGACCGAGAACGTGCCGCCTCCGTCCAAGACGACCACGCGCTCTTTGATGCGATACGCACCGATAATCAAATACGGTTGGAGAATCGCGAAGCCGACCGCGCCGCAGGCGACGAGGAACCACATGCGGGAAGCAAAGGCGTTGTCGGCAAACAGGCGGGTCGGCGAAAAGCGTTCTTTTGACCCAATGTCGGCCGGCACGCGCTTGGTCTGATCAACCGGCGTTTCTCTCAACAGGTCAGGAGTGGAATTGGGGGAGTCCATGACTTAGATTCCTGGAGCCGCACCGGTCGGTGCGGGCGGCGGTGATGGAGGCGTCGTCGTATGCCCGCCACCACCGGAAGCTCCCCGACCGCCGTTGGGACCGGATCGGCCAAGCAAGCTCGAAACAGGGCCGACCGAACCCATGACCATCGTCACCGGATTGCCGGAGCGGCCGGTAAACGCCTGTCCCTGGGCGAAGAGCATCTGCATGACGACCGGCGTCGAGATCATGCCGACGATGATCATGATGGTGGCGAGAATTCCGCCCATCATGTCGAGCAGCGGGGAATACAGCACGTCGCTGGTGTTTTGGGGATTGGCCCCGACGGCGGCGCGGAAGTCGGTCCAGATCGCCAACGCCACGAGATTGGTGAGCGCAAACCCAATGGGCCAGGCGAGGACGGCGAGCACCTGTTGCAAGAAGCGGATGCCAATACCGTAAAACCCCGGCACCATGAAGATCGCCAGCGCGAACGGCGTGATCAGATAAAGCAGCCACCGCAGCACGTATTGCAGGATCAGCATGGGCACCGTAATGAGGGTGCCGATGTAGATGAAGATATTGGCGAGCGCATTGGAGACGGCTTGGTAGATCGACTCGTTGAGCTTTCTCCACGACCACTCCTGCCCTTCGGGGTTGGTCGTGGTGGACTCTCGAATCGTGTCGGCCGATGACGTCGGGTTTTCCTGATAGCCGGGATCAATATACTCGGCGATATCCAAGAGGGTCGTTTCGACCTGGGGAACCCGCGGCCCCACGGGGGGGCCCGCCGCCACAATGATGATGGCTTTCGCCAGCACCTTGACCACGCCCGTTCCGGTCGGATGGCTGTTGCCGAGATAGCAGACCAGACCAACCACCATGATCGCAAAAACGATGAATCGGAAGGCCATCACCAGCGCGACCATTTTAGCCTCAAGCGTGGGCAGATAGATTTCCATGACTCACGGTTCCTTTTTCGCGGCCTCGGCTTCCTTGGCCTTCCATTCGTCCACGATTTTTTGCGCCTCCCGCTGCCGTTCCGCTTCCCGCTGCGCGCGTTCTTCAGGCGTCAGCTTCTT
>LNAP01001515.1_pt1 | contig 24442 bp, 18 predicted proteins | sample 602601 | NCBI WGS metagenome assembly LNAP01 (sample SAMN02440304, study PRJNA202911) | soil metagenome | biome: Subtropical and temperate rainforests or woodlands; isolation source: soil samples (1 kg each in a 20% v/v slurry with milli Q water) were... ...
TCTCCCAGCGCCTCGTCGCCGATCAGCACGATACGGCCATCGAAGCCGCGCGACGCGGAAATCTGGCCGATTCGTTCGTTCATCGCATCCAGCAATCCGGCCGGCACATAGGCCACCAGGCGCGGTTCGCTTTTCAACTGCTCCATACAGCCGGCCAATGCCGCTTCTATCTCTTCCAAGCCGCGCCGTGCCGCCAGAGCGGGATGCAGCTTGCGGATGATCGCCATGGCAAGGTCCGTCGCCGCCATCGTCATGTTCACCGGCGTCTCGGTTGCCGTCCGCACCGCCAGGGTCAATTGCGCCGAGATGGTCGACAGCGCCGCGGCGATCTGTGCCTCCAGGCGCTGCTGGCCTTCCGTCAACCCCCGGCGATGACCCTCCTGCTCACCCAGGCGCCGCGCCTCGGCGCAGGCAGCCGCCAGATCGGCTTCGCTGAAAGTCGGCGCCGGCGGTTCCGGCGCCGGTTCCGGTACCTGACTGGCCTTGGCCACGACGGACGCCGCCGGTGCCTTGGCCTTCTTGGCCGGCATCGGATCGTCGAAATCGTTTTCAAACAGAAATTTCTTCGCCACAGCCATATCCCGGATCGACAACATTTCAATCCTAGTAAATCAGTTCGTCTTCGCCCTTCTTGTCGGACAGGACGATCTCGCCCTTGGCCGCAAGTTCCTTGGCGACGACCACCATCGCCATCTGTGCTTCCTCGACTTCGCGCAGCCGGACCGGGCCCATGGCCGCCATGTCTTCGCGCAGCATCTTGCTGGCGCGTTCGGACATGTTGGACAGGAACAGGTCGCGGACACCTTCCGACGCCCCCTTGAGCGCCAGCGGCAGCTTGTCCTTCTCGACGCTGCGCAGCAGGGTCTGCACGCCGCCCGGATCGAGCTTGCCGAGATCGTCGAAGGTGAACATGAGCGCCTTGACCTTCTCGGCGGAATCGCGGTTGCGCTCTTCCAGGGCGGTCATGAAGCGTGCTTCGGTCGCGCGGTCCAGATTGTTGAAGATGTCGGCGATCATCTCGTGGGCATCGCGCCGCGTCGAGCGGGCGAGGTTGCTCATGAACTCATTGCGCAAGGTGCGCTCGACATCGTCCAGTACATCCTTCTGCACCGCCTCCATGCGCAGCATGCGCATGATGACTTCCATGGCAAAAGCTTCCGGCAGCAAGGCCAGCACCCGCGAGGCGTGATCGCCCTTCACCTTGGACAGGACGACGGCGACGGTCTGCGGATATTCGTTCTTCAGATAATTGGCCAGCACCGCCTCGTTGACGTTGCCGAGCTTGTCCCACATGGTGCGGCCGGCCGGACCACGGATCTCCTCCATGATGCTGTCGACCTTCGACTTGTCGAGCACCTTCAGCAGCAGGCGCTCGGTCGATTCGAAGGTACCGGTCAGCGAGCCGGTCGAGGAAATCTGATCGGCAAATTCGACGAACAGCCGCTCCACCACGGTGGAGCTGACAGTGCCGAGATTGGCCATGGTCTGCGAGATCTCGCGAATCTCGTCGTCATGCATCAGGCCGAACAGCTTCGAGGCATTCTCTTCGCCCACCGACATCAGCAGCAATGCCGCCTTCTGCGTGCCGCTCAGACCCCTGTAATCGTCTTTGATCCGCATCTTTTAATCCGTTGTTGGCTTCTGGGATCAGGCTTCCTGATACATCCACTGGCGCATGATATTCACCGCCTGTTCCGGATGCTGATCTACCAGATCGGCAATTCTCTTCAGCGACGAGGCGCGGACACGGCCTTCGACCTGATTGATGTCGATCATCTGATCAAGCTCATTGGCCATATTCTCGGCATCGGCCAGCGCCTGTTGCACCATGTCGCCGGGGCCCGTCAGGGCCAGAGCGGCGGCTGCGCCAGGGGGCAGGGCCGCGGCGGCTTCCGGGGTCAGACCCGGCAGCATGCCTTGTTCGGATACTTCGCTGCCCGGCAGGGCCAGCAGGCGGTTGAGCAGCGGACGGACGACCAGCAGCAGCACCAGGATGGCGACAGCGGCCAGCACCACCAGTTCGACGATCCGCATCAGGTCCTGCTTGTCGAGACCCAGGAAGACGGTGCCATCGCCGACCGGCTCGTCGCTCTGGGCGAAGGGCAGGTTGACCACCTGGACCACGTCGCCGCGCTTTTCGTCATAGCCGATCGCCGATTTCACCAGCGCGGAAATCTGGTCCAGGTCTTCCTTGCTGCGCGGCTTATAGGTCTGGGTGCCGTCCTGCGCCGTCACATAGGTGCCGTCGACCAGCACTGCTGCAGAAAGGCGCTTCACCGTGCCGTCGGTCTTGACTTCGGTCTGGACCCGCTTGGAGATTTCGTAATTGACGGTTTCCTCGTTGCGCTCGTTCTGCGAGTTCGAGGTGTTATTGTTGTTGCCCTGCTGCGAGGGGGGATTGGGCACGTTATTGGCGACGCTGACCGAGCTGTCGCCGGATTTCTCCTGGGTATTGCCCTTGTCCTCGACGGTCTGGGTCGAGCGCACGACCTGGCCATTGGGGTCGTAGTTCTCGATATTGGTCGTCACCTTGTTGAAATCGATATCGGCATTGACCTCGGCCCGCACCTTGCCGGCGCCCAGGGTCTGGGCCAGCAGCTGCTCGATCGATTGCGCCACGCGGGCTTCGTAGCCTTGGCGCATTTCGACCGCATTGCCGGCATCGAACTCGTCGCCTTCTTCGACACCCTTGGCCAGCAGATTGCCGCGATTGTCGATCACCGAGACGCTGTTGGATTTCATGCCCGGGACCGCCGAGGCGATCAGGTGCTGGATCGACTGGACCTGTTCCTTGTCCAGGCTGCCTTGCAGTACCAGGACGACCGAAGCGGTCGGATCGGCCCGATCGCGCGAGAACAGCTCGCGTTTCGGCATCACCAGATGGACGCGGGCGGATTTGACCTGGCGCAGGGAGCGGATGGTGCGCGACAATTCGCCTTCGAGGGCGCGGAGCTGGTTGATCTGCTGCACGAAATTGGTGGTGCCCAGGGCATCGGCCCGGTCGAAAATCTCGTAGCCGATGCTGCCGCCGGTCGGGATGCCTTCACCGGCCATGGCCAGACGCAGCCGCGGCACCTGATCTTCCGGCACATAGATCTGGTCGCCATTGGCGCGCAATTCATAGGGGATCTGCTGGGCTTCCAGGCGCTGGACGATCTGCTCCGAATCGGCGGCATCGAGGCCGCCATAGAGCAAGGACATGCCGGGCGAGGTGAGGCGCGCCGCCAGAAAGACGAAGAATGCGATCAGACCCAATGCGACGGCGCCAAGGGCTGCCAGTCTGATGGGGCCAAGATTGCGCAAGGTCTGCATCAGTGGATTCACTGCACCATCCTCGATCGGAAAACCGACTGGCGACACCCCCAGGAGACCCGGGCCAGCCACGCGCAAGGTTAGGACTGAGCCGTTAACAAGCCCTTAAGTTGCGGAAAAAATTGCCTAGTGGTCGGCAAAATATTCCGACCTATTTGTTTCCTGAAGATGACAAATGAAATTTTTTGCGGGGTTCGCGATGCCCGGCATGGCCCTTCGCGCCACGCCCATCGGCGCCGCGGCCGGGCCGGCGCAGCTGGTATGCGAGTGAGAGCGGTTGTGATGCAGATTGGACAGGCGGCCTGGACGGGCGGCGGCTCAGGCCTCTTCCTGTTCCTCGTCGAGATCGGGCCGGGGGTCGCTGCGATAATCCTGCAGCCTTGTGGTGCGCAAGCCGCGCATGCCGTGCCGATCGATCGAGCGCTGCCAGGAGAGAAATTCCTCGACCGACAGCGTATAGCGGGCGCAGGCCTCTTCCAGGCTGATCAGGCCGGCACGCACCCCCGCAACGACTTCCGCCTTGCGGCGGATGACCCATCGTTTCGTTCCGGGCGGCGGCAGATCTTCCAGGCGCAAGCGATGCCCGTCGATGCTGACGCCACTATCTGATTTGTGGTCCAGCTCCACAGCCATGAGCTGCTCCTCATCCCCTACGACGTAATTCTCTCATGCTGTTGGAGACTAATAAGGGCGTATTAAAGATTCGCTAAATCGGCGCATGGCCCCTCACCCAGAGCGGCGAAAATTAGATAAATTTTTCCCAATTCCGCCGTCGCCGCGCGGACGAACATCGATCGATAGAGAATTGAAACTGCCGGGATTTCAGGCTGCGGCCGCGGGCGGATCTTCGGCCTCCGGCTCGTCAGCCGCCGGCTTCTCATGGACGATCTTGATGATCTTGTCGATGGGATAGGTGACGTTGCCGACATTCAGGCTGACCTGACCGTCCTTGATATCGGCAGAATCGACCGTGCCATAGGCGGTGATGGGAGAGCTGTAGGTATTGCCCTTTTCATCCTCATAAGCCACCGAGACGCTATATTTGCCGTCGGGCAGCTTGTTGCCGAAAATGTTCTGGCCTTCCCAATCGACCTGATAGGTGCCGACGCCCTCATTGGCCTGCTGGATCAGGACCACCTGGCCGTTCGCATCGGTGATGCGCAGCTGCGCCTTCACGGCCGAATGTTCGATCGAATACTGGAAGCTCGCTTTGCCGTCCTTCAGCGCCACATCATTGCTATCGACGGCGACCGTATTGCCGAGGAAGCTGGCGGCGGCATAGGTATTGGACGAGGATTGCAGGCCGATCAGCTGGTCCAGACGCTTGTTCTGCTGGATCATCTGTTCGACCGAGCTGAAGCCGACCAGCTGCTGGGTGAACTGGGCGGTATCCAGCGGCGACATCGGATCCTGATTCTGCAACTGCTTGGTCAGCAGCAAGAGGAAGTCATTGTATTGATTATTGAGGTCGGCGGAGGCGTCGGTGCCGCCGCTGGAATTGGCCGATGCAGCAGGGGCATTATTCTTTGCCAGGATATCAGCGACGTTGGGCGTCGTCTGTGGAATCGTCGTGCCAGCCATGTCCCGCTTCCTCTCGCTAACTCAAACTTGAACGTCGACTATGCCGTTGGCGGTATCGATTTCAGCCGGTTTGACGGATGTCTCCGTCAGCCCGGCAGTATTTGCCGACTCCGCCGATCCAGTCTGCCGCCCGTTTCCTTGCCCCCAGCCGGAGGAATCCGAAAAATCCCCAGTATTTCCGCGCTGTAGGTTGAAAGACAGGCTGCCGCCGTCCGTTTTCAACCCAGCATCTTGCAAGGCGCGTTCCAACGCCCTGGAATCCCGCTGCAGCAGCTCCAGCGTCGCCGGCCGTTCGACCGTGACCGAAGCACGAACCTTCTTCTCGTCGTCGATATCCATCTTCACATGGATGCGGCCCAGTTCCTCGGGTGAGAGCTGGATGCTGATCTTGTCGACGCCATTCTGGGCTGCGCGCTGCATCTGGACGGCTACCTGTTCATGGGGGGGCAATGTGCCGAGCTGCTGTTTCAGGGCGGCGACGAAATCCGCCTGCCGCGCCGAATTCAGGCTGCTCAGCTGCGGCATCTGCCAGGATCCGAGACCGCCGAAGCTGCCGGCGCCGTCATCGAAACTGCCGGATGCATCTCCGTTGAAACCGCTATCGGCGTCCATCGAGCTCTTGTCGATGCTGGGGCTCGCGGCCGGGGTGACGGTCGCCTGCTGCTGTGGCTGCGCGGTTTGAACGACGGCCTGCGGTGCTCGGACCAGATCGATCGGCCCGGTATTCTTGGTTGCGACCGGGCGCTCGGCGAGGCCCTTGGCAGCCGGCGCCTGCAGGGGGCTCTGCTCGCTGGGCGCGGTCGCGCTCTTGGCGGCGTCGCTGAAATCGCCGGGCAGGGATGGCAGAGCCGGCGCCGCTTTGTCGGATTTGGACGGCAACGCATTGCCGCCGGCCTGCGGTGCTGTTGCCTTGCCGCCGGCATCACCTGCCACCGGCAGGAGGGCGGCAGGGTTGGCCGTCGGCTGCTGGCTGGCAAGACCGCTTGCCTGGTCGCCAACCTGGCCATCCGTCTGACCGGTGCCTGGAGCATCACTGGCATTGCCAGGTACGCCGTTGCTCTGGCCGCCGCTGGCCGCCGCCTGCCCTGTTGCAGCCGGAATCTGACTGTCGGCCGGCGTCGCACCGGGCTGTAGCGCTGGAATCTGTCCAGCGCCGGCAGCTTTGGCATCCGCCGTTGCGTTGCCGGTATCGGGTTTCGTCACCGGGGTGATTGCTGCTGCGACCGCGGCCGGTACGGCTGTGGCCTCGGCATCTGCCGGCTGGCCATTGGCGTCGGCTGCCTGCTGCTGCGGCGGCGTCTGGTCCTGCTGCTTCTTGCCATCCTGCGAGCTTTGCTGGTCGTCCTTCGCATTGGCGGCCGGAGTTTTCGTGGTCTCGCTGGGCTGCTGCTTGGTATCAGCGGCTGCGGCGTTATCCGTCGATTTGTCGTCGTCGGCGTTCTTTTTCGCGTCCTTGACCTCTTTGAGGTCCTTGCCGTCCTTGATCGCGTCCTTCGCCTTGGCTGCGGCCGCAGACTGGGCCTCCTTGTCGCCTTGATGACGATCGGCACGGGCCTTGGCGGCCTCGTCATTCAGGCGATTGCGCTCCGCGGCCTTGGCGGTGACCCGCTGATCGGCTGCCTTGGTGACGGCCTGGCGCTGCTGCAGGGCCATATCGTTGGCGAAAGGACTGTTCTGCTGCCCGCTGCCGGTTGACGTCGTCGTGCCGCCCGATGTCGAACCACCCACGCTCAATGCCGCCTGGCGATTGGTCTTCATCTGGTCGCGCAGCATCTGGGCAAAGGCATCCGCCGTGTTCTCGCCGGCTGTCTGCTGGTTGCGCGCCTCGTTCTGGCGGCTCTCGCGCTGCAGGCGGGGAACGATGATCAGATTGAATTGCGTCGTGTCCATGTCATCCGGCTTAGGCGAGGAAATTGACGAGCGACAATTTGGAGGTGGTGGCAAAGGCCCCGAAGGCCGTTTGCAGCTGGATCTGCGCCGCTTGGATCTTGGCTGCCACTTCGGTCGGATCGATGCCTTCGATCTTGGAGGTCGAGTTGGTGAAGAGATTGATCGACGTCTTGTGGGAAAGCGTGGCTGCGGACATCACCGTATCGTTCACCGTATTGTCGCTGTGGAGTGCACGGAGTCCAGTAAGCGAATCCTGTGCCAACTGCTTTGCGACATCCATCTTGGCCTGATAGTTGTCAGGATCATTGACGGCGGCCTGGGCATAGCGCAGCGACATGATCAGCCGCTGCATGGCCGGGTCATTGGCGCTGTAGGTGTATTTCAGCGTCGTCTGATCGGCGACGGTGATGTTGCCGCGCTGCCAGGCGAGCGCGGAATCGGTCTTGGTCTGATAAGCGCTGTAATCCGGCGCCGCCGGATCGGTCACCGTCATCGGCGTCGCAACCTTGATCTCGGTCTTCAGCTCGACGCCGGGCGTGGCGCCGGTCAGGATCAATTTGCCGCTGCCGGTGGGGCCGGCCACGGCCGAGGCCGGGAAGGGCGGGGTCTGGGCATTGGCCAAGGCGGTCAGGTGGATGGCGATGGCATCCATATCCTGTTCCGTGCCATCGGTGGTGTAGCGGATGGTGCGGCCATTGACCGACAATTCATAGACATCGCCCTTGCGGCCGACCGGGCCGCTCAGCGACACCTCATCCATCTGCGACAGGGGACCGGGGGGGATGTTCGACACGGTCTGGGTCTGGACCGGCGCGCCCGTCGTGGTGGGCGGGGCATCGGTGGTCAGGGCCGAGGTCATGGTGAAGGGCACGCCCGGCGTATCCGACTGCACCGACAGCTTGCCGTCGCGGACCTGTGCCGTGACGCCCAGGCCGGCGGCATTGATCTGATCGGCCAGCTGCTGTGCCACGGTCACTTCGGTATCGTAACCGGTCGTCGTCACGGTGAAGGGACCGCCGACAGGCGCGGTGAAAGCGACGGTATAGACATCGCCGTTATCACCGAACGGTCCGGGGAAATGCACCTCTTCCTGCTGCGCGACCGGCACGACCGTGCGCTGGGTGGTGGCGACGCTCGATCCTTCGCCGATCCCGGTATGGGAGGTGAAGGCATTGGTCGAGCTGAGCTGCAGGGTGCCGTTGCCGGTATTGGTGACGGCGACCGTGAAAGGCGGCTGATGGGTGTTGATGAGATCGGTCAGCTTGCCGGCGATCTCGCCCAGGTCCTTTTCATTGCCGGTCGTGCGATAGCTGATGGTGACGGGCAGCGTGTTGTTGGGCGGATCGGTGATGGTGACGCTATAGGTCTCGCCGATCGTGCCGATCGGCCCATTGAGGGCGATCTTGTCGATCTGGCTGGCGCCCAGCGGGATATTGGGCTGTACCGTGGCCACGGTCGACGGCGTAGGGTCGTTGCTGGTGATCGAGAACGAGAAGGCCGTGCCCGGCGTCGTCGATTTGATGGTGAAGCCGTTGGCGTCGATATCCTGCACGCTGACGCCGACGACCGGCAGACCGGTGATCGCCGCCGTCACCTGGCTCGCCAATTGCTGCGGGGTGAGCGGCCCGGTGAAGGTGAACGGATTGCCGTTGATGGTGAAGGTTTCGGACTGGCCGTTGCCGAGATAATCCATCGTCACGCGCGAGGTCTGGACGGTCGTGCCCGGTGCCAGCTGCTGCGTCGTCGCATCCGAGATCGAATTCTTGCTGCCGGTCGGATCGGGCAGGCGCGACGGGTCCACTACCGGCAGCAGGATGTTGGTGTTGTTGCCGCCGAACAGATAGCGGCCGTTGACCTGCTCGTTCAACAGCGCCTGCACTTGATTGAGCGCGTTGTTGACCTGGGCCACGATGGGCGAGATTTTGCCCTGGACGGTCAGTTCAGCCTTGATGGAATTGGTTTTGCCGTTGGCCACATCGACATTGCTGGCCGTGACGTCGTAAAGCGGTCCCGCCTGCGTGCCGGTGATCGTGAGGGTCGAGCCGTTGACCGTCGCCGCGGCGCGCAGAGGCGGCTGATGGGCGTTGATCTGCGCCGCAAGGTTGCCGGCAATTTCATCGAAGCTTCCCTCCAGTCCCGTGGTGACGTAGCTGAACAAGACGCCGTCGACATTGACCTTGTAGGTGTCGCCGACATCGCCCATGTCGCCCTTGAACGTGACCTGATTCTGCTGCTTGGTCGGCGGATCGGAATCCGGCGACGTGAAAGCCTGCATCAATTTCGAGGCCATGTCTTCCAGGCTGGTAAAGGACTGGTCATAGGCTTTGACATCGGTCTGGGCCGAGGTGATCGTATCGACATAGCCCTGGCGCTTCTGGATCTCGCTGCGCAGATCGACCAGCCGCGTGCCGTTGACGCCGTAGAAGGTGAGGTCGGTGGATTTCTTCTGGCTGTCGAGCTGCTGGGCGAGCGTCGTCAGACTGCTCTGGATGCCCTGAATGCCGCCCAGATTCATCAGGTACGAGGCATAGCTGCTATAGGCGTTGATGGCCATGTGCTGCTCCTAGATCCTTACCGTGAGACGGCCTGTTGCAGCGTGTCGAACATACTCTGGATCACCGTCAGCAACCGCGCCGAGGCGGAATAGGCGTTCTGCAACACCTGCAGATTGGCGATCTCTTCGTCCATATTGACGCCGACATTCGTCTGATAGCGCTGCTGCGTCATGGTCAGCGCATCGCTGTTGAACTTCGCCTGATCGCTGAGCGACTTTGCATTGCCGCTGGCATTGCCGATCAATCCCGCCGCCATGCCCTTATACGAGCTATTGGTGACCGTAAGGCCGGCGGCGATGAAATTGCGGTCATTGCTGCCCAGCGCATTCACCATATCCGAGGCGGCATTGCGCTTCAGCTGCTGGGTGCCGTCGAGCAGACTGGCATTGACGCTGAAGGAATAACGGTCATTGCCGGTGAAGAAGCCGCCCGACAGTTCCGGCACCTGATCGTTTACCGTCGTCTTGACCTCGAAAGGCACGTTGTTGTTGCTGGCGAGCAACTGCAAGGATGCCGAGCCGTTGACGGCGGTGACGCCGAGGGTCGTATCGGCATTGATCTTGCCGGCCAGTTGCTGCGCGATCTGGTCCAGGCTGGTATCGGTGGCCGTTGCCGTATAGCTGTAGGATTTGCCGTTGATGCTGACCGAGAAGACGTCGCCGGTCTGGATGCTGCCGGACAGCGTCACCGTGCTGGACTGCGCCGTCGCGGCCGTCGCCTGCACTGTGGTCGAAAAGGCGGCCTGGATCCGCTGGGAAGACCCGGCATTGTCATAGGCGGCGGCAAAAGTCGCCGGCTGGCCGGTCACCGAGGTGAAGGCCTGCACCACCATGTCGATCTGCGATTTAAGCTTGCGGATCACTTCCGTGCCGGGATCGCTGCTGGGCGCCTGATTGGCGCCGCTGTTATCGGCCCGGAAATTGAGCAGCGCCTTCAGCTTGCCGTCGCGCAGCAGGCCGTCGATCGGCTGGCCGGATTCCAGCGAGACGATATTGGTGCCGTTATAGGAGAATTTCTGCGGCGGCCCGTCGACCAGGGTCTGGCCGGCCGTGGTGAACACGGCGACCGAGCCGTTATCGCGTTCGACCGTGCGGACATCGGCATATTGCGAGATCTGGCGCACCAGCGCATCGCGCTGATCGATCAGGTCGCCGTGCGCCACGTCGGTATCGTCGGTGGTCTTCAGATTCACGTTGACGGTATAGAGCTGATCGAGCAGGTCGTTGAACTGCTTGACGCTGTTATCGGTATCGGTGCGGACGTCGCGGTCGATCTGATCGATGCCGGTGGACAGCCGGTTGATTTCCTGGGCAAAGCGATCGCCCAGGCTGATCACCTGGCTTTGCGCCGTGGCGCTGTCGGGCGATGCCTGGAAATTCTGCCAGGCGGTGGTGAAATCCGCCAGCAGCGAGGGCAAAGCGGCGCTGTCGGTGCTGCTGCCCAGCAGATCCTGCACCTGGGACATCAGGTCGGACTGGGTGCTGGTGGTGCCGTCCTTGGCCGTCAGCTGTTCGTACTGCTTGCGCAAAGCGGCACTGACGGCGTTCTGATAGGCGGCGATGCCGACGCCACCGACCTGATCGGGACCGTTGAACAGCGTCTGCTGCGCCAGCGTCTTCTTGGTGTAATTCGGATCGTTGGCATGGGCGACATTCGACGACAGAAGCTGGATCGACGACTGCGTGACCTTCAGCGACGAGACGGCTGAATTGAGGGCGCCTGTCAATGACATGCTTGTTCTCCCAACGGCTCAATCGACATCAGCGCTTGATGCTCAGGATGTCCTGCAGCATCTCATCCGCCGTGGTGATGATGCGGGTATTGGCGGAATAGGATCGCTGGGTGACGATCATCTTGGAGAATTCCTCGGCGATATCGACGTTGGAATCTTCCAGCGAACTGCCGCGGATGATGCCGGCACCGTTATCGCCGGCACCGGACAGGCGCGCTGAGCCGCTGTCGAAGGTCTCGGTGAAGGCTTGGCCGTCTTCGCGCTTCAGCGCCGAGGTATCGTAGAACTGCGCCACCGGCACCTTGAACAACGTCCGGGTACGGCCGTTATCGTAGCTGATGTCGACATCGCCGTTATCGCGGATATTGACGTCCTTCAGCAGGCCCTGGGGCACGCCGTCCTGGAAGAGGCGCTGCGTATCGATCGTATCGCCTTCGAACTGGGTCAGTCCGTCCGAACTCTGGAACTTGCCGAGATTGAGGGTGATGGTCTGGGGGCCGGTGCCGTAATCGACCTGGAAGGTGATATTGGCCGGGTCGCCGGCGCCTTGCGTCGGCGGAATCTGCGCGTTGCCGCCCAGATTATAGGCATTGGTGATCTGGGTGACCTTGCCGGCGGTGTCCGGTGTCACGCCGAATTGCACGTCGATGAAGCCGGGGACATTGCCGTTCGCGGCGCTGCCGGCGGCGGTGAAGGGCGTACCGGCCTTGCGTGCCGTGAGATTGATGACGCCGCCGGTCACCGTCGCATTCACGCCGATCGAGGGATTGGCATTGATCAGATCGGCCAGGCCATTGGCGACATCGGTCAGCGAGGTTTCCTGGCCGGTATTGGTATAGGAGATCTTGTTGGTGCCGACGGTGATCGACCAGGTATCGCCGACTTCCATGCTGCCGACCGTGCCGGCAAGCGTGAGGGCATCGACCTGGGCCTGCGCTGAGACATTTGGCACGGTATTGGCAGAGGTGGCACCGCTGGTGCCGCCGATCGCTGCCGAGAAAGGCGTGCCCGGTGCATCCGACGTCACCTGCAACGTGCCGTTGCCGGGCACATTGGCCGTGGTGGTGGAAGAACCGGTGCCGGCCGGGCCGGCGGCGCTGGCGACGAAGGCCGTTCCCGCGTTGTTTGCGGTCAAAGTAACGCCGGTACCGATATCTGCCGCCGTCACGACACCCGATACCGTGGGATTGCCGGCAATCGCCGCTTGCAGGGCGGCCGATGCCTGCGCCTGGGTCCAACCCCCGACCGGCGCACCGGCCGTCGTCACGGTGGTACCGTTGACGGAAACGCTGACGGTCTGGCCGGCGGCCAGGCCGGCCGCGGGAATGGTCACCGTATCGACCTGGGCGCCGCCACCGACGCTGCTGATATTGCCGGCGGTCACCAGGGCGGAGAGGCCGGGATCGCTGTTGATTGCCGAAACGAGAGCCGCGGCCGCCTGGGCGCTGGTATAGCCGCCGGCCGGCGCGGTGATGACGAGCGGATTGGCGCCGATCGTATAGGTCACGGTTTGGCCGGCGACCATGGCCGGCACGTTGAGCGTATCGACCTGGGCCACCGGGGAAATGTTCGGGGTCACGTTGACGGGGGCCGAAATCGCCTGGTCGTTGATGCCGGTGATGGTGCCGCCGACCGGGTCGAGAGTGCTGCCCGCTGCCTGAATATCGAGTTTCCAGATATTGTCGGCGCGTTTGGTCCAGACCATCGAGACGGTATGCGTATTGCCCAGCGCGTCGATGACCGGAATATTGACGGGGGCGAGCGGGGGCGTCGGATTGAGCGGCGAATTGGCCGGCAGATTGCCGACGAAATCGATCTCGCCGGTCGGTGTCGGATCGTCCACCACCTGGGTGATCTTGATCGGCGCCAATGAGGCGGTGTCGGCCGCGCCAGTCGTCTCGTCCACCGACCAGCCGTTCAGATAGTAGCCACCGTTATTCACCAGATAGCCGTCGCGGTTGACGTCGAAATCCCCGGCCCGCGTATAGTAGTTCAGATTATTGAAGGTGGTCTGGGTCGCCGTCTGGCCGGTCGGCCGGCTCACCACGAAGAAGCCGTTGCCGCTGAGCGCCAGATTGGTCGTGGTGTCGCTGCCGCTGACATTGCCCTGCAGGCCATTGGCATAATAGGGCGAGGCGACCACGCCGCCAGGTTGGTGATTGTTGGCATTGGAGACGGTGATCAGGGTCTCGAACCGCGTCCCGACCTTCTTGTAGCCGGTGGTCTGCGAGTTGGCGATGTTGTCGGAAATGGCGCCCATCGCGCGGGACTGTGCGTTGAGTCCGCTGACCGCCGTAAACATCGCCCCAAGAATGCTCATATTTGCCTCGCGCGCTGAAAAGGATAGTTGTCGGGATCCTTACAAGCAATTCGCGGGCCAAGTTTTTTTGTTGAAATAATTATTATTTTATAATGGGTTACCGATATAGAGGGTCGGCGACGGCTGATATCGGCAGCTTCGCAGTAGGGCGTTCCCGCCGGGCCAGCAACTTTTGCCCAGTACGTTATCAGTGCCGTCCAACGGCCTTTGCTTTTGACCAGTAGCGTCGTAAGTGTGGCACGTGCGGGTACTCTAAAAGCCGCCGGATTTCATTCTGACTGGAAGAGGATCATGATCAAATCAGACGTTGTCCTTGGACGGGACGTGCAGATTTTTCAGCCCGATCTCGTTAACCTATATGGCTGCACGATCGGTGACGAAACCAAGATCGGAGCCTTCGTTGAGATCCGTAAAGGCGTCGTAATCGGCCGCCGCTGCAAGATCCAGGCTTTTGCCTTCATTCCCGAAGGCGTCCGGCTCGGCGAGGGTGTCTTCATCGGCCCTCATGTCTGTTTCACCAACGATCTTTATCCGGCAGCGATCAATCTCGACGGTTCGCTGAAAGGTGCCGAGGACTGGCAGCAGGTTGCCACTGAGGTGGGTGAAGGTGCGGCGATCGGCGCCAATGCCACCATCATTTGCGGCATCGCCATCGGCAAATTCTCCCTGATCGGAGCTGGCGCCGTGGTCACCAAGGATGTGCCGGATTATGCAATCGTTGCCGGCAATCCGGCACGCCGGGTCGGCGATACCCGCGAACGGGATCGTTGAGAAGAAACAGCTATGCCGTCCAGTTGACCGGGCGCTCGCTGGCCAGCAATTCCTCCGGCGTTTCCGGTTGCGCGATATACCAGTCGCGTAATATTTCCAGGCCTTGCTGCAAAGTGGTCTGCGGTTCAAAACCGATCAGCCGCTTTGCCTTGCGGCTATCGGCGAAGAGCCGCAACACGTCACCTGGCCGGGCCGGGCCTTGTTCCACGGCGATATTGCGCCCCGGCAGGACCCGGGCGATCAACTCCGCCAGATCCCGGATCGCCACTTCGCGGCCATTGCCAAGATTGAGCGTCTCGCCCAGGGTTGCCTCGCTGAAGGCCGCGGCAATAATACCGCGCGCGGTATCTCGGACGAAAGTAAAGTCGCGGGTCTGGCTGCCGTCACCGTGGATGATCAAAGGCTTCCCTGCCATAGCGCGCAGCATGAATTTCGGAATCACCTCGCCGCTGTCACCTTCGTGATGGCTGCGGGGGCCAAAGGCATTGAAGGGCCGGATCACCGTTGTCGGGAAGCGATAGGTGCGCCAATAGGCATCCGTGTAACGCTCGCCGGCCAGTTTGGCCGCGCCATAGACCGTCATCGGCCATTGCGGATGATCTTCCGACATCGGTACAGTCTTGGCGCTGCCATAAATCTCCGAACTGGAGACATAGACAAAACGCTGCAATCCCATCTGGCGGGAGAGCTCCAGTAGATTGAGGGTCGCTGTGGCATTGACCTCGTGGTTTTCCAGCGGCGCATGGATCGAATGGCGGACGCCCAGACAGGCCAGATGCAGCACACGTTCCTGATCACGCAACAAGTCGGACATCAAATCCGCCTGCCGGATATCGGCGCGGACCATTCGCAGGCGATCACTCTTGACGATGTCGGCCAGATTGACCGTCTTGCCATTGGTCAGATTGTCGACGACGGTGACACGCGCGCCGGCGCCGATCAACTGCCGCGTTACCTCATTGCCGATAAAACCAGCGCCACCGGTCACCAGGATGCGTGCGCCGGCGGCAAAGCCTTGGGACTGCATTTTCAGTTGCTCCCCTCAGTCCACCGCGCGACGCAGCGCCGCGGCGACTTCAGCCACCTGCGCATCGGTCATTTCCGGATACATCGGCAGTGAAAGCTCGCATGCAGCATGCTCTTCGGCGATGGGAAAATCACCGGTGCGATGCCCCAGATCGCTGAAACAGGGCTGCAGGTGCACCGGTACGGGATAATGCAGATTGGTTCCGATGCCGGCTGCCGTCAGCGATTCGATGATCCTGGCCCGGCGATCGGCCGCGACCCGGATACCGAAGACGTGCCAAACATGGCGGCGGCCAGGCATCTCCTGCAGCAGTTCAATGCCGGAGATGCCGGCCAAGGCTTGCTGATATTGGCCGGCGATGCGGCGGCGCCCCTCGGTCCAAGCCTCGATCTGGCGCATCTTGACTTCAAGGACGGCGCCCTGGACGCCGTCCATCCGGTAGTTCAGTCCCTTCAGCACGTGATTGTATTTCTGGCTCTGGCCCCAGTCCCGCAACATGCGCAGCCGGGCGGCGAGTTCGTCGTCCGCGGTGGACACCAGCCCGCCTTCACCGTAAGCACCAAGATTCTTGCCGGGATAAAAACTGAAACAGGCCATGCGACCCATGCTGCCGGCAAATTTCGCACCGATCTTGGCTCCGTGCGCCTGGGCGGCATCTTCGACCACCAGCAGATCGTGCTTTCGGGCGATGGCATTGATTGCTTCCATATCGGCACATTGGCCGTAGAGATGGACTGGCACGATCGCCTTGGTGCGAGGTGTGATCACGCTTTCGATCCTTGCTGCATCGATCAGAGCGGTTTGATGCTCGACATCGACGAAGACTGGCCGCGCGCCCGTCAGGTCGATCGCTGAGGATGTTGCAATGAAGGTCATCGGCGTGGTGATGACCTCGTCTCCCCGGCCAATCCCGGCCGCCATAAAGGCCAAGTGCAAGGCGGCGGTGCCCGAACTGCAGGCGATTGCATGCTTCAGGCCATAGGCTTCGGCGAAGGCTTTTTCGAAGGCCGCGACAGCGGGGCCGAGCACGAATTGCCCGCTTTCCAGCACGCCAATCACCGCGCTGTCGATTTCCGGTTTAAGCCGCTGATACTGGGATTTCAGATCGAGAAAGGGGACCATATGGGCATTTGCCTTAGAGTGAGAGAACTGCGCCGGCCTGGCTCGCCGAGGCATCTGCCATTTCCAGCAGTTGGACAATGCGCAGACCGACCTCGCCGGATGTCAGCGCGGACTTGTTGGCCGCAAAACAGTCATTGGCGTGTTCGGCCATAACAGAAAGCGCCTCGCGAGACTGCAGGCGCGGCGCGCGCATGTCGCCGATGCGGTATTCAATTTTCAAGGCGCGTTGCTGGGCTGAATCCCGTACAAAATCCACGCCCTTATCGTAGATGCGGATCTTTTCATCAGGGTCGAGATCGTTATAGACCACCATGGATTTATCGCCGCCGACCACGACTTGGCGAATTTTCACCGGTGCCAGCCAGCTGGCATGGATATGGGCAACCGCTTTGCCGGGATAAAACAGGGTCACATAGGCGACGCTGGCAAGTTCCGAGCCGGTAGGATCCAGGGCAATAGCGCTAATCGCTGTCGGCTGATGCGGCATGATGGTTTCCAAGATGGCGAGATCATGCACGACGAGGTCCCAGATCACATTCACGTCGTTCTGGAACAGGCCAAGATTGATGCGGGTGGAATCGTAATAAAGGATGCGGCCAAGCTCCTCGGCCCGCGACATGTCGCTGATCTTCCGTACAGCGCCGGTATAGACGAAGGTGTGATCGGTGAAGATCTGCCTGTCGAATTTCTTCGCCAGATCCACCAGTCTTCTGGCTTCGTCATAGGTGGCGCAAAGCGGCTTTTCGACCAGCACATGCTTGCCGGCCTTGATCGCGGCGCTGGCGAGATCGAAATGCGTGGAAACCGGTGTGGCGACAATCACCACATCGACGCCCGGATGGTTGAGAACGGACGCGGCATCTTCGAAGACCTCGATTCGGGGATAGAGTGCGGCCACCCGGGCGCGGTTTTCCGCTAGCCTGTCGGCGACCGCGGCCACTGTCGAACCCTTGGCTTGGTTAAACACCCGGACCAGGTTCGGCCCCCAATAGCCGTAGCCGATAACACCGTATCTCAGCATGAGATTTTTCTCTTTTGTTGTCGGCCGAGCGCTGCTCCCAGGACATCCGCGACACGCCGAACGTCATCCTCCTGCATCGCCGGGTAAAGTGGCAGGATCAGGCCGCGATCCTGTACAGATTCCGATTGAGGAAGGGGAAAACGCAGAGCACCGCGTTCCGGCTCGTTTTGATAGGCCGGTTCGCGATGGGCGCACATGACGCCCCGGCGTGTGGAGATCCCCTGATCGAGCATGTATTGCATGATCGCCCCCTGATCGTTCCCAGGCGCCAACAGCACGCAATAACTCTGCCAATTGGTCCGCGTGTCATCCCCATCCGCCGGCAGGGTGAGCGGCAACCCTTGCAGAGAACGGTGATAGAGATCGGCCAAGATGCGGCGCTGCGCGATCAGCTCGGGTAACCGCCGCAACTGGCATCGGCCGATGGCGGCCTGCACATCGGTCAGTCGGGCATTGTAGCCAACCGTCAGGTATTCCTCGAAAATGACTGTATTGGCATGATGCCGCTGGCGGTCGTTGACGCTCATGCCATGCTGGCGCAGCAGGCGTAGTTTTGCATCGAGTGCCGCCTCCCGCACCGTGATCATGCCGCCGTCGCCAGTGGTCAGCAGCTTGCGCGGATGAAAGGAGAAGCAGGCAGCATCGCCGATCGGCTGGCCGATCCGGTTCCAGTGATTGCCCCGGAGGAGCTCACTGCCCACGGCGCAAGCGGCATCTTCGATCAGTTTTAAATCGTGACGCCGAGCGATTTCCGCGATTTCCGCGATGTGGCAGGGCATACCGATCTGATGCACGGCCAGGATTGCCTTGGTCTGCGGGGTGATCGCTGCTTCGATCTTCGCCGGATCGAGGCCGAAATCGTCGAGGCGGATATCGACGAAGACGGGCAGCGCGCCTGCATGTCGCACCGCATTGGCGGTGGCGATGAAAGAATGGCTGACAGTGATGACCTCGTCACCTGATCCGATCCCCAAGGCCACCAACGCCAGATGCAGGGCAGTAGTGCAATTGGCGACTGCCACGGCATGGGGTGCGCCGCAATAGGCTGCGAATTCCTCCTCGAAGGCGGCGATTTCCGGTCCTTGAGTCACCCAGCCCGAGCGCAGCACGCGGGCCACGGCTTCTTCTTCCTCGGGTCCGAAAAGGGGTTGCGCAACGGGCAGTGGTTTCGCAGTCATAGGATGCCTTCAATCAATCGATCGGCTTGGCCGCTTCCAGCCGTGACGACGCGGAGAAGCGAGCGGCAACCGCTGCCGATAATCACGATCTATCCCCGGAGGATCATCGATTATGATTAATAGGCGGTTAAATCTTTACGCGGCTCGCGCGAAATACGAAGAGGGAAGGGGCTAGGGCGGGCTCAATCGCCGCGATCGATATCCCGGAAAATGTCGGCGAATCTTCTGGCGGCCATTTCGCTGTTGGCAAGATAACGCTGCACCAATTCGCGCCCCAGCGCCGAAAGGTCTTCCCGCAGGATCGGATCGTCGATCACGCGCCCAGCCATCTCGACATAATCATCCGCACTATCGGCCATCAGGAACAGGCTGTCGCCGCGACGGCCAGTGAAGAGCCCGGTCAGTTCCCGCTGCGTGGCGGCGTCGCCTGCGCGCTTTTCCAGAACAGGCGCGAAATGGTGGCCCATCACTGTCGTCCAGTCGCGGTACGAGATCAGCGGTTTGCCGGCGGCCAGCGCCTGGGCGCTGGTCATACCGCAGCCGAAGGGAAAGGTCTCAAGAAAGATATCCAAAGCATGGACGTATGTCGCAGTATGGACCCAGCCGACCCATCTGGCTCGCTCGCCGAGGCCCCGGGCCGCGAAGAAATCGCGGATCGCCGGATGCTCGGTGCGGCCGGTCCAGATGAAACCTGCTTTTGGATGCTGTTCCAGGATGCGGGCTACTGCTTCGAGATAGGGCAGGCTATGGATCTTCTCCTCGCGCGCCAATACGCCGAGCAAAGGCTGGAACTGGGCGAAATCCGCGCGGATCTTCGCCGCGGCGGCGAGATCTGCGTCGCGCAAGGGATCGGCGAAGGCCACCGAGCCGATGACCCAGCGGCGGTCGTGTACCGTCTTCTCCGATTGCGCCCAGGAGCCGCAGCTCACCAGATGATCGACACCCGGTGTGATGAGCGTGTGGAATTTCATCGACCAATAAGCTTGGCGCGGTGCCACGCGATAGCCGAAATAGAAATTGGCATCGACCGGCACCGAGACCCAGACCGCCGTATCGATCTCCTCCGACGCCAGGATCGATCGCAGATTGATCATTTTCCCAAAGATCACCGGGCCATTGATATCCATTTTCGGAACTTGCCGCACATCGACGCCGCAGGCGGCGAAGGCATTCTGGAAGGCCGGATCGATCTGATCGAAAACATAAATGATCGGTTCGATAAGGTGGTCTGCCAGCTTAGCCAGACCTGAACACATCATCAGAACGACTTCACTATGGGCCAGCAGCGCGCCGACAGGAAACAGGAAGGCGATCCGGTGTCGCCCGTTGCGCGCCGGTTTGCCGTCGAAACGGCCAAAACGTTCCGCGAATTGGCGGCCGGCGCGGTCCATGATCAGATGTACCGGATGCATCACGCCATAGACGAAATCCTCGTCTTCATATTCCCGGCCGATGCGCTGATAAAGCTGGCGCTGGAGCAGAAACGCGCCAGCGTAATCCTGCGTCTCGGCCAGATGGCCGGCGATCATAGTCAGGCGCTCGACATGCGGCTGCACATGAGCTAGGTCGCGCCGACGCACATGGATCGACCCAGCTAGCAAATGCGCATTGGGATAGTCCGCGCGTTTCAGTACCTGCTCCAGGCGCTGCAGCGCCGCCCCTTCATCGCCTTGCCGCCAATACAGTTCCGCCGCCAAGGTCATGACCGGGATATTGCCCGCCTGTTGATCGGCGATCTGAATGCCGACCGAGAGCAGCTTCTGACGCAACTCGGCGACCGGCATGCCGGTCGGTGCGGCAGCATTTAGCTGGGACAGAGCGTGATGCAGCATCTCGGCTGAGCCTTGCTGCGCGATACTGAGCAGCTGTTCCAGTAAGACGGCGATCCGCTCGGATGTTGGGTCGTTTGCCATCCGGATTAGGTAGTTTTTCTAATCAAACCGTGCTGCCAGACGCGATCGGCGCCGTCGAATGTCGAAACAACCAAGGAAGGAGCCTCGACACCACGGGCGAAATCGGCGAAGGCTGCATTCTGCTCGATATTGTCGACCAGGATGTAGCCGCCTGTGGATAAATAGCGCCAAGCTAGCCCGATCTCGAACATGATATGCGAATAGCTGTGGTCACTGTCATGCAAGAACACATCAACGCGGCCTTGCTCCGCCAGCAGCTTCGGCAACAATTCCTCCGCAGCGCCCAGCCGTAAGTCGTGCCGGTCGCGCAGGTCATCGGGAATGATCCAGCCCGGCGTCTTGTTTTTCGGTAGAGGGTTTGTGCCCTGATCGAGGATACGCTGCTCGACGGGCGGCAAGTCGACGGAATAGAGCATGCCGCCGCCATTGTGCTGCAGGCCAAGCAGGATGAAGGCGCTGCTCATGCCATTCTGGACACCGGTCTCAATGAAGATCTGAGGCTTGGCTACGCGGGCGACGAGATAGAGCAGGCAGCGATAGACCCGCATTTCAGCCACGCGGACGAACTGCTTGTCGGAGAACTCCGCAACGCCGCGAATCTTGCCATTGATCGCAGCGAGAAACGCATGGTCGTCATTCAGTTCCGACCAATAACGGTGCAGGCTAGGCTCATCCGTGTTCCAAAGGCGCGCCAGTTTCGGAAAGTAATGTTCGATGGCGAATTCCATGATCGCTATTGCCCGTCCTTGCAGCGGCTGAGGATGTCGATCGTCGGCGTCTCCCAGTTCAGCGACCGCAAACGGTCCTGAAGCCCGGCGACGTCATAGTCGACGCGATGAAAAACCACTTGGCGCGAAGCCGTATCGAAAGTGGCATAGGCGGCTTGCGGATTCCAGTCGCGCGGCTGGCCGACCGAACCAGGGTTGATGATGATTCCGGCACCGGCCTGATGCCGCATGGGATGGTGTGTATGGCCGATCACCAGGATCTCATCCGGAGACAAAGCAATCTCGGACAGACGCTCGCTATCCGGATAAAGATAGGTTTCCTCGTCCCAAGGGCTGGCGTGGCGCAGAATGAGAATACCATTGCCGATATCGATGCGCCTTTCCGTGGGCAAGGCGGCAAGCCAGGCAAGATTGCCCGCGGTCAGCCGCTCACGGGTCCAATCGGTACGATACGCGGCACGACGCTGTGGCGAGGGTTGCAGCACACCCAGCACATAGGCATCGTGATTGCCGCGCACGGTCAGCGCGCCCGTCGCTTGTATACGCTCGCAGACCTCGTTGGGGTCGGGGTAGTACCCGATGATATCGCCGCAGCAGATCAGCAGGTCGACGACAGGCATGTCACGCAGAACGGCCTCGAGCGCCGGCAGATTGGCATGGAGATCCGAGATGACGCCGATGCGCATATCAGCTCCACCAAAGCCGTGACGGTGCTTTCAGCGAGGCGATATAGCCGGCGAGACCTTCCTCGATCGAGACGGTAGGCGTGAAATCGAGATCGCGCGAGGCTGCCCGCATATCGAGTTGCCAGCTGCGTCCTTCCTGTGGGTCGGGTTGCCCCGAGGCTTCTGAATGGCTGCCTGGAATCAATGTGGTCGTTAATTCGGCGAGACGACGCATGGATGTCGCCTCGCCGCTGCCCAGACAATAGGTGCCAGCCTCTGCCGCTTCGACCGCCCGCAGGCAAGCCGTGACGATATCATCCACATGGATGAAATCCTGGCTGCGCGATCCGCTGCCATGCCAGCGGATCGGCTTGCCGTCCTGCGCCAGCCGGACGAAGAGTGGGAGCACGGTCGCCGGGTTCATGCCAGGCCCATAGGGCGAACTGAGGCGAAAAGCGGTCGCTTTGATGTTGCGGCTGCGGGCAATCCCGCAGGCGAATTCACCGCCCAGCTTGCCCAGGGCATAGGGCAGGATTGGCCCCAGGGGATGATCTTCGGTGATCGGACTGTGCCTCGGCTCGCCGATCACCGAAATGCTCGAGAGATAGATGAACCTGCCGATGCCGCGGCGTTCGCAAGCTTCGGTCAACCGCAGGGTCGCCGTGGTATTTGCCTCGATGAACAGGGATGAATCTGTCGCTGCGGCAGTGGGCAGCATGGCCGCACAATGAAAGACCGCGTCCAGCGGCCCGGTTTCCGCCGGGTCGAGCCGCAATCTTTCCGGTTGCAGCAAGTCGCCGATGATCGTGGCAATTCCTCGGCGTGATGGGGAGACCGGGCGTCTGACCATGCAGCAGACCTCCCAGCCATGATCGAGCAGACCATGAACCAGGCGTTGCCCCACGAAACCAGTCGCACCGGTGACCAGCGCCCGCATCTCTTCAATCCTTAGGCGTGGGTAGTTTTTCGACGGCCGCCATATCGGCCATCGGCACCAGGATCGTCTTGAAGGCGCGGATCGCGGCGACATCGCTGCGGTAATCCGGGCGACCGATTCGTTCGCCCAGCAGATGATCGCGGATGACCAGATCCGGCTCGTTCAGCCCGGCATCGCCCCGAATGGAGGTCGTACCGGAGAAGCGGGGGTGAATCTCGAATACCTTGATGTCAGTACCATGCAGGCGTAGCTGGATATTGACTGGACCGCGCATGCCCATGCGCACCGACAAGTTTTCGCAGAAGGTCTGGATCTGGGGGTGACGAATGATGAAACCCTGCGAATAGCCGGTCGACAGGGCATATTGCTTACCCCTGATGACCCGCGTCGTCCCGAGCGACAGGCCGACAAGATGCCGGTGCAGCACAATCGAGTCGATGACACCGCCATCCTTTCCGATGACGACACCAACTGTATATTCGCTGGTCGCATCGCCCACATATTCCTGGAAGACGATTTCTGCCGATGGGCCGGGGAAGCGCAGAATATAGTCGTCGACTTCGCCGTCATCGGCCAGGATTTCGACATTTCGCGACCCGCCGCTGAACCCGGCCGGCTTGGCGACCACGGGGAACCCGACGGCCTGGACCAGATCACGCCAGTCGGTTATGCCTGCGGAACGTGGCACGCCGATACCCTGATCCGCGAGCCATTGGTAAAGTTTACCCTTGTCGCTGCACAAGGTAATCACATCCGGCGGACTGGCGACCAACAGGCAGCCGGCCGCGGCGAGCTGGTCCCGGCATTGTACCAGGATGCGAATCTCGGCCTCGGTTCCGGGCAGCAGAATGTTGATGCCATGGCGGCGGATAATTTCCAGGATGGCAGGAAGATAGGCGGGATTCGTTGCCGACGGCACCACATAGCGATCCGCCACTTGATACAGGCCGAAGGCATAGGAATCGGCGTCGCAGCAGACGATCTGATAGCGGTCCTGCAACAGCAGCAGAGCATGCAGGATCTGATGACCGACCGATCTGCCGCCAACTCCCGTAATGAGAACGCTGGGACGCCTGGTCATTGCAGCCGCGGAAGCAAACAGGCGCCCGGAAAACCGCTGTGGGAAGAACCGGTACCGACGTGATTTGAGGAATTTCTTGTCATAAGTCTTTTACCCGATCCTGCCCAGCAATCTGGCTGCTACCTCTAAGTAATCCGGTCAGAAATCTAGCCAGGGTAAGGTTAATGCATCATGAATCTGACAGCTTTCCAGCCCTCGGCATTCAAGGATGGATTAGTTTTATGGGAATATTTTCCGTGTGGCTTTTTGCCGCGTGAGAGGATCGGGTTTAGCTGGAAAAAACAGTTCTATCCCGGATTTCCTAGGGGTCAGCCCTAATTTCACACAGGCAATCGATGTTTGTAAGGGTGTGCGTAATGTTAAATAACTTGAATTCGGCGTGAAAATGAGGTCTTTTCCTCCTCGCTTTCGCACCGACAGCACCTGCAGTGCCGCGCCTTCTGGCAGTCTACCTCCCAAGCGCCTATATTGCGTTGCAGCACTAGGTCCCGTCGGCGACCAGATCTCTCTAATCGAGCTAACGAGATTATGAGCAACCTCAATCAAGAAACCGTTTTGGATGTCCATCACTGGACCGATTCCCTGTTCACCTTCAAGGCGACCCGGGAT
>LNAP01001517.1_pt1 | contig 24430 bp, 22 predicted proteins | sample 602601 | NCBI WGS metagenome assembly LNAP01 (sample SAMN02440304, study PRJNA202911) | soil metagenome | biome: Subtropical and temperate rainforests or woodlands; isolation source: soil samples (1 kg each in a 20% v/v slurry with milli Q water) were... ...
AGAGCTGCGCCGCCTGGCCAAAGATGCTGACACCATCTATCTCGCAACCGACTTGGACCGCGAGGGGGAAGCCATTGCCTGGCACCTGCGCGAAGCCATTGGTGGGGACGACAGCCGCTACAAGCGCGTGGTGTTCAACGAGATCACCAAGAAAGCCATCCAGGAAGCCTTCTCCAAGCCGGGCGAACTGGACATCAACCGTGTCAACGCCCAGCAAGCACGTCGTTTCCTCGACCGTGTAGTGGGCTACATGGTGTCGCCGTTGCTGTGGGCAAAAATTGCCCGCGGTCTGTCTGCCGGCCGTGTGCAGTCGGTAGCGGTAAAGCTGGTGGTGGAACGTGAGCGCGAGATTCGTGCGTTCAACCCAGAAGAGTACTGGGAAATCCACGCCGACCTCGGTACCGCCAAAGGCGCCAACGTGCGTTTTGAAGTGGCCCGCGAAAACGGTGAAGCCTTCAAGCCGCTGAACAAGCAGCAGGCCGACGCCGCGTTGGCGAAGCTAAAAGACTCCGCCTACAGCATCGTTAAGCGCGAAGACAAGCCGACCAGCAGTAAACCCTCGGCACCTTTTATTACCTCCACCCTGCAGCAGGCGGCCAGTAACCGTCTGGGCTTTGGCGTGAAGAAAACCATGATGATGGCCCAGCGTTTGTACGAAGCCGGCTACATCACTTATATGCGTACTGACTCCACCAACCTCTCGGCCGACGCCGTGACCATGGTGCGTGACTTTATCGAAGGCGAGTTCGGCAAGAAGTACCTGCCGGCCAAGCCCAACGTATACAGCAGCAAAGAAGGCGCGCAGGAAGCGCACGAAGCGATTCGCCCGTCCGACGTTAACCTCAAGCCCACCCAGCTGTCGGGCATGGAGCGCGACGCTGAGCGTCTCTACGAGCTGATCTGGCGCCAATTCGTGGCCTGCCAGATGCCACCGGCTGAATACCTGTCCACCACCGTTAGCGTGGCGGCCAGCAAGTTCGAGCTGCGCGCCAAAGGCCGCATCCTCAAGTTCGACGGTTACACCCGTGCGCTGCCGCAAATCAGCAAGCCGGGCGATGACGACGTGCTGCCGGATATGAGCGAAGGCGAAGCGCTGAAGCTGATCAAGCTCGACCCAAGCCAGCATTTCACCAAGCCGCCGGCACGTTACTCCGAAGCCAGCCTGGTGAAAGAGATGGAGAAGCGCGGCATCGGCCGCCCATCCACCTACGCAGCGATTATTTCGACCATTCAAGAGCGCGGTTATGTGGCGCTGCATAACCGTCGGTTCTACTCCGAGAAGATGGGCGACATCGTTACCGAGCGCCTGAGCGAAAGCTTCTCCAACCTGATGGACTACGGCTTTACCGCCGGTATGGAAGAGAACCTCGACGACGTCGCCCAGGGCGAGCGCGAGTGGAAGAACGTGCTGGACGAGTTCTACGGCGACTTTAAGAAAAAACTTGAAGTGGCATCGGAAGGCGACAACGGCATGCGTGCGAACCAGCCGACGCCAACCGACATTGCTTGCCGCGAATGTGGCCGTCACATGATGATCCGCACGGCGTCCACTGGCGTGTTCCTCGGCTGCTCGGGCTATAGCCTGCCGCCAAAAGAGCGCTGCAAGTCGACCATCAATCTGATTCCGGGCGACGAAATTGCTGCCGACGATGAAGGTGAGTCTGAATCCTTGGTTCTGCTCGGCAAGCACCGCTGCCCGATCTGCGCCACGGCGATGGATGCCTACCTGCTGGACGAAACCCGCAAGCTGCATATCTGCGGTAATAACCCCGATTGCGCAGGTTACGAGATTGAACAGGGCCAGTACCGCATCAAAGGCTACGAAGGTCCGAGCCTCGAATGCGACAAGTGCGGCAGCCAGATGCAATTGAAGACTGGCCGTTTCGGTAAGTTCTTTGGCTGCACCAATCCTGAGTGCAAGAACACGCGCAAATTGCTGCGTAGCGGCGAGCCTGCGCCTCCCAAAATGGACGCGGTGAAAATGCCGGAGCTCAAGTGCGAAAAGGTTAACGACACCTACGTACTGCGCGACGGTGCCAGCGGCTTGTTCCTCGCCGCCAGCCAATTCCCGAAAAATCGCGAAACCCGCGCGCCGTTGATCATCGAATTGATTCCGCACAAAGACGAGATCGATCCGAAGTATCACTTCCTGATGTCGGCGCCGAAAAAAGACCCGGACGGCCGTCCTGCTGTCGTGCGCTACAGCCGCAAGACTAAAGAGCAGTATGTGCAGACTGAAGTGGAAGGCAAGCCGACTGGCTGGCGCGCCTTCTACGATGGCAATGCCTGGAAGGTCGAAGACAAGCGTTAATCCCTAGCACGCGCGTCAGCCCCCCTGGCGCGCGTATAGTGACTCTGTCTGCTGCTGTGGAGGGCGCCGCAATGGCCCATGAGCTATATACCCGCACCAACCAAAAACTGTTTTTCGCTGGCTTGTCGCTGGAAGCTTGGCGACGCGCCGAAGATGGTCAGGCCGTCAATGCGCCGGCATTGATTCTTGCCGAACGAGAAGCCTGCCTGTTTCACCTCTATGGCGCTTTGCTGGGTATCTGCCACGAAGTGGCGGGCTACTATCGCTTCGATGAAGTGAATGTGCCGCGCGTTGAGGCGATTCTTACCAAGGACGTTCTCGGCGCTACGCCGAGTCCTGAGCTGGCAGAGCTGGTGGAATTGGCGCAGCAATCGGAGACCTGGTTGGCTCAGTTGATAAGCGCCTACCAAGCTCTGTTCCAGCCGCCCAAGGCGCCAGCGAAAGTCAAAGTCGATCCGACCTTGCCGCTGATCCAGGCCTACAGTCTGGATGAAGAAGAGCCGTTATTGCCGCGCGCCGAACTGGAAAGCTGGCGTCAGCAACTAAAGGTTCTAGCTTTGCGTTTCCGCGAAACCTTGAGCGAGTGTTAAACCCTTGCCTGGTTTCTGACCGTTTGAACAGATGGTTGGGCTAGGGGAGAGGGGCGGCAGGCTGATACACTGCCTGCCTTACGTGGAGATTTAAGTTTATGCCTACATCCTTTCTTGAAATTGTCGAGTTGCCCGACGGGCGCATTGCCCTGCGTCGTGCCGAGGATGAGGAGGCATTAGTGGTGTTGGACTTCTCCGCAGATGCCAAAGCATTCCTGCAGGGCCACCACGTCGAAGTCGCCAAAGCCATGCTCAATGTGGGCGTACAGATGGCTGGCCGTTTGGCCGAAGGTGATTTCGAAAAAGACGAAGGTCCGCGCGTTCTGCACTGATTTTTGCTGAGTTGAGATCGAGGGTTGGCGCGCATAGCACACCCTACGAGCTCAGCAGGGTGTGCTACGCGCACCCACCCTCGTGCCCCGGCGTATCAACCCAAGCTGATATTCAAGCTCTGTGCTTTGCCTTCGCGGGCGGCATGGGCGAGCTGATCGCGTGCCGGACGGTGCAGCGGGTGCAACCAACTCACCACCGTATGGCTGCGGCCCAGGCGTAAGGCTTCACAGGCCAACTCCAATGGGCTTTGCCCGGCGCGCGGCTGCAGCAGCAGAATGCGTTCACGGTTCAGGCCGGCATCACGAAGCCAGGCCTGAGTCAGGCTGGCAGGCGGGGCAATCAGGGTTAGCCAGCGTGCCTCCTGTTCCTGGCTCAGCTCGCGAAGGATAGGGGCTAGCAGATGTAGGCAGTTCCCGGCAGCGCCACGCAGCGAAAGCTCACTGAATGTCTCTGGTTCTGGCTCTTCGAACCAACCGGTTTCAACAATATCGGTCAACAACGGCGCCGACGATGGCGTCAGAAAGGCGTCGAACAATGGCAGTTGGGTACGGTCCAGCGCTTGTGGGAACTGCATACAGCCTCCTCAGCGGCGAATAACGCCGACACTCAATCCTTCGATGACCAGATCCTGGGCTTCCAGGTCGATTTCGATGGGGGCGAATTCGGGGTTTTCAGCGATCAGCCAAACTTTGTCGCCTTCGCGCTTGAAGCGCTTTACAGTGACCTCGTCGTCGATGCGGGCGACCACGATCTGGCCGTTACGCGCTTCTTTCGTGGTATGTACGGCCAGCAAGTCGCCGTCGAGAATGCCGATGTCTTTCATGCTCATGCCGCGGACGCGCAACAGATAGTCGGCACGAGGGTGGAAGAACTCGGGGTTGATACGGCAAGATTCTTCGACATGCTGTTGGGCCAGAATCGGCGCACCGGCTGCAACGCGACCAATGATGGGCAAGCCCTCATCTTCGTTACTCGGTTCAAAGCCGGGAATTCGAATGCCACGGGAAGCGCCAGGGGTCATTTCAATGGCGCCTTTACGGGCCAAGGCCTTTAGATGTTCTTCCGCGGCGTTGGGCGATTTGAAGCCCAGCTGTTGCGCAATTTCAGCGCGGGTAGGCGGGTAACCGTTGTCTTCAAGGCATTGCTTGATGAAGGCGAGAATCTCGGCTTGGCGTGGCGTCAGTTTTAGCATGTCCGGTCTCTGTCTTTTTATACAGTGACTGGGATTATATACAGTGCTCGACGCTTGGCAATCCTTCTTTTTATAGATAAGCCATTGCGCTGCGTTTTGCTGTAAGAACTCGAGTAGGGCGGGGTAGTTACAGCTGTTCGTGACTGATCAGCCAAAATACGGTTGATGCGACTTGACAAAATCGCCGCTTGAAACGTATGTTTCAAACAAGTGTTTGTCAGGTGATTCCCATGGCTCAGTCAGAAACAGTCGAACGCATCCTGGATGCCGCAGAACAATTATTTGCGGAGAAAGGCTTCGCCGAGACATCTCTCCGTTTGATCACCAGTAAAGCTGGGGTCAACCTGGCCGCCGTGAACTATCACTTCGGTTCGAAAAAAGCGCTTATTCAAGCGGTGTTTTCGCGTTTCCTCGGTCCTTTTTGCACCAGCCTCGAACGCGAGTTGGATCGCCGCCAAGCCAAGCCCGAAAGCAAAGCCAGCCTTGAAGAGCTGTTGGAAATGCTGGTGGAGCAAGCCCTGGCGGTAAAGCCGCGCAGCGGCAACGACCTGTCGATCTTTATGCGTCTGTTGGGCTTGGCGTTTAGCCAAAGTCAGGGCCACCTGCGGCGTTATCTGGAAGATATGTACGGCAAGGTGTTCCGCCGTTATATGCAGTTGGTTCACGAAGCGGCACCGCGTATACCACCTATTGAGTTGTTCTGGCGCGTGCACTTTATGCTTGGTGCGGCGGCGTTCAGCATGTCTGGTATCAAGGCGCTGCGGGCGATTGCCGAGACCGATTTTGGCGTTAATACGTCAATTGAGCAGGTGATGCGTCTGATGGTCCCGTTCCTTGCCGCTGGTATGCGTTCGGAAACCGGCGTTACCGACGACGCGCTGGCCACCGCACAGTTGCGCCCGCGCAGCAAATCCTCAACGCCGGCACCGTCGCCCAGCAAGGTGTAAGTCGTTAAACGCCTGCTGCCAGCAGCGGGCGGGATCGGCTAAGCTTGGCGCCCATGACGATTCTCGACTCGCTGCATATCTCCATTGCTGACCAGCAGCTCTATGGCTTTGCCGCCGGGCATTTGGTGTTGCGTCTGCCCGTGTCTACCGCCCTCAATGGAGTCGGTGAGCAAAGCGGCTCGAATAATACCCCCCGCGGCCTGCATCAGGTGCGCGCCAAGATCGGCGCCGGTTTGCCCCTCGGCGCAGTGTTGCGCGGGCGGCGTTGGACGCGAGAAACCTGGTCTCCTGAACTCCATGAGAAATTTCCCGGCCGTGACTGGATTCTGAGCAGAATTCTCTGGCTCAGCGGCTGCGAGCCGGGCATCAATCGCCTCGGCGCGGTCGACACTTTCCGTCGCTATATCTATCTGCACGGCACGCCCGACACTGAGCCCATGGGCACACCGCTGTCCCATGGCTGTATTCGCCTGCGTAATCGGGACGTGCTGGAACTCTTCGACCGCGTTCCTATCCACTGCCCAGTAAAAATCGATGAAGCCGCGTGCCCGCAGTGGGCCTCGGCAGACCTCTGCTAAGGATTTGTTATGACTGTTGGCCTACAAGGCTCATTGATGCTGGATATCGGCGGCACTTGGCTGACCGCTGAAGACCGGCAGATTCTGCGCCAGCCCGAAGTGGGCGGCCTGATTCTATTCGCGCGCAATATCGAAGACCCACGCCAGGTGCGCGAACTGTCGCAAGCTATCCGCGCCGTGCGCCCGGATTTGCTGCTGGCGGTGGACCAAGAGGGCGGTCGCGTGCAGCGCTTGCGCCAAGGGTTTGTGCGCCTGCCGGCCATGCGTGCGGTGGCCGACAATGCCAATGCCGAATGGCTGGCCGAACAGTGCGGTTGGCTGATGGCTACGGAAGTTTTGGCGGTAGGCTTGGACCTTAGTTTCGCGCCGGTGCTGGATCTGGATTACCAACGCAGCGCTGTGGTCGGCAGCCGTTCATTTGATGGCGACCCTGCGCGTGCAGCGTTGCTGGCTGGCGCCTTTATCCGCGGTATGAACGCCGCCGGAATGGCTGCCACCGGCAAGCACTTCCCCGGCCATGGCTGGGCTGAGGCCGATTCCCATGTCGCCATACCGGTGGACGAGCGCAGCCTTGACGACATCCGCGCCAACGATCTGCAACCCTTTGCCCTTCTGAGCAAGCAACTAGCAGCCGTGATGCCGGCCCATGTTATCTACCCGCAAGTGGACGACCAGCCTGCGGGCTTCTCGCGTCGCTGGTTGCAGGACATCTTGCGCGGCGAGTTGCAGTTTGACGGGGTGATTTTCAGCGACGATCTGTCCATGGCCGGCGCCCATGTGGTCGGCGATGCCGCCAACCGTATTGAAGCAGCACTTAGCGCCGGCTGTGATATGGGCTTGGTCTGCAATGACCGCGCGGCTGCCGAGTTGGCACTCAGCGCGTTGCAACGTCTCAGCGTGACGCCACCCGGCGGTTTGGCGCGTATGCGTGGCCAAGGGTTTGCCAGCACCGACTACAAGCAGAGCCCTCGTTGGCTGCAGGCCGTGGGCGATCTGCAAGCTGCTCAACTTATCTAAATCTGGAAATTCGTTGATGACCGTTTACGCAATTATTGGCGGCACTGGCCTGACCAAACTTGAAGGCTTGACCATCAGTGCCGTGCTGAATATCGACACCCCCTACGGCGCGCCATCGGCGCCAATCATGCGCGGTAATTACGCCGGCCGCGAAGTGCTGTTTCTTGCCCGCCACGGGCACCCGCACCGCATTCCACCGCATCAGGTGAACTACCGGGCCAATATCTGGGCGCTTAAAAATGCAGGGGCAGATGTGATTGTTGCGGTCAACGCGGTCGGTGGTATTCACGCGGCGATGGGCACCGGGCACTTTTGCGTGCCGCACCAGATCATCGATTACACCTATGGCCGCGAGCACACCTTTTTCGCCGGCGAGCTGGAACACGTCACCCACATCGACTTCAGCTACCCGTACAACGACATCCTTCGCGATGAGTTGATCGACGCCCTCGCTGCCGAGGGCGTGTCCTACAGCAGCCACGGCGTTTACGCCTGCACCCAGGGGCCGCGTCTGGAAACTGTGGCGGAAGTTGCCCGTCTGGAGCGAGATGGCGCCGATATTATCGGCATGACTGGCATGCCCGAGGCTGCGCTGGCTCGTGAGCTGGAGCTGCCGTACGCCTGCCTCGCTCTGGTGGTTAACCCGGCAGCGGGTAAGAGCCATGCAGTGATCACCATGGCGGAAATCGAGCGCGCGCTGGACGACGGCATGGACAAAGTGCGTGCTACGTTGGCGCGGGTGCTGGCTGGCTAATTGCCGATCTGCTCCCCTCACCCGCTTGCGGGAGAGGGGGACTGACCGAGTTGGCATGGGCAATGCCGAGCTCTAAACCGAACGCCACAACGCAATCCCCCTTCAATACAGCTACATTTCAAACAACCTGAAGATTTCCCTCAGGTTGTTTGAACGGATGTCAGGGAACCGGCATCCATGTTCCAGCCCCATGACTTGTTCAATTCGGAGGACTCGAGATGAACAGTGCCGCCACTGTCGATGAGCACGCCTTTCGCCGTATGTTGACCCGCAATCTGGCGCTGCCAATTGGTTCGGGGGTTGTTGGCACAGGGCTGTTTATTGCCCTGATCGTCTATCTGCTGTACGTGCTCAGCTGGGTGGAACACACCGATCAGGTCATCGCCCAGGCCAATGAGGGTTATCGGCTGACCATCGATCAACAGGCCGGTTTACGTGGCTATCTGATTGGCGGCGAAGCCGACGTGCTAGCGCCTTACGAAGAGGCGCGGGCGCGCATTGGCGTGCATATGCAGAGCGTGCGCGACCTGGTCAAAGACAATCCCGCGCAAGTTGAACGCCTGCGCGATATCGAGGAGCTGCAACAGCGCTGGGCGCTGGCCGCGGCCAAGCTGATTGAGCAACGCCAAGCCAGCAATGCGCCGCCCACTACGGTGAAAGTGGCGGGCGGCTCGCTGATGGACAGCATCCGCAATAAATTCAACGACTTCATCGCTTCCGAGCAGCAACTACGCCACGAGCGTAACGAGCGCGCGAGCATTACGGCCATTGTCACCATTACCTTGTACGCGCTATTCAACTTGTCGTTCAGCGGCATTCTTGCTTTTTTCGGACGCCGCGAATTGCTCGGTCTGTCGAACTTTTACGGCTCCTTGCTGCGCCAGCAGGAGAAGGTCACCGAGCAGTTGCAACAGCAGGCCTGGCAGCGCGAAGGTCAGTCGCAGTTGGCCGAAAGCATCATTGGTCAGCCCAACACTGCCTCGATTGGTTTGACCGCGCTGGCCTTCCTCGGCCGTTATATGGATATGGTGGTCGGCGCGTTTTACGTGCGCCAGGACCATGGCGAGTTGGAGCGGGTGGCTGACTACGGCTTCGACGCCGAGCAGCAGGCCAAGCCGCAGTCGTTTAAGGATGGCACCGGGCTTGTTGGCCAAGTGGCGGTGGAACGGCGGGCGAGGGTGGTTGCCGGGCTTACTGGCAGCTACCTGACGGTTAACTCCGGGTTGGGTAGTGACGCCCCGGCTTCGGTGATGCTGGCGCCGATCCAGAACAATAGCGAGGTCAATGGCGTACTCGAGCTGGGCTTTATGCGTGAGCTGACGGAGCGCGAACAAACCTTTGTGCGCTCGATTACCGATGGTCTGGGTACCTCCATTGAAGTGGCGCGTTATCGCCAGCGTCTGCAGGAATCGTTGCACGAAACCCAGCAGCTCAACGAAGAACTGCAGGTGCAGCAGGAAGAGCTGCGCAGCGCCAATGAGGAGTTGGAAGATCAATCCCGTTTGATTCAGGAGTCGCAGGTCAATCTGGAACAGCAGCAGGCCGAACTGGAGCAGACCAACGACCAGCTCAACGAGCAGACGCAGTTTCTAACCCGCCAGCGTGACGAGTTGGATGAGCGCAACCATGCCCTCGCCCAAGCCCGTAGCGAACTTGAGCAACGGGCCGGCGAGTTGCAGCGGGCCAGTACCTACAAGTCTGAATTTCTCGCCAATATGTCCCACGAGCTGCGTACGCCGCTGAATAGCTCGCTGATTCTGTCGCGGCTGTTGGCCGACAACGCCAAGGGCAATCTTGACGAGCAACAGACGCGCCATGCCGAGCTGATTTACTCCTCGGGTAAGGATTTGCTCGCGCTGATTAACGACATTCTCGACCTGTCCAAGGTTGAAGCCGGGCGCTTGGAAATTCGACCCGAGGAAACCTCATTGAAACGTCTGGCCCATGGCCTGGACGTATTGTTTCAGCCGCAGGCCGCGGAGAAGCGGTTGGCGTTTGAAGTGCGCGTAGCCAGTGATGCACCGGTGCATTTTGTCAGTGATACCCAGCGCGTGGAGCAGGTGCTGAAAAACCTGCTGTCCAATGCCTTTAAGTTCACCAGCGCGGGTGCCGTCAGCCTGAGCATCGAGCCAGCCGACGGCGGTGTGGCTTTTGTCGTTAGCGACAGCGGCATTGGCATCAGCCCCGAACAGCAGGGCATTATTTTCGAGGCTTTTCGCCAAGCCGACGGCAGCATCAACCGGCACTTTGGCGGCACCGGTTTGGGCCTGTCGATCTCACGCAATCTGGCCGAGGTGTTAGGTGGCCATATTCAGGTGCGAAGCGAGGCTGGCAAGGGCAGCCAGTTCACCCTGTGGCTGCCGCTCAATTATGCGCAGCCATTGCCCACTCAAGGGCTGGATGCCAATCGGCTATTTCTCGGCAGTGAGCCTGCCGTTGCCCGCGCCCGAGATATCCAACCATCCGCTAACGATGCATTGGCCAAGCCGCCGCAGAGTTTCCCCGACGACCGCGACCGTCACGATATGCCTGGCCGCTGCGTGTTGGTGATCGAGGACGAAGTCAAATTTGCGCAGATCCTTTTCGACCTCGCCCATGAACTGAAATACCGCTGCCTGGTGGCCCACAGTTCAACCGAGGCGTTTCGATTGCTGGCCGACAATCAGCCAGACGCCATCTTGTTGGATATGCGTTTGCCCGATGAGCCGGGGCTGTCGATATTGCAACGCCTTAAGGAAAGCGCCAGTACGCGACATATTCCGGTGCATGTGATTTCCACCGACGACCGCACGGAGCTTGCCCTGCACCTGGGCGCTATTGGCTACGCGCAGAAGCCGGCGACGCGGGAGTCTCTGGTGGAGGTGTTTTCGCGCCTGGAGGCACGGCTGACGCAGAAGGTGCAGCGCTTGCTGGTGGTTGAAGGCGACGCCCGTCAACGCGACAGCATTGCCCAGTTAGTGGAAGGGTTAGATATCGAAGTAACCGCAGTTTCCCATGGCCGCCAGGCGCTTGAACTGTTACGTCGGACGCCGTTCGATTGCATGGTTATCGATCTGGAACTGCCGGATATGCACGGCAATGAACTGCTCACTCAAATGGCCAATGAGCATATCGACGCCTACCCGCCGGTAATTGTCTACGTCTCACGGCCACTGACCCGTGGCGAAGAAGAGAGTCTGCGTCGGCATTCGCGCTCCATCATCATCAAAGGCGCGCGCTCGCCCGAACGATTGCTGGACGAGGTAACGCTGTTCCTGCACAAAGTCGAAACGCCGGCTGGCAGCCTGCGTAAAGCACCGAGCAAAGCGGCACGCAATCGCGATGAGGTGTTTGTGAACCGCCAAGTGCTGGTGGTGGATGACGATATGCGTAACGTCTATGCCTTGATCAGCGCGCTGGATGAAAAGGGCGTGCAGGTAATCAGCGCTGGCAATGGCCAGGAGGCGTTGGACAAGCTGGAGGAATATCCGGATATCGACTTGGTGCTAATGGACGTGATGATGCCGGTAATGGACGGCTATGAGGCCACCCGGCGCATTCGCCAGGACGTACGCTTTGCCAAGCTGCCGATTATTGCCGTGACGGCCAAAGCGATGAAGGACGATCAGGAGCAATGCCTGAAGGCCGGGGCCAGTGATTACCTGGCCAAGCCGTTGGATTTGGAACGCCTGTTTTCGTTGATTAGGGTGTGGCTGCCGAGGACGGACATGGCCTGAGGCCACAGTCCGTAGGGTGTGCTGTGCGCACCATTAAACCGATTGGTGCGCGCAGCACACCCTACGGACCGCGTCGTTCTCTGGTTACTCGGTGGCTTTTTGCTCAGCCACCCCGCGCTTGGGCTTGGGCGCAAACCGCGCCGCCAACTTCATCGACCCCACTACCAGGCGCTGATACAGCGAAGGCAGCAGACGCTGCATGCCATCCAGCGCCCAAGCATCGGCACCAATCAAGATCCGCCGGTTGTTACGCAACACGCCGCGCAAAATCACCTGCGCTGCCTTGTCCGGCGTGGTACGCAGCAACTGGTCGTTGAACTGTTGCCGGGCCTGATCAGCGGCCTGGCCGGTGACCTTGCTCAAGCTGTCATTCATGCGCGCGGTTTTGGCGATATTGGTCTTGATCCCGCCTGGGTGTACGCAACTGGCCGACACTGCGCCACGGGCCATATCCAGCTCCTGGCGCAGCGATTCGGTAAAGCCGCGTACAGCGAACTTGGTGGCGTTGTAGGCGCTCATGCCCGGCTGGGCAAACAGGCCGAAAACGCTGGAAACGTTAACGATATGGCCGTCCCCTGAGGCTTTAAGGTGGGGCAGAAACGCTTTGCTGCCGTACACCACACCCCAAAAGTTGATGTTCATGATCCATTCGTAGTCGGCGTAGTCATTGCCTTCCACGGTGCCGCCCTGGGCGACGCCAGCGTTGTTAAACACCATATTGACCCGGCCATGGTCGAGCACCACTTGATTGGCCCAGGCATGCACAGCCTCGCGTTCGGCGACGTTGACCTGATTCTCGGTGACCGTGACGCCCAACTTGCGCGCGCTGCTGGCGGTTTCAGCCAAGGCTTCGCTGTTCACATCGGCCAAGGCCAAGTGGCAACCCTGGCGGGCGAGGGCGTAGGCCAGGGCCCGACCAATACCGGAACCGGCACCCGTAATGGCGGCAACTTTGTTTTCAAAGGACTTCATGCGGTCACCTCGCTTTGTTGGGTCACGGTGGGCGCGGCATTGGCTAGATAACCTTGGGCCGGGTGCGCCGGTTGTGCGCGGTTGAAATGATAGGCGGCTGGGTCAAAGTTGCGTGTCAGCAGGCGAAAGCGCCAGGTAAAACCGGGCCATACCGTGCAGTTACGGCCGCTCACCGGGTGCAGGTACCAGCTCATACAGCCCCCCGCGTTCCACACGGTTTTGCCCAACTGGCCCTGAATCTTGGCGTTAAAGCGGTCCTGTACGTCGCGTTTTACTTCCAGGCTTTGCAGGTTCTGCTTATCCAGCAGCTTAAGCGCGCCGAGCACGTACTGAATCTGCGATTCGATCATGTAGACCATGGAGTTATGGCCCAGGCCGGTGTTCGGGCCCATGAGGAAAAACAGGTTGGGGAAGCCGGCAGTCAGGGTGCCTTTGTAGGCTTGCGGGCCTTCGGGCCAGGTGTCTAGCAGGTCGACACCCTCGCGTCCAAAGATCACGCCACGGGGCATGGGGTCGCTTGGGGTAAAGCCGGTGCCGAAGATAATGGCGTCGATGGGCCGTTCCTGGCCGTCGGTGGTGACGATGCTGTTAGCGCGGATCTCTTGAATGCCGTCGGTAATCACATCCACGTTGGGCTGGGTCAGGGCCGGAAAGTAGTCATTAGAGATCAACACGCGTTTGCAGCCCATGGTGTAGTTGGGCGTGACCTTGGCGCGCAGCACGGGGTCTTTGATCTGTTTATTGATAAAGGCTTTGCCCACCCACTGGGCCAGTTTCATGATCCGTGGCAACAGGGCAAAACCGATTACGCGGCTTTCCAGCACGCCGTAGATCAAGCCGCGCCACACTTTTTGCACCAGCGGGAAGCGCTTGAAACGCTCGCGCTCTTTCTCACTGATGGCGCGGTCGGGCTTGGGCATGATCCAGGGCGCGGTGCGCTGGTACAGATCGAGCTGGCCAACCTGTTTTTGAATGCGTGGCACAAACTGAATGGCCGAGGCGCCGGTACCGATGACCGCCACACGCTTGCCGGTGAGGTCGTAGTCGTGGTCCCACTGCTGAGAGTGGAACAGCTTGCCAGCGAAGTTTTCCACGCCATTGATGTTAGGGATCGACGGTGTAGAGAGGGCGCCCATACCCGATACTACAAATTGCGCGGTGTAGTGATTACCGGCGCGGTCATGAATGCGCCACAGCTCTGCCTGATCATCCCAGCGCATGCCGGCGACTTCGGTTTCCAGCAGGGTGTTGTGCTGCAGGCGGTATTTGCTCCAGCAGCCTTCCAGGTAGCTTTTGATCTCCGGCTGGCGGGCAAACATGCGCGTCCATTCCGGATTTTGTTCAAAAGAAAAGGAATACAGGTGCGATTGCACGTCGCAGCCGCAACCGGGGTAGTTGTTGACGCGCCAGGTGCCGCCAACGCCGGCTTCTTTTTCAAACAGCAGAAAATCATTGTCGCCTTGCTGCTTTAGGCGAATGGCCATGCCGAGGCCGGAAAAGCCAGTGCCGATAATGGCAATTTTGGTGTGCCGCACGGCGCCTGGTTTGGCGTCGGTTGGGGTGGCATCTGCGGGAGAAACGGCAGGTTGTGCGCCCATGAACAAGCTCCTGTTATGTTTGTTTTTCGCTGTGTACACTTGTCTACTTGAAGTGTATGTATACACCCGTATACCGAATTTCCAAACCAATCTTCCGTAGGGCGAGCCCGTCCATGACTGTCATGCCTGATACCGAGACACCGAAAACCGTTACCGCCCAAGGCAAACGCTTGTTGATGGACGCTGCGCTGCGCCTAGCCGCGATCAGCCGCAGCTTGAGTGGTTTGGGGCTGCGCGAGTTGGCGCGGGAAGCGGGGTTGAACCCCAATACCTTCTATCGTCACTTCAAAACCGTGGACGATTTGGGCTTGGCGATGATTGCCGACATGGCCACGCGCATTCGCCAGCCCTTGCGCAATTTGCGTATCGAAGCGGCGCAGCGTGCTGAGCAGGGCGCGCCAGCAGCGCTGATATTCGGTATCGATCTGGCACGCGGCCAGCGCGTCTGCAGAGAAACGGTCGAGCTGTTTTTCGACTACGCCGCGCAAAATCCCCAGGCCTTTATCGTCGGCGTGCGCGAACTACACGGCAGTTCGAAAGTGCTGCGCGAAGCGCTGGAGCAGATGATGGAAGACTTCGCCAACGACATGGCCGAGGACTTGGGCAAGCTGCAGTTGCTGCCCAACCTTGAACCGGCAGCCATTCGCCAGGTGTCATCGATGATCAGCCGGCAGTTGTTTCAGCAATCGTTGGACTACATCGAGCAAGTCGACCGCCGCCCTGCCATTTGCGCCCAGGCGCAGCAGCAGATTCTGATGATGTTCGCCGGGGCGACGGTGTTGCAGGCGGTGGGGGAGTTGAGGTTAGAAGATTGATTCGGCTTGGTCTTGTAGGAGCGGGGGTGCTCGCGACGCGGTTGTTCGCGTTACGCAAAGCTTCGCGAGCAATCGGATGGCCGCCCCCCGCTCCTACAGAGATAGGGCAGGTTAGCCGCTAAACCCGAGACGATCTTTCCAGCGCTGTTCCAGCACCTTGGTGTCGTGGTCAAACGGGTGGAAGCCTGGGCGGTAGTAGTCGAGGTACGGCAGAATCAGTTTGGTCAGGAAGCCGTCGCGTGGGCTGAACAGGGTGCGTAAGCCGCGGCCCCAACTGCGCAGGTTGAAAAGCTGGCGGTCTTTGCGCAACAGGTGCACTTGGAACCAGCCGATCACGCCGAAGAAGATCACCGTGGAGAGGGCCATCATGGTTACGCGGGTGAAATAACCACCGCCTATGGCCTGGTAGGCGTCGTAACACACGGCTTTGTGCTCGTTCTCTTCTATCGCGTGCCACATCCACAATTGGTACATCTTCGGGTCATCGATCTGCGTGGTCAGGTCTTCGCGCTGTAGCAGTTGTTGCGCCATGGTGGCGGTGAAATGTTCCAGGGCGCAGGTGGCGGCCAGGCGTTGTTTCTTCGTGGTGATTTTGGTCACCCACTCCAGCAGCACTTTGATCCGCAATTCGAGCTTTTCCAGATCAATCTCGTGTTTGGCGGCGTATTCGTTGTAGGTCGCATGCTCTTTGGAATGCATGGCTTCCTGGCCGATAAAAGCGCTGATGTCTTTTTTCAGCTGCGGCTCGGTGATGCGCTCTCGTACGGCACGCACGCTATCGACGAAAAACATCTCGCCATAGGGGAACAACGACGACAGGTTGTTCATGAAATGGGTCATGAAAGCGTCGCCGCTCCACCAATACTTCTCCGTCTCGGCAAAGGTGAAGTCCATGCGCCGTACCGGAAAGCTGGCGTTGGGTTTAGTCAGTTTAGATGGGGTTGGGATGGCGGTCATGGGAGGCTCCTGGCGATCACCGCGTGGCGATCTTTTCTTGTTGTACGGCTCAGGTTTGATCACTGATGTATTCAATGATTGGCCCAAGCTGACCACAGGAACACCCAACCTAAGTGCAGCGCCCCGGCTAACAGCGTTGGCCGGGGCGCGTGGGGTAACAGTTACAGAGGCGCTTAGTTAGCGGTCGGACAGTGCAAAACTGGTTAGGCAGAAGGTAGGAATGCCGGCGTCTTCCAGCTTCTGCGAGCCGCCCAGTTCCGGTAGGTCGATGATTGCTGCGGCTTCAAATACGCTGGCGCGCATGCGTCGTACCAGAGCAGCGGCGGCCAGCAGGGTACCGCCGGTGGCGATCAGGTCATCGAAGATCAACACCGAATCGCCTTCACACAGACTATCGGCGTGCACTTCCAAGAATGCTTCGCCGTATTCGGTCTGATAACCCTCGGCCAACACATCGGCTGGCAGCTTGCCTTGCTTGCGAAATAGCACCAATGGCTTGTTCAGGGCATAGGCAATGATCGAACCGATGAGAAAACCGCGGGCATCCATGGCGCCTATATGGCTGAACTCGGCCTCTACATAACGCTGCACAAAACTGTCGGCCACCATGCGCATAGCGCGCGGCGACTGGAAGAGTGGGGTGATATCGCGAAAAATTACGCCGGGCTTGGGGAAGTCCGGCACAGGGCGAATCAAGGATTTGATGCTGAAGTCGTCGCAGATCATGGGGTTACTGTTCCAGGTTGCCGCCGGCCAGCGCGCACAACTGCGCTGGGTCGAGAATCTCGATTTCCTTGCCATCGGCGGCAATCAGGTTGCTCTGCTGAAAGCGAGTAAAGACGCGGGATACGGTTTCCACCGCCAGGCCCAGGTAGTTGCCGATTTCGTTGCGTGACATGGACAGGCGGAATTGATTGGCGGAAAAACCTCGGGCGCGGAAGCGGGCCGACAGGTTGATCAGAAACGAGGCAATACGCTCGTCTGCGGTTTTCTTCGACAGCAGCAACATCATTTGCTGATCGTCGCGAATTTCCCGGCTCATGATGCGCATAAGCTGGCGTCGCAGTTGCGGCAATTGCAGTGACAGGTCGTCGAGTTTTTCAAAAGGAATTTCACAAACGGTGGTGGTTTCCAGCGCTTGGGCGGAGGTGGGGTAAGCCTCTTCGTCCATGCCCGACATCCCCATCAACTCGCTTGGCAGGTGGAAGCCGGTGATCTGCTCGTCGCCGGCATCCGAGACACTGAAACTGCGCAAAGCACCGGAGCGTACGGCGAATACCGAAGTGAATTTATCGCCCTGGCGGAACAGAAACTCGCCCTTTTTTAAGGGCCGGCCACGTTTGACGATGTCGTCCAGAGCGTCCATGTCTTCGAGGTCCATCGACAGCGGCAGGCACAGGCCGCTGAGGCTGCAGTCTTTGCAGTGCACGGCCGGCAGGCCGCGAGCTTTGATCATCTCATTCATTGCAAGGCATCCTTGTTTAGCCAAGCACACACGAAGCGTAAGGGTATCAGCTTAGCTCCAGACCTGACCATGTACTTAAGTTCCATGCCCGATGGCCGACACCCTAGTGTCGCTACATAGGGAGAAGGGAAATGTTGCCGATCAATAGCAGCAACGTCATAGGGCATCTGGCTCAGCGAGTAGCTGCCAATGCCAACCGGGATCCGCAAGATCCACCGATGGATCTGCAAACCGCACTGCAAGGCATCAAGGTGACGTTGTCCGAGCAGGCGCAGAAGATCAGCTCCGCCGCTAAAGATACTAAAGATATAGACGAAAGCAGCCTGCCAGACAGTATTAAACAAGCGCTGAAGATGCTCCGTGAATTGCGCCAGCAGTTGGCCGAGAAGCAAGCCGAATTGCAGGCCGTGATGGCTGATCAAGGCCTGTCTGAAGAAGAGCGGATGCAGAAGGCGCAGGGCTTGCAGAGCGAGATAGCTTCGTTGAATGGCGCGATCTCTACGGCTAACGGTACGTTGATTGAGGCTGTTCATGACGCTTCGTTGACCCCCGACCAACAGCAGGAAATGTCCGGTTTAATGATGGCCTGATCATCATCAGTGATGCATTGCATGCCCCATCAGCCACGCCTGATGGGGCCCGGGTAGCGTCCACAAACCAAACAGAATCACCAATAGACCGCCTGCCACTCGCACATTGCGTTTGCGCAGTACGGCGGTCAGGCGCTCGGCGGCCATACCCGTAGCCAACAGCACCGGCCAGGTGCCAAGGCCAAAGGCGAGCATTAACAAGCCGCTGTTCAACGCATTGCCCTGGCTCGCGGCCCACAGCAAGGTGCTGTAGACCAACCCGCAGGGCAGCCAACCCCACAAGGCGCCTAGTAATAACGCACGTGGCAGGCTGGAAACCGGCATCAAACGGCTGGCAAACGGCTGGATATAACGCCACAAGCCGCGCCCCAACGCTTCAATGCGCGTCAGTCCGCTCCACCAGCCGGCCAGATATAGGCCCATCGCAATCAGCAGCAGCGCTGCGACAACTCTTAAGACCATCACCGCCGGGCTTGTGGCCACCGCCCAACCCAGTGTGCCGATCAGCAGGCCTGCGCAGGCATAGCTGAGAATTCGGCCAAGGTTGTAGGCCAGCAGTAAACGAAAACGCCGGCTGCGTTGTTCTGGCGGAATCGCCAGGGTCAGGGCGCCCATCAAACCCCCACACATGCCGAGGCAATGGCCGCCGCCCAGCAGCCCAAGAATGACTGCTGAAACTAACAGCGGCGCCAGCTCAAGCACGGGGCGGCTCCGGCTTCTCTTCAGGTTCGGATGAGTGTTCGTGGCCACTGGCTTGGTCGACGCCAGCTAGGTGGTTGGGGTCTTGGTCGTCAAACAGAATGCTGTGGGCCGGACCGTCGAGGTCGTCGTATTGACCGCTGTCGACGGCCCAGAAGAAGATAAAGATGCATACCGCGACAATCAGCAGGGCGATGGGGATCAGAATGTACAAGGCGGGCATGGTGACTCCGGGCGCAGTTGGGCGGTCAGGCGCTAACGCTTTGTGGCGCCGGGCGATGGCGCGTAAGGCGCAGGGCGTTGAGCACCACCGTCAGCGAGCTGACCGACATGCCGACCGCCGCCCACACCGGAGTGATCCAGCCGAGGGCGGCGAACGGCAGCATCAGGCCATTGTACAGACACGCCCAGAGCAGGTTCTCGATGATCACGTGGCGAGTACGTCGCGCCAGGGAGAAGGCCTGCACCAGAGCGTCCAGGCGGTTGGAGAGCAGCACCGCATCGGCGCTGGTCTTCGCCAAGTCAGTGGCCGAACCCATCGCCACGCTGATATCCGCCGCAGCCAGCACCGGCACATCATTAACACCGTCGCCAAGCATCAGTACCTTGCGGCCCTGGCTATGCAAGGTGTGCAGCATCGCCAGCTTGTCGTCTGGCCGCAGGCCGCCGTGGGCCTCATCGATGCCCAAGTCGCGGGCAACGCTGGCAACCATCGGTGAGGTGTCACCGGACAGCAGCAATGTTTTCCAGCCGCGCGCTTTGCAGGCGGCGAGCAGGGCCGGGGCGTCATCGCGCAGGCGGTCGTCAAGGACAAACCAGGCCAGGGGGCCCGCGCTATCGCCCAGGAGCAACCATTGGCCGGCCTCGTCGGGCATAACCGGTGCGGGCAGATTGCTCAGGTGGGCGACAAAGTCTGCCTGCCCAATACGTAGGCGCCGGCCATCAACCACACCTTCCAAACCTAGCCCCGGCACACTGCTGACCAATGTAGCCGCGGCTGGCGCCTGGCCAAACGCGCGGGCGATCGGATGTTCGGAGTGGTTTTCCAGCGCGGCGGCCAGAGCCAGGCAGGCGTCGTCGCTGTCTGCGCCAAGCGAGCGGATGCCACGCAGCGTCAGGCGACCCTCGGTCAGCGTGCCGGTCTTGTCGAAAATCACCGTATCGATCTGGTTCAAGCCTTCCAGCACATGACCGCGAGTCAACAAGAGCCCGAGCTTGTGCAGCGTGCCAGTGGCAGCGGTAAGGGCGGTCGGCGTGGCCAGAGACAGCGCGCACGGGCAGGTGGCAACCAGCATGGCCAGCACGACCCAGAAGGCGCGGCTGGAATCCAGCTGCCACCAGATGGCGCCAATCACCACCACCAGCACTAGGGTCGCCAATAGGAACCACTGCGCGGCACGGTCGGCCATTTCGGCCAGGCGCGGCTTATCGGCTTGGGCGCGGTCGAGCAGGCGTACGATGGCGGATAGGCGCGTGTCGTGCCCCAGCGCCAACACTTCAACGGTAAGCGGCCCTTCAACGTTGAGCGTGCCGGCAGTGACGGAGTCGCCCACCGTGCGCGGGTGCGGTAGGTATTCGCCAGTCAGCAGCGATTCATCGACACTGGATTGGCCATCAAGAATCCGCCCATCGGCGGGCACCACTGCGCCAGGCTGGATTAGCACTTGATCGCCCAGTTGCAGCTCGCGCAGCAAAATGCGTTCGCTCTGGCCTTCGCTGTCCAGGCGCAGGCACGACGCCGGTAGCAGGTTTACCAGCTGTGCGGTGGCTGCCGCAGTCCGTTGGCGGGCACGTCGTTCCAGGTAACGGCCGGCCAGCAAGAACAGAGCGAACATGCCCACGGCATCGAAATACAGCTCGCCGACGCCGGTAATGGCAGTCCAGATTCCTGCGACGTAGGCGCTGCCGATGGCCAGGGAGACGGAAACATCCATGGTCAGATGGCGGGTACGCAGGTCACGCATGGCGCCTTTGAAAAACGGCGCGCAGCTGTAAAACACGATGGGCGTGGTCAGAAACATCGCCACCCAGCGCATGATCTGGTGTAGCTCAGGGCTCAGGTCAATATTGAATTCCGGCCAAGTGGCCATGGTCGCCATCATCGCCTGGAACCACAGTAGGCCGGCGACGCCCAGTTGCCGCAGAGTCAGGCGATTTTCCGCTGCTAGTTGCTCGGCGGCGCGGTCGGCTTGGTAAGGATGGGCGGCGTAACCGATCTGGCGCAGCTCGCTAAGTAAGGCACTCAACGGCAGTTGGCTATCGGCCCAGCGCACCTGCAAGCGGTGGTTGGACAGGTTGAGGCGCGCCTCGGCCACCGCTGGCATTTGCCGTAGCCGATGTTCAATCAGCCAGCCGCAGGCGGCGCAACTGATGCCTTCCAACAGCAGAGTGGTTTCCGCCAGATCGGCGTTGTGGTGCACAAAGTCTTTCTGTACGTCCGCGCGGTCGTACAACTCGAGCTCGTCCTGCAATTGCTGCGGTAGCGCCCCCGGGTTTACCGAGGTTTCGCTGCGGTGGCTGTAGTAGCTCTCCAACCCGCCGGCCACGATGGCCTCGGCTACGGCCTGGCAGCCAGGGCAGCAGAACTCACGCGACTCATTGAGTACAGGCGCACAAAAGCGGCTGCCGCCAGGAACCGGCAAGCCGCAGTGATAACAGGGCAGGGGGGCGCTCATATCAACCGATCAGCGTTGCTCTTCTGCGCCAGGAATGGGTTCGTCGCCCAGCTTCAGTTCAACACCGGGGCCGACTTTCTCTTCTTCAAACAGACGCCAGGTCTGCTCACCTTCTTGGCCGAGCAATTCAACAAAGCGGCGACCTTCGATGGCTTCCGGCACCTGGCCGATATAGCGGTCTGGCTCGGTAGTGCTGCGTTTGAGGGTCAGATTGCGGTCTTTTTCTGCCTGGGTTGGCGAGATCAGATTCATTTCGATGGTTTGCGGGCGGCTATCACCGCTCAGTAGCAGGCTGACTTCGCCAGTCACCTCGTCCAGCGTGGCGCGTGCTTCCAGATGCAGATCTTTAGCCAGGCGCTCACGATCCAGGGAGCGGCTGATGCCCTTGCCGGCTTCGTAGTAGTTGTCGGTGACCAGCGTGTCTTGGCCATCGGCAGCGATAAACACCATATGCATGGTCAGGGCCACCGAGGTGGTGAGCATGCCGATGATGATCCACGGCCAGATGTGTTTGTACCAAGGACTGCTTGCTGTTGCGGACATTTGACGCTCTCTCTGAAACGGTTGCTTAGCGAATACTGGGGCCAATAAAGCGGCTTTTGGTTTCGACGTGAGTATCGGGGTCATCCGCGCTATTCAAGACGAAGATCACTTCGTTGGTGCTGGACGGCAGTTTATCCGGAGCTACCGACAATTCGATCGGCTGGCTGATGATTTCCCCGGCGTCGACCGTGAACTCCTGTTTGCCGGCCAGTTGCAAATCGTCCAGACCCTTGGCGCTGAGCAGGTAGGTGTGCGCCTGCTGATCCTTGTTCATGATCTTCAGGTTGTAGACGTTTTCGATCCGGCCTTCGGCGTTTTCGCGAAACAAAACACGATCTTTGCTGACGTCAAAGCCCACCAGTGGCCGCAGGAAGAATGCTGTGGCCAGCAGCCCCATCATGGTCAGCAGAACCACCGCGTAGCCAATCAGGCGCGGTCGCACCAGATGGGTTTTCTGCCCCGAAAGGTTGTGCTCAGTGGTGTAGCTGATCAGCCCGCGGGGGTATTCCATCTTGTCCATGATGGTGTCGCAGGCATCGATACAGGCAGCACAGCCAATGCATTCGATCTGCAGACCGTCGCGAATATCGATGCCGGTGGGGCAGACCTGAACGCACATGGTGCAGTCGATGCAGTCGCCCAGACCTTCGGCTTTGTAATCGGCGTTTTTTTTGCGCGGGCCGCGGCGTTCGCCACGGCGTGGGTCGTAGGACACGATCAGGGTGTCTTTGTCGAACATAACGCTCTGGAAGCGCGCGTAGGGGCACATGTAGATGCACACCTGTTCGCGCAGCCAACCGGCGTTGCCGTAGGTAGCGAGGGTGAAGAAACCAACCCAGAAATAGGCCCAGCCGTCTGCTTCGCCGGTAAAGAATTCGATGGTCAGATCGCGAATTGGCGAGAAGTAGCCGACGAAGGTGAGGCCGGTGACAAAGCCGATAAGCAGCCAGAGGCTGTGTTTGCTGAACTTGCGCAGGAGTTTATTGGCACTCATCGGCGCCTTGTCGAGCTTCATGCGCTGGTTGCGATCACCCTCGGTGACCTTTTCGCACCACATGAAAATCCACGTCCAGACACTCTGTGGGCATGTGTAACCACACCAAACGCGCCCGGCAAATACGGTGATAAAGAACAGGCCGAAGGCGCTGACGATCAGAATGCCAGATAGAAGAATGAAGTCTTGCGGCCAGAAGGTGGCGCCAAAGATGTAGAACTTACGTTCCGGCAGGTTCCACCATACGGCCTGGTGGCCGGCCCAGTTAAGCCATACAGTGCCGAAGTACAGCAGAAACAAACCCGCGCCGCCGAGCATGCGTAGGTTGCGAAAGAAGCCGGTAAAAGCGCGGGTGTAAATTTTTTCCCGGGACGCGTAGAGGTCGACGGATTTATCCGAAGGCTTGGCAGGCGGGGTGACGTCTTGAACTGGGATCTGATTACTCATCGTTGCGTACCACGGCAGTGGAAAGAGCCTCGTCGATACGTGCCGACGGAGGTCAAGGCGACTAGTGCGCTCTGAATTATACGCGCTGAATGCAGGGTAAATGCTGCGACGTGAGGTCGCGTAAGGCTTGATTTAGTGCGGGGGAGGGCAAAAAAGAGGGCAGAGCGAGGAGTTTGCATCAGGAACCTGCCTTGTAGGCAGGCTCCTAAGCAATTTCTTACGTGGCGATTACTCGGCCTGCTCTTTGGCAGCGTCCGAGGTGTTGCCGTGGGACAGGCTGTAGACATAAGCGGCCAGCAGGTGGACTTTGTCTTTGCCTTGCAGCTGTTCCTGAGCAGGCATTACGCCCTGACGGCCGTAGCGGATGGTCTGCTGCAGTTGAGCGAAGCTCGAACCGTAGATAAACGCCGCTGGGTGAGTCAGGTTCGGTGCGCCCATTGCTGGGGTGCCTTTACCTTCCGGACCGTGGCAAGCCACGCAGTTGGCTGCGAAGATCTTCTGGCCGTTGGCAGGATCTGCCTTGGCATCTTCCGGCAGCTTGCGGCCGTCCAGTTGAGTTAGTACGAAGGCAGAAACGTCTCGCACGCCTTGGTCACCAATTACTGTGCCCCATGCTGGCATCACCGCGTGGCGACCACCAAGAATGGTGGTTTCGATGGTGGCCGGCTCACCGCCCCAGCGCCAGTCGGCGTCGGTTAGGTTAGGGAAGCCATAGTTGCCTTTGGCGTCGGAGCCATGGCAAACCGAGCAGTTGGAGGCGAACAAGCGGCCACCCATCTTCAAGGCTTGCGGGTCTTTGGCCACTTCTTCAATTGGCATGGCAGCGAACTTGGCGAAGATCGGACCGAACTTGGCATCAGCGCGCGCCATGTCCTTTTCCCACTCGTGTACGCCGGTCCAGCCTGGCTGACCATTCGAGAATTCAACCTTCTTTTCGTTATCGAGGTAGGAATACCCCGGCAACATGCCTTTCCAGTTACCCAGGCCCGGGTAGAGCACCAAGTAGCCGAGGGCAAAGATGATGGTCAGGACGAACAGCCAGAACCACCACTTCGGCAGCGGGTTGTCGTATTCCTCGATGCCATCAAAGGAATGGCCGACGGTTTCGTCGGTGGTTTCAGCACGTTGGCCTTTGCGCGTGGATAGCAAAATCCACGTCAGCGTGGCGATGGTGCCCAGGGTAAGTACAGTGACGTACAGACTCCAGAAGACGGTCATTCTTTGTTACTCCTAGAAG
>LNAP01001518.1_pt1 | contig 24401 bp, 13 predicted proteins | sample 602601 | NCBI WGS metagenome assembly LNAP01 (sample SAMN02440304, study PRJNA202911) | soil metagenome | biome: Subtropical and temperate rainforests or woodlands; isolation source: soil samples (1 kg each in a 20% v/v slurry with milli Q water) were... ...
GCTCGTCCGCGCGCTTGACCGCGCCCACCGTGGCCGCTGGCGCCATCGCCAAAAAGTGGCTGGCCGAACAGTACGGCGTGAAAGTGCGCGGCTACATGAGCCAGTTGGGCCCGGTCGCGATTCCGTTCGTGTCGTGGGACGAAGTCCCCAACAATCCGTTCTACGCGCCCAATGCCCAGGTCGTGCCCGAACTGGAAGCCTATATGGACCAATTGCGCCGGGACGGTGATTCCGTCGGCGCCCGGATCGAAGTCGTGGCCGAGAACCTGCCGGCCGGCTGGGGCGAACCCATCTACGATCGCCTGGATGCAGACATCGCGCATGTGATGATGGGCCTGAATGCCGTGAAGGGCGTGTCCATCGGCGCGGGTTTCGACAGCATCGCCCAGCGCGGTTCCGAGCACGGCGACGAGATCACGCCCGACGGTTTCCTGACCAATCATGCCGGCGGCGTGCTGGGCGGCATTTCCACAGGCCAGCCGATCACCGTGTCGCTGGCCATCAAGCCCACGTCCAGCATTCGCGTCGAACGCCGCTCGGTCAATCGTGCGAATGATCCGGTCATGGTGCAGACGCTGGGCCGTCATGACCCTTGCGTCGGCATCCGCGCGACCCCCATCGCTGAAGCCATGCTTGCCCTGGTGCTGATCGACCACGCATTGCGCCATCGCGGACAGTGCGGCGATCCGCTCTGACTGACGGGCGTTCCCGTTCCTGCCATCGTCTGCTGGAGACCGACATGAACCGTAAACGTCATCTATTGCGCGGCACGGCCGTGACGCTTTTGCTGGCAGCCCTGGTGGGCTGTTCCGGCATGAATACCACGCAGTCCGGCGCCGTTGGCGTCAACCGCACGCAGTACATGTCCAGCCTTGTGCCGTCAGAGGCGCTGGAGCAAGAGGCCAGCCAGCAATACACCGACATCCTCAAACAGGCTCAGGCCAAGGGTTTGCTGGATCGCGATGCGCAACAGCTGTCCCGGGTGCGCGCCATCTCTCAGCGGCTGATCGCGCAGGCCGGAACATTCCGGCCCGACGCGTCAGGCTGGAAGTGGGAAGTGCACGTGTTGTCCAGCGACGAGATCAATGCGTGGTGCATGCCCGGCGGCAAGATCGCCGTCTACACGGGCCTGATTTCCAAGATCAAGCCAACCGACGACGAGTTGGCCGCCGTGCTGGGCCACGAGATCGCCCATGCGCTGCGCGAGCATGCGCGTGAGCGTGTTTCGCAGCAGATGGCCACCAACCTGGGCTTGCAGGTGCTGTCCATCGCCACGGGTTCCAACGTCGCGTCCGATCTGGGCGGGCAACTCACCAGCGTGATGTTCACCCTGCCCAATAGCCGCACGCACGAGACCGAAGCAGACCGGATGGGCGTGGAACTGGCGGCGCGGGCGGGCTTTGACCCGCGCGCCGCAGTGACGCTGTGGCAGAAGATGGGGGCGGCCGACAGCGGCAACGCGCCGCCGGAAATCCTGTCCACGCACCCGTCGGCGGCGTCACGCATCACCGACTTGCAGGCCGCCGCGCAGCAGGTGATGCCGCTGTATCAGCAAGCCAAGAAGTAGCGTTGCGCTGCTGTCAGGTTGCGCTGGCCCCGGCTTCCACGCCCGGGCCGCGCATGATGCTGATACCCAAACTGGAAAGAATGCGACGGGTTTCGGCGTCGGGCACGTCTTCGGCGTAGACCGCGATATTCAAGGTGCGCGCGGTCTCCAGCACCGAAGCCGTCAATTGCTGGCTGCCGGGGCTTTGCGACATCCCGCCGACAAACCCGCCACCCAACTTCACATACGACAAGGGCAACGTGTGCAGCTGCGCCACGGCGCCGAATTGCTGCGCCAGGCGGCGCACGCCGATATGCGCCCCGAATTCCGATGCCACGCGCGCCAGCGTGGCGATTTGCTCATGGCATTCCACCAGGCCGTGGGCGTCGATTTCCAGGAACAGGCGCGGGGCCAGTCCACGGTGTTCCGTCAGCAACAGGGCCAGCTGGCGGAAGAACTTCTGGCCTCGCAACGAGGGCAGGGCGACCCGGACGGCAAGCTCGCCTTCGTGAGCCACCAGCCATTCCACGCCCAGGCGCACGGACTCCAGATCGCATTCGGCCACCAGATCCAGCCGCACCGCGGGCGGGATGAACAAGGTGGCGGGAATCGCGACCTGGTCCGGGGCCGTGCGCAACATCAGCATGGCTTCCGTGCGCACCTTGCTGCCGTCGGCGGCGACCAGGGGTTCGGTCGCCAATTCGAATTGGTCCTTTTCCAGCGCGGTCAGGATGGCGTCTTTCCAGGCGCGTTCGCCCGATTCCGACGGCGATTGCATATCGGTCGCGCCAGCGATCACGACCTGGTCGTTGTTGGCGCTTTCCGCCCGCATCAAGCCAAAATCCAGGCGCGCAAGCACCGGGCCAGCCTGATTGCCCGAGCCGTAGTCGGTCATGGCTTGCGCCCAGCGGCACAGATGGCCTTCACCGACCGGGATGCGCGAAGCATGCAGGTCCGCCCGCAACTGTTCGGCGACCATCATTGCCTTGGGCGCCGCGCAGCCCGGCAGCAGCAGCGCAAAATCGGAACCGTTCAGCCTGGCCAGCAGCGGGGCCGCGACATTCAGGCGCTGCAGCGTGCCCTGAATGCGCTGGCACGCCGCGCGCAGCCATTGATCGATGAATTCGCGCGGCATGTGGCGGTTCAGGTCGGCCAGATCCCGCTGACGGAACACCAGCACATGCCCGCCGGCAATCGACCGCGACCCCGGCTGGCCCGTGGTCGCAACCGGCGCTTCCAATGCCCGCCGGAACTCGTTGACGAAGTACTTGCGATTGGGCAGGCCGGTCACCGGGTCCTGGTTCAGTTCCAGTTCCAGCGATTCAATCTTGGCGTTCTGTTCTTCGACGCTGGCATACACGCGCTCACGGGTCTGGTTCAACGCCTGCACGACGCCGGACAGCTCGGGCACGCGGGCCTCGACCTGCTCGGGCGGGGTGTCCCGGCCAATGCTGCGAACATGGTCGCTGATCTCGCGCAGCAGGCGGTTCTTGATCCAGCCCACCAGCACAAACGCGAACACGGCCCACAATACGCCCGCGCCCACGACCAGCGCGATCATCTTCAGGCTGCTGCGCCACAAGGCTTCCCAGGCATAAGCGTCGTTGGCGATCAGCGTGACTTCGCCAATCTGGCGCCAGCCGTCGCTGACCGCATGGCTGGCGGGCTGCGTGTCCAGCGGCGCCAATTTCTGGAACCAACCGGGAACCGACTTGGGCGTGGCGTCGGATTTGCGCTCAATCAGCACCTTGCCATCTGGATCAGCCAGGCGTACCAGCGAGAAATGGCCGCCATCGTATAGGGCCGACACCAGCAATTCCTGAAGGACCGGGTCATTGTTGGCCGGCTGCGACAAGGACAGCGCCAGTGACACCGCGGCATCGGTGCTCTGCACCTGCAACTGGCCTGACAGGTATTCGCGCGCCGAGTTGACGCTGAGCGCCAGGGTGCCCAGCAGGATGACGCCGATGGCAAGGGTAACGCTGAGCAGTAGCTGTCGAAGTATGGACATAGTCTTGTTTCCGGCCGTCAGGGGCGTATGCCTTCCCGTTCCATGCGTTGAAGTAGATCACGCCAGCGGCTGAGTCGGTCAACCGGCGCGGCGGGCTTGCCGTCAACGTAGACGCCGTCGGCGTTGAAGCTGAAGACCGGCGTCAGGTCGCGACGCTGCGTCGCCGGAAGAATGGTTGATATCAGGCTGTCCAGCACCAACGGGACGGCATTCGGGGTTTCGTAGTAGCCAAGCACCATGTGAGCAACCTGGCTGCTGCTGGCGGGGCCGCCGATGCGTGCGCGGACGTAGATGAAGCGCAGCTTGTTGGCGGGGACGCCCATCGAGAGCAAGGTGAAGTACTTGCCGACCACGTAGTCTTCACAGTCGCCAGCGCCTTTGCCCAGCGATTCCAGCGGGGTGGCCCAGTAGTCCGCCTGCCCCCAGATGGTCGTGTCTTCGCCCGAAAGCAGCGCGCGATTCCAAAAATCGTTGGCAAGCGTCAGCTTGTCGCGTTCCAGAGCGGGTGGCGGGTTGCGCAGCAGTTGCAACCAGCTTCCCACCGATTTCGCACCTTTTGCGCCATAGCGGCTGGCCGCCAGGCTTTGCAGCCGGTCGGTGCTGACCTCCAGGGCGAAACTGCCGCCCCAGACGCAAGCCAGGCATAGCAACACCAGTCGGCACAGGGTCAGCATGCCGCGGAAACGGTGAGTCGAGGACATGAAACGGATTTTCACATTTTTCCGACTCTCGCAGACATCCCTGTTTAAAAAATGCCTGCGTCCTGGGGCGAGCCGTTGCAGGCCCGCCCCAGGGGTACGAGGGGTTAGCTGTGGTCGACGTTCAACTTCCCCTTCTGCAGCAGGTCGGTGATGATGGCCTGGTCCGTGAGCGTGCCGCCATTCGTCAGGTCGACATTCTCCAGGATGATCTTCTGGTCCGCGCCCTGGCCGATCTGGCCCGTGGTGCTGATCGAGATCATCGTGTTGGCGCTGTTGGCGGGATCCTGCGAGAAGTGCAGATACTGCGAGAGCGTGCCGTCAGTCTCGTGTTGCAGCAAGTCCTTCAGATCCAGCACGTCGCCGCCGTCCGCGATTCCGGCATTCGAGAAGTCCTTGATCACGTCCACCGCCGGCAGCGCCGTGGTGCCTTGATCGCCGAATTCCCACTTGAACGTATCGCTACCACCCTCGCCATACAGGATGTCGTCGCCCTTGCCGCCGATCAGGACGTCGTTGCCGGCGCCGCCGTGCAACGTGTCCTTGCCGGTGCCGCCGTACAGGATGTCGTTGCCGTCATCGCCGTACAGGACGTCGTCGCCGCCCTGGCCGTACAGGATGTCGTTGCCCGAGCCGCCATGCAACTCGTCATTGCCGCCGCGCGCGTCGCCCGGCACGTCAAAGATCGCGTGGTTTTCCGAGATGAACTTGTGCAGATCGGCATCCGTGGGCTGCGTACCGTCCTTCAGCAGCAGGAACTCCTTGAGGGCATCCAGGCCAGACCCGTTGGGCAAATCGGCCGGCTTGACGGGGTTGCCGTCGACACCCCACGGCAACAGATCCGTGTTGACCGCGTCGCCAAACAGGATGTCCGCCCCGTCGCCACCGAAGATCTTGTCGTTGCCGACAGGCGCCAATTCGTTGGTCGTGCTGCCGCCGACAAGCGCCGATTCCAGATCAGACGGGTCGTGCACGACCTGGGACGCGCCCGTGCGTCCCGACGTGTATGTCTGGATATTATCGATATCCACGCGGAATTGGCCGGTGCCGCTGCCCGAGCTCTTGTCATTCACGACGAACTCGAAGCGGTACTCACCAGGACCATGGATCTGCGTCACGGTGTCGGCCTGGGTGCCCTTTTCGGCCACCGTCCATACGCCGTCGACCAGTTTCAGCAAGCGCCATTCGAAGGTGTCCCCGGCACTTTGGTTGCCCAAGGTGGCCGTGAATCCGAACGAAGCGCCGGAGGTGGCCGTCACGACCATCTTGTGCGATTCGGCCATCGTCACGGTAACAGGGGAGCCGTCCGACGTCGTATCGATGATGCGCATTTTGTTGCTGGAGTTCGAGACCGACCCCGTGCCGCTCTTCTCCCAATTCGCGGAGTTGTTCACGCCAGAGGTGTTGTTGAAGGTCGCGACGGTCCAGCCACCACTGGTGAAGGTAGCGCCCGTATTGTCGTATTTGTCCAGGGTGGATACCGATACGCCGTCGCCGATGCCAATGCCGTGGACATCGCTGACGCCGGCCAGCTTGCCAAACTCCGTATCCCGGTTGTACCAGGCTTCAGAGCTGGGTTCGCCGTCCGTCAGGAAGAACGTCAGATTCTTGTAGGGCTGGCCATTGGCATCCACCGAGGGCTGGTCGCCGAACCAATCTGTCGCCTTGTTGAACGCAGCGCCGTAAGGCGTACCGCCGTCGGCGGACAAGCCCATGATCTTGTTGACGATCTGGTCGAGGTTGCTATGGTTCAAGCCGGAAATGGACGTCTGCAGCGTGCTGGAACTGCCCGCGAACGTGACCAACGAGATGTTGATCGTGCCATCGTGGTCCACCAGGTGGTTTTCCAGCAGGGAACGCAGCGCCTTCTTGGCCGTCGCCAGTCGCGTTTCGCGGCTGGAACCCATGCCCCATTGATCGTTCATCGAACCCGACAGGTCCAGCACCAGCGCGATGTTGTAGCTGGTACCCGGCGTCACGTTCTGCTGTAGTCCGCCCTGGTCGCCCAGCAGCACGTCGTTGCCGGAGCCCCCCTTGACCGTGTCATTGGTATTGTTGCCGCCAACAAACTGGTCCACGTGCAGCTTGAACGTTTGCTGTTCGGACGTGTCCTGGCCGCCGTTCGTGGTGCCGCCCGAATCCTTGACGCGGAATTCGAAGGACGAGCCCGCGTTTTCGCCGACGTTGGAAGCGTCAGGCCGGAACAGCAATTTGCCGTCCGCGAGATCCGTGGCGCTGATTTCCTGGCCCTGGGTAACCGGTTGGCCGTTGAGAAGCAGCGTGCCGCCGGACGGGAGAGAGTCGATGATCAGCGACTCCATCGCATTGCCTTCCACCGGGTCGGAGAACGCGAAGTCGTCCGTGCCGAACACGTAGTCCTGGCCTTCCGCGACGTTGCCCGAGGCATCTTGCGAGACCGGCGCATCGTTGACGGGCAGGACGCCGATATCCAGAACGGAGGAGGTCGTGTCGGTGCCGTCCGTCACGGAGTACGTGACCTGCGGAACGACTCCATTCCAGTTTGCGTCGGGTGTGAAGACATAACCGCCGTTGGCGTTGACGATGATCGTGCCGACGCCCGCAATGGCCGCGACACTGCCTGCGTCGTACTTCGTCCCGTTGATCGAGAACTCGGTGACGGTCAGCGTATCGTTTTCGGCATCCGAGGCGCCCGTGAGCACATTGCCGATCGCGGTCTGGTCTTCCAGGATCTGGATGGTGTGAGCCTGGAGGACCGGGAGGTCGTTGGTGCCATTGATGATGATGGTCAATTCAGCAGTGCTGGTGTCGCCGTCCGCGTCGGTGATCGTGTAGCGGATGGTCTCGGTCAGCGTGTCGCCCTTGCCCAAGGCTTGAACGGCGGGCAAGCCGTTGCTCAGCTGATAGGACCAGGTGCCGTCGCCGTTGTCGACCAGCGTGCCGTACTTGGCGTCGCCGGTGGTGATGGCGACTGTGCTGGTGTCCGCGCCCAACGTATCGTTGGTGAGCACGTTGCCCGTGATCGGAGAGGTGGCGTCTTCCGTCACGGAAGATTCGTCGCCTCTGGCAACCGGCGCGGTATCAACGATCTGGATGACCAGGTCATTGCTGGTGGCAGTACCGGCCACGTCCGTGACGGTGACGGTGAAGCTGTCCTTGACCGAGTCATCGCCCGCGGTGTGATCGTCAGCGCCACCCGTCTCCTGATAGGAGTAGGTGATGACACCGGTCGCGGCGTCATAGGCGGTGATGGTCAGGACACCCTTGTCGGTGGTGATGACGACCGGGGTCGTAGAGGCGTTGGTGACATCATGGCCGCCGACCGTGACGCCGGCGACGCCAGCTTCAGCGGACACAGTGACCTTGCCGGTGACGGTGTCGCCAGTAGCTTCAACCACGCTGTTGTGCGCGCCGGTGGCGTTGCCATCGCCGTCTTCGGGGGTGACGACCGGCGGAGCGTCGGTCTGGCCGTTGATGGTGATGGTCAGTTCAGCAGTGCTGGTGTCGCCGTCCGCGTCGGTGATGGTGTAGCGGATGGTCTCGGTCAGCGTATCGCCGTTGTTCAGGGCTTGAACGGCCGGAAGGCTGTTGTTCAGCTGATAGGACCAGGTGCCGTCGCCGTTGTCGACCAGCGTGCCGTACTTGGCATCGCCCGTCGTGATGGCGACCGTGCTGGTGTCCGCGCCGAGGACATCATTACCCAGGACGTTGCCCGTGATCGGGGCAGCCGTGTCTTCGGTGATGCTCGCCGAGTCAGCATTAGCAACCGGCGCGGTATCCACGATCTGGATAACCAGGTCATTGCTGGTGGCGACGCCGGCCACGTCGGTGACGGTGACGGTGAAGCTGTCCTTGACCGCGTCATCGCCGGCGGTGTGATCATCAGCGCCACCCGTCTCCTGATAGGAGTAGGTGATGACACCGGTCGTGGCGTCATAGGCGGTGATGGTCAGCACACCCTTGTCGGTCGTGATGACGACAGGCGTATTAGAGGCGTTGGTGACATCATGGCCGCCGACCGTGACGCCGGCGACGCCGGCTTCAGCGGACACGGTGACCTTGCCAGTGACAGTGTCGCCAGAGGCTTCAACCACACTGTTGTGTGCGTCAGTGACGTTGCCGTCGCCGTCTTCAGGCGTGACAACCGGCGGAGCGTCCGTCTGGCCGTTGATGGTGATGGTCAGTTCAGCGGTGCTGGTGTCGCCATCGGCATCGGTGATCGTGTAGCGGATGGTCTCGGTCAGCGTATCGCCGTTGTTCAAGGCTTGAACGGCCGGCAGGCTGTTGTTCAGCTGATAGGACCAGGTGCCGTCGCCGTTGTCGACCAGCGTGCCGTACTTGGCGTCGCCCGTGGTGATGGCGACCTTGCTGGTGTCCGCGCCCAACGTATCGTTGGTGAGCACGTTGCCCGTGATCGGAGAGGTGACGTCTTCCGTCACGGAAGATTCGTCGCCTCTGGCAACCGGCTCGGTGTCAACGATCTGGATAACCAGGTCATTGCTGGTGGCAACACCGGCCAGGTCGGTGACGGTGACGGTGAAGCTGTCCTTGACCGCGTCATCGCCAGCGGTGTGATCATCAGCGCCACCCGTCTCCTGATAGGAGTACGTGATGACACCCGTCGCCGCGTTGTAACCCGTGATGGTCAGCACGCCCTTGTCGGTCGTGATGACGACCGGGGTCGTGGAGGCGTTGGTGACATCATGGCCACCGACCGTGACGCCGGCGATGCCGGCTTCAGCGGACACGGTGACCTTGCCGGTGACGGTGTCGCCGGAAGCTTCAACGACACTGTTGTGCGCGTCGGTGACGTTGCCATCGCCGTCTTCGGGGGTGACGACCGGCGGCGCGTCGGTTTGACCGGTGACCGTCACGGTCAGTGTGGCGGTCGCGGTGGCACCATCCGCGTCCGTGACGGTGTAGGTGATCGAAGTCGTGGCGGTTTGGCCGTCGTTCAGGAACTGGAAGTCCGGACCCGGATTGAACGAGTACGAGCCGTCGGCGTTCAGGGTAAACGTACCGCCATGGGAACCGGCGACCGGCTGGCCGACGCTGGCGTCGTTGTCATTGACCTTCGAGACCTTGATGGTGTCGCCGTCGGGATCACGGTCGTTGGCCAGCACGCCGTTCTGGGCGTCGACGTTGAAGGAGGATTCCTCATCGGTCGTGCCGCTGTCGGACGTGGCGACCGGAGCGGGGTTATTGACGTCCCATTCGAAGGTCTGGGTGACCTTGGCGCCAGCGGCGTCCGTCGCCGTGACGACGATGGTGTAGACACCCTCGTTGCCGCCTTGCGAGGCCGATGAGTCGATCTTGCCCGTGATGAGGCCGGTGACCGGGTCAAGGGTCAGGCCAGGCGGGAGGCCAGTGGCGCTATAGGTCAGCGCGTCGCCCTTGTCGGCGTCCTGGAATTGCTTGGCGATATCGACCGGGGTGATGGTGTCGCTATCGTCGTTGGCCAGATCGCCGAGCGTGACGCCCGGGGTCAGGATCGGGGCGTCGTTGGTACCGGTGACGGTGATGGTCAGCGTGGCGGTATCCGTCGCGCCTTGCGCATCGGTCACCGTGTAAGTGACCGAGGTGGTCGCCGTCTGGCCCGCGGCCAATTCCTGGAACGCCGGGCCGGGGTTGAACGTATAGGTGCCGTCGGCGTTCAGCGTGAACGTGCCCCCATTGGAGCCAGCCACGGCTGCGCCCACGTTGGCTTCGGCGCCCGCGACCTTCGAGACGCTCAGCGCGTCGTTGTCGGGGTCAGCGTCGTTGCCAAGCACGCCTTCGGTACGATGGTCGACCACCAGCGTGTTGTCTTCCGTCGTGGTGCCGCTGTCGTCGGCCGCAACCGGCGCCGGGTTGCCCACGTTCCAGACGAAGGTCTGGGTGACCGTCGCGCCGGACTTGTCGGTGGCCGTCACCGTGATGAGGTATTCGCCCTTCACGCCCGTATTGGTGTGATCCGACGCCCAGTTGGCGAACGTGCCGGAGAACGTGCCGGTGGCGGAATCGAACACCAGCCCGCCGGGAACGTGGTCGACGGTGTAGGTCAGGGCATCGCCGTCGTCCAGGTCGCTGAAGGCGCTGGAGACGTTGTAGGTGACGGTATCGCCATCCATGTCGCTCTGGTTCTGCAGCGCGACCGCGGTGGGAGCATCATTCGTGCCCGTTATCTCGACCGTCAACGTGGCGATGCTGGTGCCACCTTCACCGTCCGAGACGGTGTAGGTAATGTAGCTGGTCGCCGTCTGGCCGGCGGGCAGGTGCTGGAAGCCATTACCGGGATTGAACGAATAGGTGCCATCGGCATTCAGGGTGAACGTGCCGCCGCCTACGCCCGAGACCGGTTTGCCCACGTCGCCGGCAACGCCGTTGACGGCGGACACAACCAGCGCATCGCCGTCCGGGTCACTGTCGTTGGCCAGCACGCCGGCACTGGGATCCGTGACATTCAGGACTGCGTCTTCGTCCGTCGTGCCCGCATCGTCAATGGCCGTGGGGGCCGGGTTGGTGACGTCCCAGGTGAAATCCTGCGTGATAGACGCGCCGCTCTTGTCCGTAGCGGTGACGGTGACGGTGTAGACGCCGTCGTTTCCGCCTTGCGAAGCCGAATGGTCCAGGGTGCCGGAAATGATGCCGGTCACCGGGTCGATGGTCAGGCCTGGGGGCAGCCCATCGGCCGTGTACGTGAGGGAGTCGCCATTGTCGGTGTCGGAGAACTGGCCGGAGACATCAACCGGGGTGATGGCCTGCCCGTCGGCGCCGTTCTGGTTTTCCAGGGTGACGTCCGGGGTCAGGATCGGGGTGTCGTTGGTGCCCGTGACCGTGACGGTCAGGGTGGCCGTGCTGGTGCCGCCTTCGCCGTCCGTGACGGTGTAGGTGATGGAGCTGGTGGCCGTCTGGCCCGCGCCCAGCGTATTGAACGTGGAGCCCGGGTTGAACGTATAGGATCCGTCGGCGTTCAGCGTGAACGTGCCGCCATGAGAACCGGCCACGGCGGCGCCTACGTTGGCCGGGGTGCCGTTAACCTGCGACACGGTCAGCGTATCGCCATCCGGATCCTTGTCGTTGGCCAGCACTCCATTCTGGGCAGTGACGGTCAGCGTCGCGTCTTCGCCGGTCGTGCCAGCGTCGTCATTGGCCGTGGGCGCGGGATTGGTCACGTCCCAGTCGAACGATTGGGAGGTCTCGGCGCCGGCGGGGTCCGTGGCGGTGACGGTCACGGTGTAGACACCGTCTTTTCCGCCTTGCGACGCGGAATGGTCGATGGTGCCGCTGATGATGCCGGTGACTGGGTCGATGCTCAGCCCAGGCGGAAGGCCGGTCGCGGTGTAGGTCAGCTTGTCGCTGGTGTCCGTATCCGAGAAATGGCTGGAAACGTCGTAACGCACTTCCGCTTGAGCGTCGATGCCGGAGGTGTCCGAAATGGCGGTCGAGACCGGACCGTCGTTGGTGCCGGTGATCGTGACGACAACGGTCGCCGTCGAGGTGGCGCCGCTCGGGTCCGTGATGGTGTACGAGATCGTGCTGGTGGTCGTCTCGCCCTGGGCCAGGTTGTCATACTGCCCGCCCGGCGTGAAGACGTAGCTGCCGTCCGGCTGGACGGTGAACGTGCCGCCATTGCTGCCGACGACGGTGACGCCGCCCGGGGTCATGGGACGGCCGCTGACCGAAGTGATCGCCAGCGGGTCGCCGTCGGGATCGGAATCGTTGTTGAGCAGGTTGCCGCGGACCGCGCTGTTCTGGTCGCCGCGGCCTTCGTCGTTCAAGGCGTTGGGCGCGTTGTTGACGGTGGCGGGCGTGGCCGCATCGTCGTCGTCGTCGCCCAGGCCGGCGCCGGATACACGGGGCAGGGTGTCGTTGGCGCGGGCCGGATTCGGGTAGGCCAGATCCAGAGGCGTCGTCGTTTCAAGGATACGGGCCAGGCGGACAAAGCTGCTGCCGCCGGCATCACCGCTGCCCGCCACGATGGCGGCGGTGGGGTCCAGTTCGTCGAACGGATCGCGGCCGGCTTGCAGCGCGGCCAGCAGGCGGTCGGAATCGGTGCCGGTGGGCGGGGCCACGGCGGCTTCGCTGGGATCGGCCAACGGGCCGCCCATGTCGCCATTGACGGCGACTTCGCGGCCTTCACCGATGACAATCGGCATGCCGTTTTCAACCTGAAGGGAAACCGTGGCGCCCGAGGCAGTGACGATGTCGCTGCCGGCTGGGACTTTGCTGCCTTGATGCAGTTCGGTCAGGGAACCGTCGCTGTTGCGTATCCACGCGCGACCGGAGATTTCATTGACGACTGCGGGGGAGGTGTTGGCCATGTTGGTTCCGATTCAGGGAGTTATCCAAGATGGCCAGATACTAGAGGTCGCCGCTGGGGCGGGATATTGTCCTCAAGGACAGTATCAAGACGTAATTTTGCTCCGCGTGTCGGCAGGCGCGGAAATGCCGTGGACAAGCAGGGCCAATTGCAGGCGGTCGGACACCTTCAATTTATCGAAAACGGCTGAAAGGTGCGCCTTGACGGTGCGTTCGGTGATGCCCAGGGCCTCGGCGATCGCGGCGTTGGGTTGGCCGCTGGCGGCGTACCGCGCGACGGTAATTTCCCGTTCAGTCAGCAGGCCGGCATCCCAGGAATGCGAATCCTGGGCGCGTTCCGTGACCAGCTTGAGCAGGCGCGCCACCAGCGAACGGCCCATCCAGATGCCGCCGGACGCCACCACTTCCAGCGCCTGCGCCAGCGCCGCGGCCGGCGCATGGGTATGGCAATAGCCGTGCGCACCCGCGCCCAGCGCTTGCGTGCCTTGCTCGTCGTTGGGGCTTGGGCTGGCGACGACAAGATGCATGCCGGTCAGGGCCGGTTGCCACACGGGATCCTGCCAGGAGGGCAGGCGGGGCACGTCGGTATCCAGCACGGCCAGCGAGCGACCTTGCTCGCGCCAACGCTGCAAGTCGGCCAGGCCACGCCCGCGGGCCGCCAACCAGCGCGTGGGGTCCAGCGCGCGCCAGTGTTGCCACAGCAGATCGTCGTGCGTAATCAACAGGACGGGAACAGGTTTCATAAAGCCTTCCAGCTCTCCTTTAACGTTCGGTAAAGGCATTCGCCTTGGCACGCAAAATCGGTTTAAGCAGGTACTGCAGCACAGTACGCTTACCCGTCAGGATATGAACCTCTGCCACCATCCCGGGGATGATGGGCAATAGCTTGTCGCCCACCGTGCTGCGATCCGTGCGGACGCGCACCACATAGTAGGAATTGCCTTTCTCGTCGGTCACGGTGTCCGCGCCGATCTGTTCGACCTTGCCTTCCAGCCCGCCATAAATGGCGAAGTCATAGGCGGTGAATTTCACTTCCGCATTTTGGTCGGCGTGCAGGAAACCGATATCGCGCGGCTGGATCCGGACTTCAAGCAGCAGCGTGTCGTCCTTGGGCACGATCTCGATAATGTCCTTGCCCGGTTGCACCACGCCGCCGACGGTGTTGTTGAATAGCGTCTTGACGGTGCCGGCCAGCGGAGCGCGGACTTCGGCCAGCTTCACGCGGTCGGCCAACGCCAGCTTGCCCTGACGCAGCGTCGACAGTTTGGTGTTGGTTTCCGACAGTTCGCTGCGCGCCTGGTTGCGGATGTTCAGCTCTGATTCTTCAAGCTTGCTTTGCGCTTCTTTGATCGACGCCTGGAATCGGTCGATCTGCGCTTCGGCCCCTTTCTGCTCGCCGCAGTAGCGCGCCACGTCGCGTTGCAGGCGCAGCAGGTCCACTTCGGACACCGCTCCGCTCTTGAGCAGCGGTCGCGTGACTTGCAGTTCACGGGAAGTCAGGCCGCAACTGGCCGAGGCCTGGTCGCGCTTGGCAATCGTTTCGCGCAGGTCTTCCTGGCGCTGCTTGAGTTGTTCGCGGGCGACGTTGATCGTGGCGTTCAATTCGGTGTTGCGCGCCAGGTAGGCGTTGCGCTCCATTTCCACCAGCCCGGGCGCCTGCGTCAGCACCTCTTCCGGCGCCACGAAAGGTTCGCCGGTGGCCAGCGCCTGCAGTCGGGCGGACCTGGCCAGCAGCGAAAGGTATTCGGCGTTGTTCTCGCCCAGCGAGGACGCGAACCGGGTGGAGTCAATCTTCAGCAGGACCTCGCCGGTCTTGACCTCCTGGCCCGGGCGGACCAGGATTTCCTCGACGATGCCGCCGTCCAGGCTCTGAATGATCTGGACCTGGCGCGAAGGCACGACCTTGCCCTCACCGCGGACGACCTCGTCGATGCTGCCCGTGCCGGCCCAGACGAGCAATCCGCCGGTGGCCAGCAGGCTCACCCACAGCAGGACGCGAGACCCGCGGGCCTGGGATTCGTGGATGACCCATTCGGCGTTGCCGACGTAGTCCGAGCGTTGGCGCGGCTTGCCCTTTTCGGCGCCGTCCAGCAGCCGGTCGAAGAAGAAGACGAAGACGTTGCGCAGTTTGCGCCACAAGCCCCCGAACAGGCCGTGCCTGGTTTCGCCTGGATTGTTCAACATGGCATCCTCAGCTTCCGCGTCCAACGCGTCCTTGACGCAGGGCCTCGACAACCTGCTCCTTGGGGCCATCGGCAACGATGTGACCGCTATCGATCACGATCAGCCGGTCGACCAACTCCAACAGCGCCGTGCGGTGGGTAACCAGCAGGATGGTCTTGGTCGCGCTGGCTTCACCCAGCCGTTTGCGCAGTTGGGCTTCGCTCTGGTGGTCCATGTTGCTGCTGGGTTCGTCCAGCAGCAGGATCGGCGGATCGTTGATCAGCGCGCGGGCCACCGCCACCGATTGGCGCTGGCCGCCGGACAGGGATTCGCCGCGTTCGCCGATCACCATGTCGAAGCCGTTCGGGTGCAGGTTGGCGAAATCGGTGACGCCCGCCAGGTTGGCTGCCGCCAGGATGCTGGCGTCGTCGGCGTAGGGCGCGCCCATGGCAAGGTTGTGCTTCAGGCTGCCGTAGAACAGCAGGGGGTCCTGGGGCACGTGGCCAATGGCCCGGCGCACGTCGGCCGGATCGATCTGGCGCACGTCGACGCCGTCCAGCAGGACCGCGCCTTCGGTCGGTTGATACAGCGCCAACGCCAATTTTTCCAGCGTGGTCTTGCCCGAGCCGATGCGGCCGATGATGCCGACCTTTTCGCCGGGCTTCAGCTTGAACGACACCTTCTTCAGCACTGGCTGGGTGCTGCCGGGGTAAGCGAAGGTCACGTCGCGGAATTCGATGCCGCCGTGAAAGACCGGGCGATGCAGGAACTCGGCTTCGGCCGGTCGCTCGATCGGCAGTTTCATATAGTTGTCGATCGAGCCCAGCGAGGTCCGCGCGTTCTGGTATTGCATCAGCAGGCCGGCCACCTGCCCCAGGGGAGCAAGGCAGCGGCCCGCGATCATGGACGCGGCGATGATGCCGCCCATGGAAATGGCGGATTCCTGCGCCTGGTACACACCAATGATCACCACGGCGACCGACACCATCTGCTGGGTCGCCTGCACGAAGCCGACCGTGGAAGACGAAATCAGCTTGAGCTTGCCGCCTGTTTGCGCGATGTATTCGGTGGCCCGTTCCCAGTTGCGCTGGATGGTGCCCTGCGCATTGAGGGTCTTCACGGCTTCCAGGCCGGTCAGTGCCTCTACAAGCGTGGCGTTGCGTTGCGACGAGGCCTGGAACGACGCCATCGTCAGCGATTCCATGCGGGCTTGCGCGGCCAGCGACACCAGCAGGATCAGCACGATGGCGACCAGCGGGGGCAGGATCATCCATGGCGAGATCCAGGCCAGCGCGGCCAGGAACAGCAGGATAAAGGGCAAGTCGACCAGGGTAGTGATGGTGGCCGACGCAATGAAATCGCGGATGGACTCGAACGAACGCAGGTTCGCGGCGAAGGACCCTACCGAGACCGGGCGGCCTTCCAGGCGCAGGTCCAGCACCCGTTCCATGATCTGCGCGGACAGTCGCACGTCGACGCGCTTGCTGGCGCTGTCCACCACGTGCGCGCGCGCGGTGCTCAGGACCATGTTGAAACCTACGACCAGCGTGATGCCGATCGCTAGTACCCAAAGGGTTTCGACGGCGTTGTTGGGCACCACGCGGTCATAGACGTTCATGGTGAACAACGGCATCGCCATGGCGAAGACATTGATCAGCAGGGCGGCAATCAGCGCGTCGCGGTACAGGCGCCGGTTTTCCAAGATGGCGGCCCAGAACCAATGGCGTTCGCGCACTTTGGCGACTTCCGGCGCGCGCGCATCGAAGCGGAATTGCGGACGCACGAAGCACACCAGCCCGGTGTACTGGGCGGTCAGCTCGGCGGCGTCCATTTCTATCGAGGTGCCACCCAATTCGGGATGACTGACGACATATGTGCTGTCGTTCTTCTTCAACAGCAGGCAGGCGCGTTCGCCCTTGAGCAGCAGGATCGCGGGCAGCAGGTCTTGCGAAATGCCGTCCAGCGTGCGCTTGACCACCCGCGCGGAAAGCTGCGCGCGCGCGGCCGCACGGGGCAGCAGGGCGGGGGTGAGCCGGTGTTCTTCCAGCGGCAGGCCGGAGGACAAGGCCTGGGCCGTCGCCGTCACGCCATGCAGGCGCGTGATCTCAACCAGGCAGTTCAGCAGCGGATCGTCGTGCGCGGCACGCGCATCGGCGCGCCACTCCCGGGAATCCATTTCAGATAACTTGTCCATCGTCGTCATCCAATAGGTCCAGGTGTTCCGAGAGGCGCGCGCGTTGTTGCTTGCGCTGGGTGAGCTTTTGCTGGGCCTGCACCGGCAGGTCCGTCATGCGCAAGGTGCCATTGGCGATCAGCGCGTCGATCAAGTCTTCCAGGACACGGACAAAGTCGGCGTCCAACTGCGAAAAGTCGTTGCCCTGGTTGGACATGTCGTTTCCTTGCTGCCCTTACGCTCAGGGCTTGGCGGTGGGCGGATTCAACGGAACGAAGGTGGGCGGCAGCGTGCCTTCGTTGTATTGGACGCGCACGGGAGCCAGGCGGGCCGAATCGGGAACCGTCGAGTTGCAAAGCTTGATCACTTCGTCGGTCACCGCCAGCTTGCCGTTTTCTTCGGGCATCTCGTTGCGCGCGGGTTGCAGCGACAGCGCGGGCAACAGCGCGTGCGACAGCGACAGCCAACGGTATTGGGCCAGCTTGAGGTCGTACAGGCCGTTGGTTAGTGCGCGGCGCGATTCAAACAATTCGTTCTCGGTGTCCAGCAAGTCCAGCAGCGAACGCTGGCCAATCTGGAACTGTTGGCGATAGGCGTCACGCACCTTGGTGGTGGCGACTTCGTGGTCGCGCAGGAACGGCAGTTTTTGGCTCAGGCTGGTGATGTTGTTCCAGGCCACGGCCAGGTCCTGCTGCACATTGCGGCAGGTGTAGTCGCGGATGTCGCGCGCCGCATAGGACTGCGCCGCGGTCTGGCGCACGCGAGCGGAATCGGCGCCGCCGCGGTACAGGTTGTAGCTCATGACAACCTGAACGCTGGAGCTTTGGATGTCGCGGGTTTGCGGGGTGGGGTCGTTCTGGTCGCGGCCGGTGGAGGCCACGAATTCGAATTTCGGAGAGAACGCGCCCTTCGACGACGACACGCCAGCCTCGGCGGCTTGCAGGCCCGCTTGCTTGGACAGGAAGCTGGGATTGCGGCGCAGCGATTCATTGAAATCGCCCGGCTTGGTCGGCAGCTTGCTGGCAACGTCGGGCGGGGGCTGCATGGACTCGGGCGGGAACGCGCCGGTGACGCGCTGGAAGCGCTGCTGCACATCCAGCAGGTTGGCGGTTTCCGTCATCAGGTTGGTCTGGGCCAACGACAGGCGGCCGCCGGCCTGTTCCAGGTCGACGCGACGGCCGACGCCTGATTCAGTGCGTTCGCCGATTTGCTTCAGCGTTTCTTCGTGCAGGGAATAATTCTGGCGGGCCAGCAATTCCATGTCGCGATAACGCTGCAGATCGATATAGGCCTGCACGGCGGCAAAGGCGGTGGAATCGCTGGTGGCCAGCACGTCATAGAAACGGGCCAGCTTGTCGAAACCTGCTTGCTTGACGTCGTTGCTGGTGCGGAAACCATCAAAAATCAATTGGCGCAGCTCGACGTTGTAGCCCGGTCGGCTCCAGCTTTGCGAGCCCACCGCGGGCACGTTGCTGCGGTATTCGCGGCCCAGGTAGCCCTGTGCATTGATCTGCGGAAAAAATGCGCCGCGGGCCACGGCCTGGCCTTCCAGCGATGCCTGGAAGTCATGGTATTTGGCCTGGATCTCGGGATTGCTAAGCAGGGTTTGCTCAACGATCTGGTTCAACGTCACTGCGGATTGACCTGCGGCAGGGGCGGCGGGCGCCGTCGTCTGCGCGAATGCAGCGGGAACAAAGGCCAAGGCAAGTATCGAAGTCGTGCTTTTAAGCAAAAACGAAGCCATAGTGATTATTCGCGAGTCAGGGTGGATTGGATGGCCGCCATGTTGTATGTAAATGTCATATTTTTCTAGTCAAGATTTGTTAAGTCTTGCGGCATACAACGGCGTGGCCATGTGGTTTCTTCGCGCAACATCACCTAAAAGCATCGTATTTGCACGAACTTCACAATATATGATCGGCGTATCTTTGATTAATACGTTTTATTGCGTATTATTTCTATTACAGAACGAGCATAGTGAAACAGGATTATATCGTTTTGATAATTCTGTATCTGTTTTCTTTAACTAAATCTTTCTGTGTGATTAATTTTCCACACTGTGTAACGGCGTGCCGTTGTAACTGCGACCCCGGGTGGCATCCCACACCAGCATGGTAGTTGTTGTACTAGTATGTGTGGTGTAGTTGTACTAGGTTCAGACCCTGTGCATAATTCCTCCATGCCGCAGTGGCCGGCGCGGGAGCGATTTGCTTTTCAACCGCGCGAGGCTCAAGCCGGATTTGTCTATTTGCAGAGCGCACCATGGCCCAAACCCTTTACGACAAACTCTGGGACGCCCACATCGTCCACCAGGAATCAGACGGCACCTGTCTGCTGTATATCGACCGCCACCTGCTGCACGAAGTCACCAGCCCGCAGGCGTTCGAGGGCCTGGCGATTGCCGGGCGCAAGCCCTGGCGCACCGGCGCCAACTTGGCTGTCGCGGACCACAACGTCCCCACGCTGAACCGCGCCCAGGGCATTGACGACCCGGTGTCGCGTCTGCAGGTGGATACGCTGGACACCAACTGCGACAAGTACGGCATTACCGAATTCCGCATGAACGACCTGCGCCAGGGCATCGTGCACGTGATCGGACCCGAACAGGGCGCGACCTTGCCCGGCATGACCGTCGTCTGTGGCGACTCGCACACCAGCACGCACGGCGCGCTGGGTGCCCTGGCCTTCGGCATCGGCACGTCCGAGGTCGAGCACGTGCTGGCAACGCAGACGCTCTTGATGAAAAAAGCCAAGAGCATGCTGATCAAGGTGGAGGGCGAATTGCCCTTCGGCTGTACCGCCAAGGACGTCGTCCTGCACATTATTGGCATCATCGGCACGGCGGGCGGTACCGGCCACGCCATTGAATTCGCCGGCAGCACCATCCGCGCGCTTTCCGTGGAAGGCCGCATGACGGTTTGCAATATGGCTATCGAAGCGGGCGCCCGTTCAGGCATGGTGGCGGTGGACGACAAGACCGTCGAATACTTCCGCGGCCGTCCCTTTGCGCCGATGGGCGTGGTGTGGGATCAGGCGGTCAAGTACTGGCGCACCCTGCACACGGACGAAGGCGCCAAGTTCGACACCGTGGTCGAAGTCAATGCGCGCGACATCAAGCCGCAAGTCACCTGGGGCACGTCGCCCGAAATGGTGCTGCCGGTGGATTCCCGCGTGCCGGACCCCGACCGCGAAAAAGACGACGTGCGCCGCAGCGGCATGGAACGCGCACTGGAATACATGGGCCTGAAGCCCAATACTCCGCTGACCGATATCCGCGTGGACCGCGTTTTCATCGGTTCGTGCACCAACTCGCGCATCGAAGACTTGCGCGCGGCCGCCGTCGTGGCCCGTGGCAAGCGGGTGGCGTCCAACGTGCGCCAAGCGATGGTGGTGCCGGGTTCCGGCCTGGTCAAACAGCAAGCCGAACGCGAAGGCCTGGACAAGATCTTCATCGAAGCCGGCTTTGAATGGCGCGAGCCGGGGTGTTCGATGTGCCTGGCCATGAACGCCGACCGCCTGGAACCGGGCGAGCGTTGCGCCTCCACGTCGAACCGAAACTTCGAAGGCCGTCAGGGCCAGGGCGGCCGCACGCACCTGGTCAGCCCCGCCATGGCAGCCGCCGCTGCCGTGGCCGGCCATTTCGTCGACGTCCGCACGTTCCGCTAAGCGAATCAGACCCGAGTACCGACATCATGCAAGCATTTACCACTCACGAAGGCCTGGTGGCTCCGCTCGATCGCGAAAACGTCGACACGGACCTCATCATTCCCAAACAATTCCTCAAATCCATCCAGCGCACGGGTTTTGGCCCGAACCTGTTCGACGAACTGCGCTATCTGGATCACGGCGAACCGGGCATGGACAACAGCAAGCGTCCGCTGAACCCGGATTTCGTGCTGAATCAGCCGCGTTATCAGGGCGCTTCGGTGCTGTTGGCGCGCAAGAACTTTGGTTGCGGCTCCAGTCGCGAGCACGCACCGTGGGCGCTGACCCAGTTCGGGTTCCGCGCCATCATCGCGCCGTCTTACGCCGACATCTTCTTCAACAACAGCTTCAAGAACGGCTTGCTGCCGATCGTGCTGTCGGAATTGGAAGTGGCGCGCCTGTTCGACGAGGTCAAGGCTTTTCCGGATTACAAGCTGAACATCGACCTGGATCGCCAGGTCGTGATCGCCCCGGACGGCCGCGCGATGGGCTTCGACATCGAGCCCTTCCGCAAGTACTGCCTGCTGAACGGCTTTGACGACATCGGCCTGACCTTGCGCCATGCCGACAAGATCCGCGCCTTCGAGGCTGAGCGCCTGACCCGCCATCCGTGGCTGGAAAGCCGTCCCATCGCCTGAACCCCATTCTGACCAAAGGATCGTTTCTTAAATGACCCACAACATTGCAGTCTTGCCGGGTGACGGCATTGGCCCGGAAATCGTCGAACAAGCCGTGCGCGTCTTGAAGGCGCTGGACGTTCCCTTCGACATCAAGCAGGCCCCCGTGGGCGGCGCCGCGTTCGACCAGTTCGAACATCCGCTGCCGCCGGCCACGCTGAATCTGGCCAAGGAATCCCACGCCGTGCTGTTCGGTGCCGTCGGTGACTGGAAGTACGACAGCCTGCCGCGCGAATTCCGTCCGGAACAGGCCATCCTGGGCTTGCGCAAGGCGTTGGGCCTGTTCGCCAATCTGCGCCCCGCCATTCTGTATCCCGAACTGGCCAGCGCCTCGTCGCTGAAGCCGGAGATCGTGTCCGGCCTGGATATCCTGATCATTCGCGAACTGACCGGCGACATCTACTTCGGCACCCCGCGTGGCGTGCGTTCGTCGCCCGACGGCGCTTTCGCGGGCGAACGCGAAGGCTATGACACGATGCGCTATGCCGAATCCGAAGTGCGCCGCATTGCGCGCATCGGCTTCGAATCGGCCCGCAAGCGCAACAAGAAGCTGTGCAGCGTGGACAAGGCCAACGTGCTGGAAACGTCGCAGTTCTGGCGCGACATCGTCATTGAAGTGGCGCGCGAATACCCCGACGTCGAGCTGTCCCACATGTATGTGGACAATGCCGCGATGCAGTTGGTGCGCAACCCGCGCCAATTCGACGTCATCGTCACGGGCAACCTGTTTGGCGACATCCTGTCGGACGAAGCCGCCATGCTGACGGGCTCGATCGGCATGCTGCCGTCGGCGTCCCTGAATGCGGGCGGCCAAGGCCTGTACGAACCCAGCCACGGTTCGGCGCCCGATATCGCGGGGCAGGGCATCGCCAACCCGCTGGCGACGATCTTGTCCGCCGCCATGCTGCTGCGTTATTCGCTGAATCTGGCGCCGCAGGCCGACCGCATCGAAGCCGCCGTGCGTCGCGTGCTGGCGGATGGCCTGCGCACGGCCGACATCTTCGAAGCGGGCACAACGAAGGTCACCACGGCGGGCATGGGCGACGCCGTGCTCAAAGCCTTGGCCTGAGCGCTGGGCAAGGGGCGCGCCCTTGCGGCGCAGCCCCGATTTTTCAAAGGGGCCGCTTCGTAGCGGCCCTTTTTTCGCCCGTGTTGCGACGGCGCCTCGAATGCGGTTTGGCGGCCTTCCGGCCCCAATTTTTTCTAGCTGCGCCGCAACATCTCCGCGTGCATTCTGATAAATTGTTGAATTGCACGACTTTTTCTACCCGGACCTTGTCTCCACCTTTATAGAGCGATTGAAATGAATCAAGCAGTAGGCCTTGTCGGCTGGCGCGGAATGGTCGGCTCGGTGCTCATGCAACGCATGCGCGACGAGAACGACTTCGCACTGATCGAACCGGTGTTCTTTTCCACCAGCAATGCTGGCGGCGCCGCGCCCACGTGGGCCGAAGGCGCGGGCCCGTTGCAAAACGCCTACGATATTGATGCTCTGAAAAAACTGCCGATCATTCTGACGGCACAAGGCGGCGACTACACGTCCGAGGTCTATCCCAAGCTGCGCGGCGCGGGCTGGAACGGCATCTGGATCGATGCGGCCAGCACCTTGCGCATGGCCGAAGACGCCATCATCGTCCTGGACCCGGTCAATCGCCCGGTCATCGACGCGGCGCTCAAGCGCGGTGTGCGTAACTTCATTGGCGGCAACTGCACGGTCAGCTGCATGCTGATGGGCCTGGCCGGCCTGTTCAATAACGACCTGGTTGAGTGGATGACGTCCATGACGTACCAGGCCGCATCCGGCGGCGGCGCGCAGCACATGCGCGAACTGCTGACCCAATTCGGCGAGATCAACCAGGCCGTCAAGCCCTTGCTGGACGATCCGGCGTCGGCCATTCTGGCTATCGATCGTGGCGTGCTGGCCAAGCAGAAAGATGCGTCGCTGCCGCACGAACACTTTGGCGTTCCGCTGGGCGGCAACCTGATTCCCTGGATCGACAAGGATCTGGGCGATGGGATGTCCAAGGAAGAATGGAAGGCCGAAGTCGAAACCAACAAGATCCTGGGCCGCGGCGCCGCCTTCGGTACGGCGCCCACCCCGATCGACGGCTTGTGCGTGCGCATCGGCGCAATGCGCTGCCACAGCCAGGCGCTGACCATCAAGCTCAAGCGCGATGTGCCGCTGGACGAAATCGAATCGCTGATCGCCGAAGGCACGCAATGGGCCAAGGTCATCCCCAACACCAAGGAAGCCACCGTTGCGGGACTGACCCCCGTCGCCGTCACCGGCACGCTGGACATCCCGGTGGGCCGTCTACGCAAGCTGTCGATGGGTTCGCAGTACCTGGGCGCCTTCACGGTGGGCGACCAGTTGCTGTGGGGTGCCGCAGAGCCGCTGCGCCGCATGCTGCGCATTGCGCTGGCTGAAGCCTGATGCCGTTTCAGGCGCCGCAAGCAGCCGCCTGATCTTGTAGCAAGGCAATCAAGGGCACCTGCGGGTGCCCTTGACGTTTAAGCAATCGTCAAAGCAGTGTGGCGCATGTGCCCGCGAGCCAACGCCGATGCGCCTTTCAGGTTTGTGAAATGCGCGTCATCCATTACACTTTTCCGGTGAATTAAGGCCTGTTCTCACTTAATGGGTGCGAACGGGCGATAGCCCGTAATTCGACTACAAGAACGGAATTCCAGCTTATGACCCAGCGTTCGCGCCACGTGAAGCATGCCCGCCGTTTGAAAGCCCTTCAATGGGCGATCGCTTTGGCGATAGGGTCGAGCATGTGCAGTTCGGCGCTGGCCATGCGCGTGGGGCATTCGCGCGTCGTTTCCGTGCCGGGCGCGCCGTTGCAGGCCGTGGTGGGGCTGCAGGAATTGACGCCCGACGAAGTGGCGTCGCTGAAGGTCTCGGTGGCGGATGAAGCCGCTTGGCAGCGCGCCGGCCTGAAACCGCCGGTACCGCTGGCCAGCATGGTGGTCAGGGTCGAGGACGGCCTGGATGCCACGCGCAAGAACCTGCGCGTTCGCGGCGCGCAGCCGCCGGCAAGCGGCGCCGTGGACTTGCTGCTGGAGATCAGTTCCAGCTCCGGGCAGCGCCAAGTGCAGGTCAGCGTCCTGGTGCCGCTGCGCGGTACCGGCGCCGACGTGACGCCCG
>LNAP01005128.1_pt1 | contig 24401 bp, 19 predicted proteins | sample 602601 | NCBI WGS metagenome assembly LNAP01 (sample SAMN02440304, study PRJNA202911) | soil metagenome | biome: Subtropical and temperate rainforests or woodlands; isolation source: soil samples (1 kg each in a 20% v/v slurry with milli Q water) were... ...
AGTGGCGCGCCTGTTTCCCTCCATCGAGGGCAATCCCGATTACGCCTCCATCATCCCGCCGCGCCACTATGCGCGGCTGCGCGCCCTGCGGCAGCAGCGCAGGCCGTCCTGGGCGGCGCTTGCCTGGGAGGGCGGCTACTGCGATCAATCGCATCTGGTCAATGAGTTCAAGGCGCTCTGCGGCCTCACGCCGACCGAATTCCTCGGCCGCGCGATTTCGGGTTCTTCCAAGACAGCGGGTTGAAGCGGCCGTACCTTTGCGCCTGAACCGAAGCGAAAGGAATGATGCGATGCAAGGCGAAGACAGGGGCCAGCCATTGAAGGGCCGTGTGGCCGTGGTCACCGGGGCCAGCCGCGGCGCGGGCCGCGGTATGGCGATCGAACTGGGCGCCGCGGGCGCCACCGTGTATGTCACCGGGCGCAGCACGCGCGAGCAGCCGGCGACGAGCTATGGCCGACTGCTCGCGCTGTCGGGCCTCGAAGCCCTGCCCGGCAGCATCGACGAGACCGCCGACGACGTCACGCGCATGGGCGGGCAGGGCATCGCGGTGCGTTGCGATCACACGCAGGAAGACGAAGTGGCGCGCCTCTTTGCGCAGGTCAAGCGCGAGCAGGGCCGCCTCGACCTGCTGGTGAACAACGCCTGGGGCGGCCACGAGACCTTCGACGGCGTGTTCGAGGCGCCGTTCTGGGAGCATCCGCTGGCCAGCTGGGATTCGATGTTCGACCGCGGCGTGCGCAACCACCTGCTGGCGAGCCGTTTCGCGGCGCCGGCCATGGTGGCGCAGCAAAGGGGGCTCATCGTGATCACCAGCTTCTGGGACCAGGGCAAATACCTGCGCGGCAACCTGTTCTACGACCTGGCCAAGTCCGCGATGAACCGGCTGGCTTTCGACATGGCGCAGGAACTGCGCCCGCATGGCGTGGCCTCGCTCGCGGTATCGCCGGGCTGGATGCGAACCGAGTTCGTGCTGGCCGGCCACAAGACCGACGAGGCACATTGGCAGGAGCGCCCGGCGCTGGCTCGGACCGAATCGCCGCGCTACCTGGGCCGCGCCGTCGCCGCGCTGGCCGGTGATGCGCGGGTGCTCGAGAAAAGCGGCGGCGTGCACCGCGTGGCCGACCTGGCCCGCGAGTACGGCTTCGCCGACGTCGATGGCCGGCAGGTCGAGGCCTTCGAGCTGTAGCGCCCCAAGGCGCGCTTCAGGCCGACTTCGGCGCCGGCGTCTTCGGCTTGAAGTCGCAATACGGCGCCACCGCGCACTGCCAGCACTTCGGCTTGCGCGCGACGCAGATGTAGCGGCCGTGCAGGATGAGCCAGCGGTGCGCATGCAGCCGGTATTCCGGCGGCACGCGCTTCTCCAGCTTCAGTTCGACCGCCAGCGGCGTCTTGCCCGGCGCCAGTCCCGTGCGGTTGCCGACGCGGAAGATGTGCGTGTCGACCGCGATGGTCGGCTCGCCGAACGCGACGTTGAGCACCACGTTGGCCGTCTTACGGCCCACGCCGGGCAGCGCCTCCAGCTCGGCGCGGGTGCGCGGCACCTCGCCGCCGTGCAGCTCGACCAGCATGCGGCTGGCCTCGATCAGGTGTTTGGCCTTGCTGCGGTACAGGCCGATGGTCTTGATGTAGCCCTCGAGCCCTTCCACACCCAGATCGACGATGGCCTGCGGCGTGTTCGCCACCGGGAACAGCTTGCGCGTTGCCTTGTTCACGCCCACGTCGGTGGCCTGCGCCGACAGCAGCACGGCGGCCAGCAGCTCGAAGGGGGTGGTGTATTCGAGCTCGGTTTCGGGCGTGGGGTTGACGGCCTCCAGCGTGGCGAAGAAGGGCGCGATGTTTTCTTTTTTCATGGGGTCACGGGGCGGGCGCAGGGGCGGGGTCGGTGTCGTGGAGGCGTTGCGCGGTCGTCGTCATGCCGGCGAAGATCGCCTGGGCGAGCGCGGCCGGAAAGTCTGGCGGGAGCTGCGCCTCGACGGTGCGCAGCACGCCGGGCAACTGGTCGGACAACTCGTCGCACAGCGCGCGTGCGTCGCCCAGACCGGCGAGTTTGGCCACGCCGTCCCAGTGCCGCGCCTGGATGTCGGCCAGGCCCCAGTGCGCGCTCTTGGCCCGCAGCGCCATCGCGAGCCTGGCCTTCTGTCGGGCGAGCTGGTTCGCGCCGTTGCCGACGATTGGCCAGGCGGAGAGCACGTCGTAGAAGGGCGTGAGCCGGTAGCCGCCGCCACGCTCCAGGAAGATGGAGAAGTTCTTGGCGTGTCCGTCGGTGGCCGCCAGCAACCAGAACACCATCTGCGCCTTCACGAAGGCGGTCTTGTCGGCCAGCGCGTTGGCGCTGGCGTCGAGCACCCGCAGGATGTCGCGCATGCCGGGGCCGCCATCGGCCTCGTACTTCTGCGCGCCGGACACGCCGAGCGCCTGGCAGAAATCCTCCTGCGGCAGGCGGGCGATCCATTCGGCGTCGGTGCCCGCGTTCTGCAGCGCGCGGTCGAAGCGCTGCACCACCAGCACCTTGCGCTGGCCGAAGGTGGCGATGTCGCAGTGCGCCGTGGGCAGTCCGAAGGCCGTCATCACGCGCGAACAGAGCCATTCGTTCTCCACCGACTGCTGCATGTCGGCCTGCATGTTGCCGACCAGGCCGAGGGGCAGCTTGAGGATGTGGGTGGTCGGCGTGGCGGCCAGCGGGCGGAACCACGCATCGCCGCGCCGCAGCAGGGCCGTCTTCTCCTGTGCGCCGGCGATGGAGATGCGGAACTCTTCGTCGTCGCGCTGACCCAGCACGCGGCCCGTCGCGAGCGCGCCGTTGATCGCGTGCTCGACGCCGGCGTCGTCCAGCGCCTCGGCCTCGATGCGATCGAATCCGGTCGGCGGGACACCCGGCGGCAGCAACTGCACCGCGCCCACGCATTCGCGGCCGATGGCGGTCAGCAGGTCGAAGGCGTCGGTGCTCGCGGTGGCGAACTTGCCCTGCAGCCGACGGCGGATGCTGTCGCTGTCGGGCAGCAGGTTGTCGAAGTAGTGCTGCACCACCGGGCCGCGCAGCGGCACGTTCCCGGGGGTCAGCGGCAGCGACAGCGACAGCCGGCGCGCCGCGGGCGACGCGATCCAGTCGTCGGCGTACTGGAAGCGGTGCTCGCCTTCGCGCACCGACCATTCGCCGACGATCTGACCGTTGGTCCACACGACCAGCGGATGCGGGTGGCGGGCGCCGCGGCCGCGCTTCTTTGCGCTCACCATGGTTGGCCTTCCGGGGCCGCCGCAGGGGTGGGGGCTGCGTTGGCGGACGGCAGTTCTTCGAGCACCAGACGGTGCCCCATGAGCGCGACCAGGCGAGCGATCTGGTCGAAGCTGGTCACGCCGGGCGCCGCCTCGATGCGGGCGATGCGCTTCTGGTTCACGCCGAGTCGCTCACCGAGTTCGGCCTGCGTCAGTTGGCGCGATTGGCGCAAGGCGCGCAGCACGGAGCTCAGCTGTTGGCCGGTTTCGAGTGGATAGGACATGGCTACTACCTTTGAATGGTATTTTCAGATTACTATTTTAAAGTAGTAAAGTCAATTGACTACCTGGAAGTGGTATCCGGCCGGGGCCGCTTCGTTCGACAATACGCCTCCAGAAAGTGAAAACCGCCATGCAATTCGCCTCCCGCCTCGACAACGTCGAAACCTCCGCCATCCGCGAACTCTTCAAGCTGCTGGGCACGCCCGGCATCATCAGCTTTGCCGGGGGCTTCCCGGACAGCGCCATGTTCGACGTCGAGGGCCTGAAGGAAGCCAGCGCCCGCGCGCTGGACGAGGAGCCCGGCGGCGCGCTGCAGTACGGCGCGACCGAAGGCTACGAACCGCTGCGCACGCAGCTCTCGGCCTTCATGAAGACCAAGGGCGTGGAGGTCGCGCCGAGCGGCCTGATCGTCACCACCGGCAGCCAGCAGGCGCTCGACCTCCTGGGCAAGACCATGATCTCGCCCGGCGACAAGGTGATCGTCGAAGGCCCGACCTTTCTTGCGACCATCCAGTGCTTCCGCCTCTACGGCGCCGAACTCATCAGCGCACCGGTCGACGCCAACGGCGTGAAGACCGACGAGCTGGAGAAGCTCATCGCCGAGCACCAGCCCAAGTTCGTCTACCTGATCCCGACCTTCGGCAACCCGAGCGGCGCCATGCTGAGCCTGGAGCGCCGCAAGAAGGTGCTGGAGATGGCGGTGAAGTACCAGACGCTGATCGTCGAGGACGATCCGTATGGCGATCTGTATTTCGGCGAGGCACCGCCGCCGTCGATCCTGTCGCTGAGCCAGGACGTGCCCGGCAGCCGCGAGCTCATCGCGCATTGCGGCAGCCTGAGCAAGGTGCTCAGCCCCGGCCTGCGCATCGGCTGGATGATCGCCCCGGCCGAGCTGCTGGCCAAGGCGACGATGTGCAAGCAGTTCAGCGACGCGCACACCAGCACCTTCGCGCAGGCGACGGCGGCGCAGTACCTCAAGAGTGGGCGCATGCCGGCGACGCTGGCCCACGTGCGCAAGGTCTACGGCGAACGCGCCCAGGCCATGGGTGCGGCCCTCAAGCGCGAACTGGGCGATGCCATCGAATTCACGCAGCCCAACGGCGGCCTGTTCTTCTGGGCGCGGCTGACCGGTGCCAACGGCAAGCTGGCCGATGCCAACGTGCTGGCGAAGAAGGCGATCGAACAGCTCGTGGCCTTCGTGCCCGGTGCGCCGTTCTTCGCCAACAACCCGGATGTCTCGACGCTGCGCCTGAGCTTCGCGACGGCCAACGTCGAGAAGATCGAGGAGGGCATTGCCCGCCTCGGCAAGGCACTTTAATAATTCAAGGCGAGCGGTGCAGCCGTGGCGACGAGAGCAGCGTCAGGTTGTCCGCGATCGCGGCGTCCAGGTCGGGCCATTTGCCCGACAGGCGCGACAGCTTCATCACCGTCTGAAGGGCCTGCAGGTCCTTCACGCTCGGCGCGACCTTGATCTGCGCGATGGCCGCCGCCCGATTGCCGCCATTCACCAGCGCCATCACCTTGCCTGTCCAGTCGTTCGCTCGCGCCATCGTTGTCACCTCTTGTTCGTCGGAGCGTCGACTGTACACACGCAGTTAGGATCACCCATGAGAAAAACATTTCAGCTCAAGCCCGAGGGCAAGCACCCGGACCGCCACCTCGAAGCGGTCAAGCACGAGATCCGCAAGTACATCCAGCGCGAGAAGCGCCGCGACCTGGACTACTGGGCCTTCGATTGCCGATTCGGCGCCGATACCGAGTCGGCCCAGGCGATCCATGTCGAGGAGATCACGCCGTCGATCGATGGGGTGGTGAAAGCGGAGGGCACGCAGTTCTACATCGAGATCCTCGCCAGGGCTGCCAAGCGCGGGCCGCGCGGGGAGCGCAAGGTGCTCGACAAGTCGGCTGACGGCTCGGGCGACGACGAAGCGGACGCCGAAGACTGACCCGCCTCGATCAGCGCAGCGCCTGCGCCAACTGCAGGCCGTAGCGCGCTTGCGCCGCCTCGAGCGAGGCGGCGATCGATGGGTGCAGCCGCACGCCGTCCTTCTCCTGCGACGTTCGACGCTTCAATCCTCCTTCGCCGGGCAGCCGCACGGGCTTGTCGGCATCGACGGGCCGGTTGTCGCGGCAGCGCGCGGCCACATGGTCCATCTGGCGCAGGAAGGCCTCCTTGCCGCCGAAGGCCTGCAGGTCGTGCAGCGTGACGTGCACCGTCGCGCCCCAGCCTTCGGGCGGGTCGGCCCGGCCGTGGCCGGCGAGCCCGGCGGTCAATGCCTCCACCAAGAGCGCCATGCCGTAGCCCTTGTGGCCGTGGCTCCGGCCGCCGACCGGCAGCAGCGTGCCCGGCGGCTGGTCGAACAGGGTCTGCGGATCGTTCGTGGGGCGGCCCTGCGCGTCGATCAGCCAGTCCTGCGCGAAGCGTTCACCCGCGGCGCGCTTGCGGTTGCTCATGCCGTTGGTCGTGATCGAGGCCGAGATGTCGACCATCACGCCGCCGCCCGTCAACGGAAAGCCCATCGCCAGCGGGTTGGGCGTGAACACCGCCTGCGTGCCGCCGAAGGGCGCGACGCTCGCGGTGTTCGGGTCGGAGCAGGCCAGCAGCATCAGCAGGTCTTCGTCGAGCGCGCGCAGCATGTAGGCGGCGAGGCAGGCGATGTGGTGGCTGCGCCGGATGACCAGCGATGCGGTGCCGAGTACGCGCGCACGCGGGATCAGCAGGTCGAGCCCCCGATGCACCAGCCATGGGCCCGGCAGGCGGCGGCCGTCCCACAGCACGGCGGCGGGGCGGTCGGACAGCACCTCCGGCGCGCCGTCGCGCGTCATCCCGCCCGACTCGAGTTCCTTCACGTAGCCGGCGAGCAGGGCCAGGCCGTGCGTGTCGTGCCCGAGCAGGTCGCCCTCGACCAGGGTGTCGGCCACGCACGCGGCCATCGGCGCCGAGAGGCCGGCGCGCTGCAGGAGATCGGCCGCGAAGCGACGCAGCGCATTCGCGTCGTACACGGAAGCCAAGGAAGCGGTGTCGGTGGAAGCGGTCATGCGGGAATGGGGCCGGTAATCGGGCGCAGCTTGCGGCGGCGCCAGGCCAGCCAGCCCGAGCCGCCCCACAGCAGCAGGGTGAAGATGGCCAGGCCGGCGGCGATCGGCCGCTCGACGAAGGCCAGCCAGCTGCCGTCGGACTTGATCATCGAGGTGATGAAGTTCTCCTCGAGCATCTTGCCCAGCAGCATGCCGAGAATGGCTGGCGCCACGGGGAAGCCGTTCTCTTCCAGCACCCAGGCCGCCACGCCGAAGCCCAGCAGCACCCACAGGTCGAACAGCGCGTTGTTGATGGCGAAGGAGCCCACCAGGCAGAACACCAGGATGATCGGCATCAGCACGTTGCGCGGCATGCGCAGCAGGCGCGCCGACGCCTTGATGCAGGCCCAGCCCAGGGGCAGCATGAGCAGGTTGGCCAGGATGAACACGGCGAACACCGCGTAGACGTTCTCCGGGTTGTTTATGAAGATCATCGGCCCGGGGTTCATGTTCTTCATGTAGAGCACGCCGATCACGATGGCCGTGATCGAGTCGCCCGGAATGCCGAACACCAGCGCCGGCACCCAGGCGCCGGCCAGCGCGCTGTTGTTGGCAGCACCGGCCTCGACCAGGCCTTCGGGGTGGCCGGTGCCGAACTTCTCGGGCTCCTTCGAGAGCTTCTTGCTCATCGCGAAGGACATCCACGCCGCGATGTCGGCGCCCGCCCCGGGCAGGATGCCGACCGCCGTGCCCAGCACGCTGCCGCGCAGCGTCTGCACCGGGTACTTGCGCATCAGGCCGCCCATGCCCTTGAACACCGAACCGATCTGCGCCTTGAACTCGGCTACCTTGGAGGTGTCGAGCGTGAAGCGGATGAGTTCGGAGATGGCGAACATGCCGATCATCGCGGGGATGAGGCTCAGCCCGCTCAGCAGGTTGGGGTTGTCGAAGGTGAAGCGCGGATGGCCCGCGGGGTTCTCCAGCCCGACGCTGCCCAGCAGCAGGCCCAGGCACAGCGTGATCAGCCCCTTGAGCGGCGTGTCGCTGGTGATGAACACCGCGCAGCTCAGGCCCAGCAGCACGAGCCAGAAGTACTCGAAGGAGCTGAACTTGATGGCGACCTCGGCCAGCGCCGGCGCGGCGACGATCAGCATCACGGTGCCGAACAGTCCGCCGATGCACGAGAACACCAGGCCGATGCCCAGCGCGGTCTCGCCCTGGCCCTTGCGCGTCATCGCGTAGGACTCGTCGGTGTAGGCCGCCGAGGCCGGCGTGCCCGGAATGCGCAGCAGCGCGCCGGGAATGTCGCCCGCGAAGATCGCCATGGCAGTGGCCGTGACGATCGCCGCGACCGCGGGAACCGGGGGCAGGAAGAAGGTGATCGGCACCAGCAGCGCGGTCGCCATGGTGGCCGTGAGGCCGGGCACTGCGCCCACGAACATCCCGAAGATGCCGGAGAGCAGCATGGCGAGCAGCACGGTCGGCGAGGCGACCATCTGCAGGGCGAGGAGGACGGCGTCCATCAGTGGTCTTTCACCAGGCCAGGCGTTGCAGCACGCCCCAGGGCAACGGCACCTTGAGCAGCTTGTAGAAACAGGTGTGGATCACCAGCGTGGCGGCGATCGCCACCGCCACGGCCAGCAGCGGGCGCACACCGCAGGCCCACTGCAGCGCTATCAGCACCACCAGGCTGCACACGATGAAACCCAGGGCTTCGGACAGCAGGATGTAGAGCACCATGCTGGCGAGGGTGATGGCGAAGGCCGCCAGGCGGCGCGGCGAACGCAGGCCGTCACTCAGCAGCAGCCAGGGCTGCTGCACGCGCAGCCCTTGCCAGGCCAGCACGGCCGACGCGAGACCCAGTCCGACGGCGACGAGCCCAGGGAACAGCGCCGGGCCGTAGGCCTGGCCCGCCGCGGGGGGAAAGCCCTGGACGTGCCAGAGCACGGCCAGGGACAGCAGCAGCAGGACGCCGCCGATCAGGCTGTCGTGGATGCGCATCGGTGCGAGGCGCTCACTTGGCGATGCCGACGGCCTTCATGGCCGCAGCGGACGCAGCGTCCTTCTCGGCCATGAACTTGCCGAAGTCGCCACGGTCGGCGTAGAGCGCGCCGAAGCCGCGCTGCGCGAGGAAGTCCTGGTAGCCCTTGCCGTCGTAGATCTTCTTGAGTGCGGCGGCCAGCTTGTCGGTCATGTCCTTGGGCAGCCCCTTGGGCGCCGCGATGCCGCGCCAGGCGCCGATGTTCCACAGCTTGCCGCTCGCGTCCTTGTAGAGCGGCACTTTCGGGAAGATGCCGTCGGGCTTGGAGCCCATCAGCAATAGCGCGTTGGCCTTGCCGGCCTCGATCAGCGCGCGTGCCTCGGGCAGCGAGCACGACACCACGTCGACGCCACCGGCCAGCAGGTCCTGCAGGCCGGGCGCGGCGCCCTGGCTCGGTACCCACGCGATGGCGTTGCCCGGCAGCTTGTTGTCGACCAGCCACTGCGCGAGGCCCAGGTGCCAGATGCCGCCCTGGCCGGTGCCGCTGGCCTTGAGCTTGCCCGGGTTGGCCTTGGCGGCGGCGAGCAGGTCCTGCGCCGACTTGTAGGGCGAATCGGCCCGCACCATGATGGCGTTGGCATCGAAGTTCATCAGCGCGAGCGGCGTGTAGTCCTCGCCCGAGAGCTTGGTCAGCCCGGCGTGCCGCATCATGCCGATCTCCACCGTCAGGATGCCGATGGTGTAGCCGTCGGGTTGGGCCGAGGCGATGGCCTGGTGGCCGACCACGCCGCTGCCGCCGGTGCGGTTCACCACGTTGATCGGCTGCTTGAGTTCCTGTTCGAGTTCGGCCGCGATGATGCGCGCCACCGCGTCGGTGCCACCGCCCGCGCCCCAGGGCACGATCAGCGTGATGGGGCGTTCGGGGTAGGCCGCGAAGGCCAGGCCGGGGAAGGCGGCAGCGGCTGCGGCAGCGGCCAGGACGCTCAGGGATTGACGGCGCTTCATGTTGTCTCCTGCTCTGTGGATCGAGGAATGTCCCGCCGCACATTCTTCGGCGCGGCAGGGCATTCCAACATCCGGGCGGGCTGACCGGAACCTGAACAACCCTAGGTGTCAGGTGCGCCGTTTTCCCTTAAGGAAACCGGTTTCGCCCTCGGCGTCAGCGAAGCACGTCGAGCAGGCGATCGAGTCCGCCCGATCCGATCGACACCATGGCCTGCGCGCGCACGGCCGGCTTGGCATGGAAGGCCACCGACAGCCCGGCCTCGCCCATCATCGGCAGGTCGTTGGCGCCGTCGCCCACCGCGATGCATTCCTGCGGCGACACGCCCAGCAGCGAGGCCACTTCAAGCAGCGTGCGGCGCTTCTCGGCACCGTCGCAGATGTCGCCCCAGCTCTGCTGCACCACGCGGCCGGTGAGCTTCCCGTCCGCCTCGTCGAGCAGGTTCGAGCGCGCGAAGTCGATGCCCAGCCGGTCCCTCACGCGGTTGGCGAAGAAGGTGAAGCCGCCCGACACCAATAGCACCTTCAGGCCGGCCGCCTTGCACGCGGCGACCAGCTCGCTCGCGCCCGGGTTGAGCTGCAGCCGCTCGTCGTAGATCTGCTGCAGTGCCGACACCGGGACGCCTTCGAGCAGCGCCACGCGGCGGCGCAGGCTTTCCTTGAAGTCCTTGATCTCGCCGCGCATCGTCGCTTCGGTGATGGCGGCGACCTCGGCCTTCTTGCCGACGGCGTCGGCGATCTCGTCGATGCACTCGATGTTGATCAGCGTCGAATCCATGTCGAAGGCGATCAGCTTGAAGTCGGTGAGCGCGAGCGGCGGCGTGAAGCGCTGCACCACGAGGCCGGGCGCGAATTCGGTGAAGCTCATACGGGGGCGGGTTCCTGGTGGGTCTTGGGTTGGCCGAGGCTGCGCAGCACGTCGCGCACCATCTGTGCACGCGCCTTCGGGTCGGGCAGTTCGCGCTCGATGCGCAGCTTCTCGTTGCCGGCCAGCTTGATGTGCTTGTTCTTCTGGATCAGCTGGATGATCGCCATCGAGTCGATCGGCGGGTCCTTCTTGAAGGTGATGTTGATGACGCCCGGCGCCGCGTCGACCTTCACCACGCCATAGGGTCGCGCCAGCACGCGCAGCCGGTGCATGTCGATCAGCGTCTGCGCCTGCGGCGGCAGCTTGCCGAAGCGGTCGACGATCTCTTCGAGCAGCGTGTCGATCTGGTCGGGCGTCTTGGCGGTCGCGAGTTTCTTGTAGAACGACAGGCGCAGGTGCACGTCGCCGCAGTAGTCGTCGGGCAGCAGGGCCGGGGCGTGCAGGTTGATCTCGGTCGTGACCGACAGCGGCGCCAGCAGGTCGGGCTCGTGCCCGGCCTTGAGCGCGCGCACCGCCTCGCCCAGCATCTCGTTGTAGAGCTGGAAGCCGATCTCCATCATGTTGCCGCTCTGGTTCTCGCCCAGCACCTCGCCGGTGCCGCGGATCTCCAGGTCGTGCATCGCGAGGTAGAAGCCGGAGCCGAGCTCCTCCATCTGCTGGATCGCGTCGAGCCGCTGCGACGCCTGCTTGGTCAGGCCCTCGATGTCCGGCACCATGAGGTAGGCATAGGCCTGGTGGTGCGAACGCCCGACACGGCCGCGCAGCTGGTGCAGCTGCGCCAGGCCGAACTTGTCGGCGCGGCTCATCACGATGGTGTTGGCGGTCGGCACGTCGATGCCGGTCTCGATGATGGTCGAGCACAGGAGGATGTTGTAGCGCTGCGCCACGAAGTCGCGCATCACGCGCTCCAGCTCGCGCTCGGGCATCTGGCCGTGGGCCACGGCGATGCGGGCCTCGGGCAATATCTCTTCGAGCTTCTGGCGCCGGTTCTCGATGGTCTCGACCTCGTTGTGCAGGAAGTAGACCTGGCCGCCGCGCTTGAGCTCGCGCAGCACGGCTTCGCGGATCACGCCGTTGCCCTCGGTGCGCACGAAGGTCTTGATGGCCAGGCGCCGTTGCGGTGCGGTGGCGATCACGCTCAGGTCGCGCAGGCCTTCGAGCGCCATGCCCAGCGTGCGCGGAATCGGCGTGGCCGTCAGCGTGAGCACGTCGACCTCGGCGCGCATCGCCTTCATGGCCTCCTTGTGGCGCACGCCGAAGCGGTGCTCCTCGTCGATGATGAGCAGGCCCAGGTTCTTGAACTTCACCGATTCGGAGAGCAGCTTGTGCGTGCCGACCACGATGTCGACACTGCCGTCGGCCAGGCCCTTGGCGGCCGCGGTGATCTCCTTCGTGGAGCGGAAGCGGCTCATCTCCGCGACTTTCACCGGCCACTTGCTGAAGCGGTCGACCAGCGTCTGGAAATGCTGCTCGGCCAGCAGCGTGGTCGGTGCCAGGAAGGCGACCTGCTTGCCGCCGGTGATGGCGATGAAGGCGGCGCGCAGCGCAACCTCGGTCTTGCCGAAGCCCACGTCGCCGCAGACCAGACGGTCCATCGGCTGCGGCGAGATCATGTCCTGGATCACGGCGTGGATCGCGGCCTTCTGGTCGGCCGTCTCGTCGAAGCCGAAGTCGTTGGCGAACACCTCGTAGTCGGCGGCCGAGTAGCGGAAGGCATGGCCCTGGCGCGCCGCGCGGCGGGCGTAGATGTTGAGCAGCTCGGCGGCCGAGTCGCGTATCTGCTCGGCGGCCTTGCGCCTGGCCTTGTCCCACTGGCCCGAGCCCAGCTTGTGCAGCGGCGCCTCGTCGGCGCTCACGCCCGTATAGCGGCTGATCATGTGCAGCTGGCTCACCGGCACGTAGAGCGTCGCCTTGTCGGCGTATTCCAGGTGCAGCATCTCCTGCAGCAGCGGGTTGCCTTCGGCGTCTTTGCCCTGGCCGAGGTCCATGTTGATCAGGCCGCGGTAGCGGCCGATGCCGTGCGCCGTGTGGACCACCGGGTCGCCGACGTTGAGTTCCGACAGGTCCTTGATCAGCGCCTCGACGTCGCTGACCTGCTCCTGGCGTTTGTTGCGGCGGCGCGTGGTCGGCGCGGCGGCGAACAGTTCGGTCTCGGTGACGAAGTCGATGTTGCGTTCGCGCCAGGCGAAACCCGAGGCCAGCGCTGCCGTCGCGATGCCGATCTTCTCGGTGTCGTCGGCCTCGAATTCGGCCAGCGACTCGAAGGCCGGCGGATTGATGCCGCTGGCGCGCAGGAAGTCGAGCAGGCTCTCGCGCCGGCCGTCGCTCTCGGCGATCAGCAGCAGGCGGCCGGGCGTCGCGCGGATGTAGTCCTTGAGCTTGGTGAGCGGGTCCTCGGCGCCGCGCACGACCGCGAAGGGCGGCAGCGTGTCGAGTTCGGCGTAGGGCGCGTCCGCGGCCGTGCCACGGATCGCGAGCTGTGCATGCGGCTTGGCGCGCGCATAGAACTGCTCGGCGTTCAGGAACAGCGCCTCGGGCGGCAGCGCCGGCCGCTCCGGGTCGCCGCGCACCAGGCGGTAGCGCTCGGCCGTGTCCTGCCAGAAATGCTGGAAGGCCGGCTCCAGGTCGCCGTGCAGCACGACGTTCGCGTCGCTGCCCAGGTAGTCGAACACCGTCGCCGTCTCCTCGAAGAACAGCGGCAGGTAGTACTCGATGCCGGCGGTCGCCACGCCGTTGCCCATGTCCTTGTAGATGCGGCTCTTGGTCGGGTCGCCCTCGAGCAGTTCGCGCCAGCGGCTGCGAAAGCGCGCGCGGGCGTCGTCGTCCATCGGGAACTCGCGGCCGGGCAGCAGCCGCACCTCGGGCACCGGGTAGAGGCTGCGCTGCGTGTCGGGGTCGAAGGTGCGGATGGTGTCGATCTCGTCGTCGAACAGGTCGACGCGGAAAGGCACCAGCGAACCCATCGGGAACAGGTCGATCAGCCCGCCGCGCACCGCGTATTCGCCCGGGCTCACCACCTGGGTCACATGGCTGTAGCCGGCCAGCGTCAGCTGCGCCTTGAGCTTGGACTCCTCCAGCTTCTGCTTGGTCTTGAAGTGGAAGGTATAGCCGGCCAGAAAGGCGGGCGGCGCCACGCGGTAGAGCGCCGTGGTCGCCGGCACCAGCACCACGTCGGCCTCCTTCTGGCTGATGCGCCAGAGCGTGGCCAGCCGTTCGCTGATCAGGTCCTGGTGCGGCGAGAAGCTGTCGTAGGGCAGCGTCTCCCAGTCGGGGAACAGGGCACAACGCAGCTCGGGCGCGAAGAAGGCGATCTCGTCGATCAGCCGCTGCGCATCGTTGGCGTCGGCCGTGAAGATCGCCGTCGCGCGGCCGGCCTTCTTCTCGCGTTCGGCCAGCTGGGCCAGCAGCAGCGCGTCGGCCGACAGGGGAGGGCGCGGCAGCGTGAATCGCTTGCCGGCAGTGAGAGCGGGGAGATCCATGAAGTGCTTCGAGAAATGCAGAACACCCCGCGTCGGGTGACGAGGGGTGTTGAGAGACGCTGCAATTCTAGAATGGCAGCCCCTTTCCTGTCCGCCGCGCCCCACGCGACCTTCCGATGCACGCCTCCCGCTTCTTCGTCCTCATCCCCAGCGCCGGCTCGGGCAGCCGCGCCGGGGGCGAGACGCCCAAGCAGTACCGGTGCATTGCCGGCCAGCCGGTGGTCGCGCACACGCTGGAAGCGTTCCGGGCGCTGCCTGGTCGCTTCGCCACCGTCGCCCTGGTCGTGGCGCCGGAAGACCGTGCGCACTTCGCCGCTGTGACTCACCAGCACTTCCAGCAGATCTTCAGCAAGGCTGACGTGACCGCTGACGACGTGCATACCAACACCCTGGCCGTTCTGAAGAACGATCCGCGTCTGGCCAAGTACGCTACTCAAGCTTAAGCTCGACCCACCCGCTCCTTTCGGGGGGCGGGTTTTATTTTTTGGACCTGTCCCCCTTGGGTCTTTATTTTTTTTCGACTTAAGTTGCTCACTATGCTCAAACGCCTTGCCTGGCTGGCGCTCTGTGTCTGCGCCCCGCTGTCCGCCGCGCCACATGTCGACAATCAACGTTTGCAGCAACTGGCCAACGACCCTTTCTGGATTTCCCTGGGCCATTACGAAACCGCCAAGCTGGGCGGCTGGCGCAGCTATGTCAGCGACAAAAAGTTCTTTCTCGCACCCGACGGTAACGAACACCCCGACCGCGAACTGGCGGCCACCGTGCAGGCGCTGTACGCCCCGGCCAGTGCGGGCGAACAACATGCCCAATGTGTGTACCCGGCGCGCACCCGCTGGTTGAAAGCGCAGCTCAACCTGACTGATTTGCCGGCGCTCGATTGCACTGAGTTCAAGCAATGGTTCAAGGATGTCTCGCCCCATAGCGCGGTGATGATTTTCCCGGCGGCTTACCTGAACAGTCCGTCATCGATGTTCGGCCATACCTTGCTGCGCATCGACCAGGCCGATGTGCAGAGTGATCACACCGCGCTGCTCAGTTACGCGATCAACTTCGGCGCCTACATCGAAGGTTCGGATAACAGCATCCTCTACGCCTGGAAAGGCTTGATGGGCGGCTATCCGGGGCTGTTCGCGCTGGTGCCGTATCAGGAAAAACTCTCGGAATACCGCAGCCTCGAAAACCGGGACCTGTGGGAGTACCGGCTGAACCTGACGCAGGCAGAAACCGAGCGCATGGTCGAGCACGTCTGGGAGTTGAAGCAGATCCAGTTCGACTATTTCTTTTTCGACGAAAACTGCTCCTATCGCCTGCTTGAGCTGCTGCAGGTGGCGCGGCCAAGCCTGCGCCTGACCGAACAGTTCCCACTGACGGCCATTCCGACCGATACCGTCAAAGCGGTGAAAGAAGCCGGGCTGGTGGAATCCATTCAGTATCGTCCGTCCCGTGAACGGGAACTGCTGAGCCGCGCCGAGCCGTTGACTGACGAAGAACAGGAGTGGGTGCTGAAAGTCAGCGCCGACCAAAAGCAATTGCAGACACCGGCGTTCAAGGCTCAACCGCGCGACCGCCAGGCGCTGATCATCGATGCGTCTTACCGCCTCGAACGCTATCGCGCCAACGGTCAGGAGCGCGACCCTGAGAGGGCGCAACGCAGTTTCGAACTGCTGCGGGCGATCAACCAGAACCCCGCCCCTGAGCTGGACATCCCGAGGCCCGGCCTGCCCGAGGACGGTCATGAATCCCGCACCTGGCAGGCCGGCATCGGCACCCGGGGCGACAAGGCCTTTGGCGAATATGGCCTGCGCATGGCGTATCACGACCTCAACGATAACGCCGAGAGCTTCCCGCTCGGTGCGCAGATCGAAATCCTGCAGATGAAACTGCGCCAGTACGAAGGCAATGACTGGCAGTTCCAGCAACTGGACCTGGCGACCATTCGCTCCCTGACGCCGCGCAATGAGTTGTTGAAGCCATTATCGTGGCAAGTCACGGGCGGCCTGGAACGCGTGCCAGGCAAGCATGACGATGAAACGCTGGTCAGCCACGTCAACGGCGGTGGCGGCGGCACCTGGCAGTTGGGTGAAGACATGCTCGGCTTTGCACTGGGCACCGTGCGTGTCGAACACAACAACGACTTCGCGGGCTTTATCGCACCGGCGGCAGGTTTCAATAGCGGTCTGCTGTGGAAAAACCCACTGGGCAACTTCAGCCTGGAAACCAAGGGCGATTTCTTCACCAACGGCGAGGTGCGCCGCAGTGTGAGCCTCAACCAGCAGTGGGAACTGTCGCGCAACCTGGGCCTGCGCCTGAGTGCCCAGCGCGAATTCAGCCACCTCGCCTCGCCCGAGAACGAAGTGATGCTTGAGGTGAAGTGGTATCACTATTGACCTGACACCCCACCGTCCCTGTGGGGTGGCCAACAGATTAATCACACGCCTTTCACAACTGCCTCACGAATCCACTCCTAGACTTCACCCATAGGCCGTCCAACGGCACGGGAGTCGGAGATGTGGCGTTGCGCAGGTGTGCTGGGATTGTTGATGTTGATCGCGGGTTGCCAGACGACCCACGAGGATTTGATCGCCAAGGGTTATCCACCGGCGTTCGCCGATGGTTTCGATGACGGTTGCAGCAGTGGCCGGCAAGCTGCCGGGGCAATCACCGGGGAATTTCGCAAGAACGTCCCGCGTTATCTCAAGGACAAGCAGTACGCCGAAGGCTGGAGCGACGGTTTTCGCCAGTGCCAGGCCATGCGCGAAAGCGAGGATCGCGAGGACTATCGCAGCCACCACTGGGACGACCGCGACAAAGCCTGGCAGCAACAAAAGGACCAGGACGCCGCCCGTGCCTATCGCTCGCAATGAGTCGCGGACAGACATCCATCGAAACTAAAAGCCTGCAACCATGGCCCAAACCCTATAACGGGAGAAAACCATGAGTCGCGCTTTCGTCAATGAAGATAACGCCGCCGCGCAAGCCGATCAGCCGGTCGAACGGCAGCCCAATTACGTCACGCCCGCCGGGCTGGCGCAGCTTCAGGCGAAAGTCGCCGAAGTGCAAAACCTGCTCAATGGACAGAGTGCGAAAGGCGAACTCGCGGACAAACAGCGCCAGGCCGATCTGGAACGTGACTGGCGATATTTCAATCAACGCCTGCAAAGCGCTCAGTTAGTCGTACCGGCCTCCTCGACCGATAAAGTCCAGATTGGCGCGTGGGTAACGTTTGCCGATGAACAGGGCCACGAACAGCGTGTGCAGTTGGTGGGTGAGGATCAGGCGGATGCGGCGAGTGGGCTGATCAACTGGGGCTCGCCGCTGGGGCGGGCGTTGTTGGGCGCGCAGGTCGGGGATGAAGTGGTGTGGAAGCGGCCGGTGGGGGATTTGATGATTGAGGTATTGAGCATAGAGATCGAGTGATCGTCAGGCCGTCATCGCTAGCAGGCTGGCTGCCACAGTGGATTTGTGCCGCTCACATATCCCCTGTGGGAGCCAGCCTGCTGGCGATGGCCGCGCCGCGGTGTCACTGAAACCCATAAAAAAACGGAGCCCCGAAGGCTCCGTTTTTTCATGCAACCCGCCCGATATCAGGCCAGTTTCTTGTGCCGTACACGATGCGGCTGGGAAGCCGCTTCGCCGAGGCGTTTCTTGCGATCGGCTTCGTACTCGGTGTAGTTACCTTCGAAGAACACCGCTTGCGAGTCGTCTTCGTAAGCCAGGATGTGCGTCGCGACGCGGTCAAGGAACCACCGATCGTGAGAGATCACAATGGCGGCGCCCGGGAAGTCCAGCAGGGCTTCTTCCAGGGAACGCAAGGTTTCAACGTCGAGGTCGTTGGACGGTTCGTCGAGCAGCAGGACGTTGCCGCCCTCTTTCAAGGTCAGGGCCAGGTGCAAGCGACCGCGCTCACCACCGGACAGGTCCTTGACGAACTTCTGCTGGTCGCCGCCCTTGAAGTTGAAGCGACCGACGTAGGTGCGCGACGGGATCTCGTAGTTGCCGATGCGGATCTGATCGGAACCGTCGGAGATTTGCTGGAACACCGTCTTGCTGCCGTCCAGGTCTTCGCGGCTCTGATCGACGCACGCCAGTTGCACGGTTTCGCCGACTTCGATGCTGCCCGAATCCGGCGTTTCCTTGCCCATCAGCATGCGGAACAGGGTCGATTTACCCGCGCCGTTACCGCCGATCACGCCAACGATGGCGCCTTTAGGCATGGAGAACGACAGGTTGTCGATCAGCACGCGATCGCCATAGCCCTTGGTAACGTTCTTGAATTCGATGACCTTATCGCCCAGGCGTGGACCGGCCGGGATGTAGATCTCGTTGGTTTCGCTGCGCTTCTGGAATTCCTGCGATTGCATTTCTTCGAAGCGTTGCAGACGAGCCTTGGATTTGGACTGGCGGGCCTTGGCGCCTTTGCGCACCCACTCCAGTTCTTCCTTCATGGCTTTTTCGTGAGCCGACTGCTGCTTGGATTCGGCAGCCAGACGGTCGGACTTGGCTTCCAGCCAACCCGAATAGTTGCCCTCGTAAGGGATACCGGCGCCGCGGTCGAGCTCGAGGATCCAGCCGGCGACGTTGTCCAGGAAGTACCGGTCGTGCGTGATCGCGACTACGGTGCCCGGGAAGTCGTGCAGGAAGTGCTCCAGCCAGGCGACGGAATCGGCGTCCAGGTGGTTGGTCGGTTCGTCGAGCAGCAGCATGTCCGGAGCAGACAGCAGCAGGCGGCACAGGGCCACGCGACGCTTCTCACCACCGGAGAGGAATTCGATCTTGGCATCCCAGGCCGGCAGACGCAGCGCATCGGCGGCGACTTCCAGCTGGCGATCCAGGTTGTGACCGTCGCTGGCTTGCAGGATGGCTTCGAGCTTGGCCTGTTCGGCGGCCAGTTTGTCGAAGTCGGCATCTTCATCAGCGTAAGCGGCGTAGACCTCGTCCAGGCGAGCCTGGGCGTTCTTGATCACGCTGACCGCTTCCTCGACCACTTCACGCACGGTCTTGGTCGGGTCCAGGATCGGCTCTTGTGGCAGGTAGCCGATGTTCAGCTCCGGCATCGGACGCGCTTCGCCCTCGAACTCGGTGTCGACGCCCGCCATGATTTTCAACAGCGTGGACTTACCCGAACCGTTGAGGCCGAGCACGCCGATCTTGGCGCCGGGGAAGAAGGACAGCGAAATATTTTTCAGGATTTCCCGCTTCGGCGGAACAACTTTGCCCAGCCGATGCATGGTGAAGACGTATTGAGCCATGGAGAACCTTGGGTCAGTGACAGATGAATGATTTGCCTGGCCAGACTGTGCGCGTCGTCAGATTGATAATGTATCAATGCATGAGCGCTGAAAAAGTCTGAGTCTAGGAGCTGGAACGCTCCCGCGTAACCGGCAAAGCTACCTGAATGACAGATGGCAGTCCAGCCGGGAGGGGCTGGCACTTCGCCACAACACAAGGCATGCTAGCCGCCCTCCGGGCGTCCGGCTTATAGTGCACGTCGCGCCAGTCCAGCCAAACCGCAGGATTACAGTTTGTCCAATGTCTCTCCGCCTTCGTCCGTGAGCGCACCTCATCCTGCGACCGGCGCGCCCCTGCGCGGATCCTTGAAGGGTGCGCTGGCGATACTCGTGCTGTTGTTGCTCGCCTTGCTGTTCTGGCAGCTGCTGGATCAGCTGCGCGAAACACAGAAGCACCAGCGGCAATACACCATCGACTACACCGCCGATCTGGCCGCGCAAGTCAGCCTGAACATGGCGCTCAACGCCCAGATTGCACTGAACCTGCTACCGATCGTCGAACAACCGCAAAGTGCCGACGAACAGCAGGCGCTACTGCGCAAACTGCAACAATCGCTGCCTGACCTGCGCAGCCTGGCGCTACTCAGTCCTTCCGGCAAAGTCCTCAGTGACAGCGCCGCCGACGCCCAGGATGCCGATTACCTGGGTGAACTGGTCCGGCGCAGCCGCGCCCAGGCCCACTATTTCAGCAATGCCGACGACGGTTCAGTGGTGCATCTGCTGCTGCATCAAGCCAGCGGCAGCAGTCGTGGCTACTGGGCCCTGCGCCTGACACCGACGTTTTTCTCGTCACTGACCAAACAAAACGAAGCCGGCATCCGTCCGCTGTGGCTGGTGGAAAACCGGGTCAATCACCAGATCATCAGCCGCGATGAAGCGTCGCCTTCGGTCAAACCGAGCGCGTTATCCCCCGACGATCTGGCCAAAAGTGTGCTGACAGTGCCCCTGAGCAGCAGCGACTGGCAACTGCGCGGACTGTTCGATCGCCAGCAAGTGCTCGAACAACTGTTACCGGCATTCATCGGCAAATGCCTGTTGGGCCTGGCCTTCTCCCTGCTGCCGTTCATCGTGTTGCTGAACATTCGCCGCCGTCAGCGCCAGTTGCATGAAGGCCGCCGCCGCTATCACGATATTTTCGAAGGCACGGGCGTTGCCCTGTGCGTACTGGACGTCTCCGGGCTCAAGACCTTCTTCGACAAAGCCCAACTGCACAGCAGCGAGCAACTCAAGGCGTGGCTCGACGTACCGGAGCAACGCGAGCAACTGCTCCAGGAACTGCGCGTCACCGAGGTCAACCAGGTCGCCCTGCAACTGCTCAACGTCAACTCCTGCGCTCAGGCCTGGAAACTGTTGATTGACGGTTGCCCGCTGGACGGCACCGCCATCGGCCACCAAGTGATCGAAACGGTGTTCAACCAGCAGAGACAGCTCGAGCTGGAAATCAAACTCCAGGACCTCAATGGCCGCGACCAGCACCTGTGGCTGGTGCTGCGCCTGCCGGAAGATTACGCCGACTATAAAGCGGTGATCCTGAGCATCACCGACATTACCAGCCGTAAACTCATCGAGCTGTCGCTGCTGGAACGCGAAGGGTTCTGGTCCGATGTGGTGCGCACTGTGCCGGACCACCTGTACGTGCAGGACGTGATCAGCCAGCGGATGATTTTCAGTAACCACCACCTGGGCCAGACCCTCGGTTACAACCGTACCGAGTTGCACCAGATGGGCGAGTACTTCTGGGAAATCCTCCTGCACCCCGAAGATGCCGATGACTACCACCGCTCGCGCCAGGCCCAGCGCCACGGGGGTTACACCCAATTGCTGCAGTGCCAGTTGCGGTTCCGTCATCGCGACGGCAAGTGGCGGCGTTTCGACATTCGCGAACAGGCACTGGCGCGGGACAAACACGATCAAGTCACGCGGATCATCGGCGTGGCCAAGGACATCACCGAACAGATCGAAGCCAGTGAATCCCTGCGTGACAGCGAGCAGCGCTACCGGATGCTCGCCGAAAGCATCAGCGACGTGATTTTCTCCACCGACAGCAAAATGGCACTCAATTACGTCAGCCCGTCGGTGCATGCCGTGCTGGGCTACGACGCCGAGTGGATCTTCCAGAACGGCTGGCAATCGACCATCGCCAACCCGCAGCAACTGACCGGCATTTACGGCCTGATGGATCGGGTCAGCAAAGCGCTGGATAAACCCGAGCAACTGGCGCTGCTGCGCACTCAGGTGCAGACCCAACTGTTCCTGTTCGATTGCCTGCGGGCCGACGGGCGCAAGATTCCGATCGAGCTACGGCTGGTGCTGGTCTGGGACGAACACGGGGCCTTCGAAGGCGTGCTCGGCGTCGGACGCGACATCAGCCAGCAACGCCGGGCCGAAAAAGACCTGCGCATGGCGGCCACGGTTTTCGAACATTCGACGTCGGCGATCCTGATCACCGACCCGGCCGGCTACATCGTCCAGGCCAACGAAGCGTTCAGTCGCGTCAGCGGTTATGCCGTGGAGCAGGTGCTGGACCAGTTGCCAAACATGCTGACCGTCGACGAGCAGCAGGAAGCCCATCTGCGTTATGTGCTCAAACAACTGCATCAGAACAGCACCTGGGAAGGCGAAGTCTGGCTCAAGCGGCGCAACGGCGAGCATTACCCGGCCTGGGTCGGCATCACGGCGGTGCTCGACGATGAAGGTGACCTGGCCAGTTACGTGTGCTTCTTCAGCGACATCAGCGAGCGCAAGGCCAGCGAACAGCGGATTCACCGCCTCGCCTACTACGACGCCCTGACCCACCTGCCCAACCGCACGCTGTTCCAGGACCGCCTGCACACCGCGCTGCAATCGGCCGAGCGGCAGAAGTCCTGGGTCGTGCTGATGTTCCTCGACCTCGACCGTTTCAAGCCGATCAACGACTCCCTCGGTCACGCCGCCGGCGACCGCATGCTCAAGGAAATGGCCACGCGTCTGCTCGGTTGCGTCGATGATGACGACACCGTGGCGCGCATGGGCGGCGATGAATTCACCTTGTTGCTGCAACCGCGGGCCAACCGTGAAGTCGCCTTGAACCGGGCGATCCATGTCGCCGAGCAGATCCTCGCCAGCCTGGTGAAACCGTTCGTGCTGGAAGGCCGCGAGTTCTTCGTCACCGCCAGTATCGGCATCGCGCTGAGCCCGCAGGATGGCAACGAACTCAGTCAGCTGATGAAAAACGCCGACACCGCGATGTACCACGCCAAGGAGCGCGGCAAGAACAACTTCCAGTTCTATCAGGCGGACATGAACGCCAGCGCCCTGGAGCGCCTGGAGCTGGAAAGCGACTTGCGCCATGCCCTGGAACAAGACGAATTCGTTCTGTACTACCAGCCGCAGTTCAGCGGCGACGGCAAACGCCTGACCGGCGCCGAAGCGCTGCTGCGCTGGCGTCATCCACGTCGCGGCCTGGTGCCGCCGGGGGATTTCATCCCGGTGCTCGAAGAGCTCGGGCTGGTGGTGGATGTCGGTGACTGGGTGATCAGCGAAGCCTGCCGTCAGCTCAAGACCTGGCATCAGGCCAAGGTGCGGGTGCCTAAGGTGTCGGTGAACATTTCGGCCCGGCAATTCTCCGACGGCCAACTCGGGACGCGGATTGCCACCATCCTCAAGGAGACCGGCCTGCCGCCGGCGTGCCTGGAGCTGGAGCTGACCGAAAGTATCCTGATGCGCGAAGTCAGCGAAGCGATGCAGATCCTCGCCGGATTGAAAAACCTCGGCCTGAGTATTGCGGTCGATGACTTCGGCACCGGGTATTCCTCGCTCAACTACCTCAAGCAATTCCCGATCGACGTGCTGAAAATCGACCGCACCTTCGTAGATGGCCTGCCGTCGGGTGAACAGGATGCGCAGATTGCCCGGGCGATCATTGCGATGGCCCACAGCCTGAATCTGGCGGTGATCGCCGAAGGTGTGGAAACCCACGAGCAGCTCGATTTCCTGCGTGAGCATGGTTGCGATGAGGTTCAGGGGTATCTGTTCGGCCGGCCGATGCCGGCGAGCCGGTTTGAGGCGCAGTTCAGCAATGATGCGCTCTTCATGTTTGATTGATTGGAGCCAACAGCTCCAATCAATCAAACATGAAGAAAGCTGGAAGCTTCAAGTGGCAAGCTTCAAGCAGTGGCCGGTCCGCTTTTGACTTGCCGCTTGAGGCTTACAGCCAGAAGCTGAATTCCTTTCGTCTGCGACATGATGTCCTTTCATATGCCATCTAAAAGCGGTTGAGTTAGAATGCCCCCCTTTTCTGCCCCGATCCTTGAGGACCGCCATGTTCAGCCGTGATTTGACTATTGCCAAGTACGACGCCGATCTTTTTGCCGCCATGGAGCAAGAAGCTCAGCGCCAGGAAGAACACATCGAGCTGATCGCTTCGGAAAACTACACCAGCCCAGCGGTGATGGAAGCTCAAGGCTCGGTACTGACCAACAAGTACGCCGAAGGCTACCCGGGCAAGCGCTACTACGGTGGTTGCGAGTTCGTCGACGTGGTTGAGCAACTGGCCATCGACCGCGCCAAAGAACTGTTCGGCGCCGATTACGCCAACGTTCAGCCACACGCCGGTTCCCAAGCCAACAGCGCCGTTTACCTGGCCCTGCTGCAAGCGGGCGACACCATCCTGGGCATGAGCCTGGCCCACGGCGGTCACCTGACCCACGGTGCCAGCGTTTCGTCCTCCGGCAAACTGTACAACGCTGTTCAGTACGGTATCGACGCCAACGGCCTGATCGACTACGACGAAGTCGAGCGTCTGGCGGTCGAGCACAAGCCGAAAATGATCGTGGCCGGTTTCTCTGCTTACTCGCAGATTCTGGATTTCCCGCGTTTCCGCGAAATCGCTGACAAGGTCGGTGCCTACCTGTTCGTCGACATGGCTCACGTGGCCGGTCTGGTCGCCGCTGGCGTCTACCCGAACCCGGTTCCATTCGCTGACGTCGTGACCACCACCACGCACAAGACCCTGCGCGGTCCACGTGGCGGCCTGATCCTGGCTCGCGCCAACGCCGACATCGAAAAGAAGCTGAACTCCGCCGTATTCCCGGGCGCCCAGGGTGGCCCACTGGAGCACGTGATCGCTGCCAAGGCGATCTGCTTCAAGGAAGCGCTGCAGCCTGAGTTCAAGGCCTACCAGCAACAGGTGGTGAAAAACGCCCAGGCCATGGCCGGCGTGTTCATCGAGCGCGGTTACGACGTGGTGTCGGGCGGTACTCAGAACCACCTGTTCCTGCTGTCGCTG
>LNAP01001519.1_pt1 | contig 24394 bp, 20 predicted proteins | sample 602601 | NCBI WGS metagenome assembly LNAP01 (sample SAMN02440304, study PRJNA202911) | soil metagenome | biome: Subtropical and temperate rainforests or woodlands; isolation source: soil samples (1 kg each in a 20% v/v slurry with milli Q water) were... ...
CGCGAGATAGGAGCCATCCTGCCCCGTTACACCTGTGATCAACGCCTTCTTCATATTCATCTCACTGCTTTTCATCTAAAAGGTTATTGTAAACGCTCAAAGTCTGCCGAAAAGTCGAATCCCAACTAAACTTTTCTGCCTGCGCCCTGCCCATAACGATATATTTCTGTCGATTATCGACACTATAAAAGTAGCGTATGGCATCACGCAACTCCGTCACCTCACCTTTTTCAACAAGGAACGCCGAAGTACCTGCGACCTCGGGTATCGAAGACGAATTCACGGCGATGACTGGACAGCCTGCCCGCATGGCCTCTAATACGGGTATACCAAACCCCTCATACAAGGAGGGATACACAAGGCAAATAGAACGATTATATTCTATATTCAATTCATTATTGGATAAAAAACCTGCATGCTTATAACGGCCCGGAATTTTCCGCTCCAGAAAAATCAGCTCACCGGGAGAAAATCCTCCCCCGCCAACACAAACCAACCCTATGCCTGACAATTGACTAAGCGCGTTAACAGTAGCCTCAAAATTTTTGTACCCGCCACGCGCACCTACAAACAACACTTGTTCAACAACTTCAACCGCTAAAGGGAAATAGCCCTCGGACACCCCATTAGGCACGACGACCACACGTGGCTCATATTCCGCACCATAAAACTCAATCAAATCGCGTCTGGTGCATTCAGAGACACATATGATTTTATCAGCTCCTTGCACAGCCCTTTTTTTCTGCCAAGAATGCACCTTCCGCTTCAGGCCAGACGAATAACGCTCATAAGTGAAATCATGAACTGTAGTTACAATTTGCCCGTCCCTCTTACTGGGTAATCTGTAGTAGGTAGAGTGAAATATATCATAGGACTGCCTAACGTCAAAATCCCTATAGCGCTCCAGAGGCCGCTTGAGCCTAGGAACAACCAAGTCATATGAATTAACCGGCAACCGAGACAGCAACTCGTTAAAAAGCACAGATATGCCTCCGCTGCTTTGCAAATTATAAATCACCCCATCAAATAAAATCATCTTCGACCTCGAAAGAAGTTATCGACACATAATAAAAATAGCAACTGAACATCCTGCCGAATCGAAAGCTAGCCTGCAAATTCAAGATAAAAATAAACGTAATACATCATACCCACCGAATATATAGCAACGTACAAAAACAAAAACCCACCCCCCAAAAGACGCCAAACATGTGCCAGCGACAGGCAGCAGAACATAAAAAAATAATCAGATAACCTATATGCAAGCGCAGGAACAGAACCGAAAAAAGAGAAGACAAATATTCCCAGACATAATGTCTGAAGATATAGCAAAAGCAGTCTATCTCTTCCCACATAAATCAAATGCAAAAACAAGGGAATCAGGCAATATAAAATTGGAGAAAAGCGTCTCAAAAAAGAAATATCTGAGAATACACCTTCCTTTTGAATAGACAAATACAACGAGATTTTACCGGTAAAATCTAGACCCCCCAAGAAACCAATAATATCACCACCAGGGAAAACGGCATTTAAAAACAAGGCAATCAACGCCAACAGGAGCAGCCCCACTGAAACCAACAAATAACTTCCCCAAAAAAACAGAACGACCGAAACCAAAAATATCATAGCACTCATATGAAAAAAACATGCCACACCGATCGCAAGAAGCATTTTGTAACGAGCATTGCAAACATAGAAATAAAAAGCCAAAAAAATAAAACTTGCCGCCAGCCCGGCGCGAATTTGCGTATAGTCATACAATAAAAAAATATAGGACGCGTAAGCCAATAAAGATAAAAACGGATAAGGTGATAGCTTCCAGATAACAAAAGACTTTATAGGCACAGATAAAAAAGCATAAATATAAAAAACGCCCATACCTGACGAAAACAAAAACTCCGCCAAATACGACACAAGCCGAAACGACAACTCAACATCCACCGCATCCCCGGACATTATCGAATGATAATAGTTCAGATAAGCAACTGCGTCCCTTGAGTTCTCAGGAGCAACAAAGGCGGCAACAAAAACAAGCAGAGCGACAAACCCCCAATACAGAAACTTCATTCTATATCGCAAGGAGACGATAGAGCTTAGAAAAAGCCCCCCCCAAACAGATAGAAACACTAAATTTTCCTCCGCATACGTCGAATTACATTTTTTACGAAACCTTTAAGCATTTCTAAAAGAATAATTTTAATATAATAAAAGTTTACACCATTTGATTTGTTTACACAGTTCCACCAGGCAACCATAGCATCTACCCTATTTATATCCGATACCCCTCCAGCAGTTACGACTCCAATTATTTTATCAGTCTTAATAAAGCGACCACCTGCCAAAAATAGTTTATAAAAAAACTCAAAATCTGCCGCTATTCTATTGTTTATATTATAAGGGTGGAGCTTGTGATAACTCAGATCAATAAATGCACTTTGGTGTGAAAAACAAGAACCTTTCCACAATTTCTGCACATCACCGGCAGCACGTACTTTTTCAGTAGTCCCATAATCTACAATGCAATTGCCGTAGACCACATCAGCCTCGAAAAATTCTGTCTGAGAAAAAACACCGTCCACAGTACTAGAGTTTAAAAAAACGTCACCCGCATTCATAAACAAAACCCAACTACCTTTAGAACACTCTAACCCCTTGTTCATTGCATCATAAATCCCTTTATCAGGTGTGCTTATATAGTTGAGACAATCAGAGTACCTATCGATAATCTCTAGCGTTCCATCTGTGCTGCCCCCGTCGATTATCCAGTATTCAATAGTCACTGAATCCGTGATCTGCGATAGAATGCTGGTGATGGTTTTCTCGATGCCGTCAACCGCATTATAAACAACTGTTACAATAGACACTAATGGCTGCCCCATACTACCTCTCATCAACGGACCAATACTTTAACTTATCAAATACAACACTTTTAAGCGCCAATCGATATATCTCGCCGAAGTCTCTCAACCTTCTTAAAATATAAAAATACGGAACACGGTAAAACCACGCCAGAAAGTGAGAGCGTCAAAACTGAGCCGTAAACCACTCCTGCGACCCCATATTGTTTACCCAGCCAAATAGAAAGAGGAATATTTACGACAGCTTGCAATACCGCCAACCACATCTGCCCCTTAATAACCCCAACACCATTCAAAAAGTAGGCATATATATCCGTCCAAACTCTCAAAATCACAAAAATCGCAATTGGTATTAGCAATTTCGCACTTCCATCGATGTTATAGCCCGCCCAAAAATCAATAACCTCCGTTCCAAAACAGCACAAAAATACAATAGGAAATAGCATTGCTCCCCCAACCACATTAGATTGAAGCAGGGCTTTCCTCATCCAGGGGAGATCATTTGTTTCAGCTGCGTGAGTATAACGAGACCAAAGCGGAGCCAAAAACAAAGTATTTACTATTAGTATTGAGCTAAAAATTTTAAATATCAATTCATAACCTGTAAGAGCCTCTGGACCAAAAAGATTAACAATAATAATTTTATCCGTTCCGAATATAACTAAAACGGCGAGCTGTATTATAAAAAACTGTCCACCGAGAGAAGCAATCGACTTAATTCGATCCCGATAAAAAAGAGAAATACCTGGCAAAATATGGTTGTTTTTTCTAAAAAACGCCACTGAAATAATCAGGGTGGCTAAAATCTGCGACCCTCCGTAAGCCACACAGATAACCATCAATGACGGTTCGATCAACAACCGTACCGCCAATATTACAATTAACGCCAAAAAGTTTGATAGAAACTGATGCACTACGGTAACAGACGTTTTTTGGCAAGCATGCAAAACTTGCAATATGATCATCAGTGTGAAATTCACAAGAAACAAAAGCACCATTATTGCCATAGTAAATGCCAGTTCTGTCGAAGATGCTACCGTCGTATTAAAAATATCTTGCCAACTAATAAAAAAATTCAGAAGAACAAAAACCATATATAATGAAAAACTCAAAATTGCCATCGTGCCATAAGCAGTACTTATCAATATTGAGGATTCACGGAAATCTCCGCGCGACAATGTTTCTGATAATTTATTTCTGAGACCACTAGCAAACCCAAGATCAAAAAAAATCACCCATGACACTATGCTAAATATTGCAATCCAAACCCCGAAAGTTTCAGGACCAAGATATTTCAACATTACAGGAATTAATATGAATGAGCATACTATTGCAAACCCTTTGAAAAGTATTGAGCCCAATATATCGGCGCGATAACTCCTCACTGCTACCAAAGATTGTAATTTCACGTTTTAACTCTCATTACTCGACACCAACTTAAAAATATCAACATTGACAGCAGATATATAGCCACTTGAGTTTTTTGACAAAACGGGAGGGAAAGTAGCGGATGGAAACCTCTCTCTTAACAAAGTCGCAGCTAGCCTCACATCCCTAGGCAACCGAATAAAGCTATCACTAACCTCGAATTCGCGTTCGTATCCGTACTCTGATTGGACAGTTGCTACCCGTCTTCCAAAATGGACAGATTTCTGGAGCGCTCCCTCAATTGGAGCAGACCACAAACTTGGGTTAACAACAAGATTCGCCGTCCTTACAGCTTGCTCTAAACCAGATTCCCAGTTGCACTCAAAAAAAGTGATATTCGTAGCCGTGATTTTCCGTTGAACAACTTGTTCACATTGAACCTTAGTTGATGGAATGAACGCAGAGAATTCCTTTAGCTCCTCAGAGAGCTCCACAAAATATTTTAATCCTTTTGCCAAGTGGGGGGCGCCGTGAAAGACTAAATCATAGGATGCAATATTAGGGAAACTCTTAGTAGTTTCTTGAATATGGAGGCCTAGCTCACCGGTATCAAGCCCAACGATCTGTGTAATCGTGCTCGAACCGAATTGAGCCTTTATTAAGTCACTCTGACCACTGTTCTGCGCAAGAAACGAAACCTTATTAGAAACCTCCCGCAAGCGCAGTAAATAGCTGATATTTTTTGACTTAATAATTTCAGATGGAAATGGTCGACATTGTGGAAGAGCATGACTTGGAGCTTTAAGACATCGCAGGCATTCTGATTCCGTCTTCGGATCCATATTATAGGACCGGATGCAAAAAAAACTATTATCCATGACATAAATGTAAAGTTTATTTTTGCTGATCAACTTAAATAAATTTTTAAACCCTGCTGTTTGAGGGTGAACAAAGACAACTATAGAATCCTTAATCAATTTGACTTTTATAAAAAAAATAATGCGATCAACAAGTCGATTTATGACTTCATTCACCGCTGATAAATATTGATTTTTTTTCAACATAGAGTTGATAGATTTTGCGCCCCTTCTCGCGACGATGGTATATCCATCAGCTTCTGCTTGCACAGATAACTTACGCATCAAGCGGCCAACGCCACCATCGGATATTCCTATTCCGCTCACTAAATATTTCTTCATAACCCACATCGAATCGTTATAATATATTAGGAATCAAACTATTTTCTAATCAGTTTTAAAACACCTTGTTCGAGGCTAGTTCGGACGAATGCATCATTCCAAGGTGGAGTTTTAGCATTCACAGGAGGCAAATACATCACTTCACGATCCCGATACGGCCTGCCACCGAAGGTAATATTTGCATCACGCCTTACGAAAAACCGAATATCTTGAACTAGCTCCTTAACTGTAAGTCGGCTACCACTAACATAAAAGCATTCAGACTTCGCGGTCTTCTGTTCAAGACAGTATATACCGGCTCTAACGAAGTGCTCGACCACATCGTCTATATATGAGATATCGATGATCTGATCGCCTGGCGATAGGTCTAAGTCATACGAGTTTTTAAAAGCCTCGACTAATAGTTTGATTAATTTACGACGTTTATCGTTCGGACCATACGTATCAAAAAGTTGCAACGTTACTGATGAGATTTTGAATTTATCAACATAAAAACTTAATATATCTTCAAAAGCTTGTTTTGTCGCGGCATACAGATTTACTGCTCGATATTCATTAGAGTGATAGTTTTGCCAAGAAGTCCCCGCATTTACAAAGGCATTCACCCCACAAACCACCATTGATTCGAGCAACTGAGTACCGAACAGTACATTTGAATTAATCAATTCCGGTATTTTTTCGGATGTATGCTCTACTAAAAACAATGAGGCCAGATGAAAAACCACATCGGGTTTAACCTCGCGCATTATTGCCAAAAGAGACTCGTTAGTCCCGTCATATATGTAGGTCTTTATATCACTATGAATATCTTCAATCGAAGAAAGTTCAGAACAAATTCGAACAATAGCTGCGACAGTCCATCCGTCTTTAATCAATCGCCGGGCTAACTCCCCACCGATAAACCCAGTTATCCCCGTGAGTATCACAGTTCTTTTCATTCAGCAATCATCCTAAAAGGCGAGTTAAACTTCGCAACGTCTGAATGCAGTCGATCCCGCTCGGAAATGACAGGACTCTCCACCGGCCACTCAAAATTGAAGGAATCCCATGCTAACCCTGCATCGTGCTCAGCAGAGTAAGCACTTGTCACTTTGTATTGCATAACTGAACCTTCCGTCATGGATAAAAAACCATGAGCTAAACCTGAAGGGATATATATAAAGTTTCCCCGTTCAGGGCTTAGCAGGAAAGAACGTGACTTAAGATAGGTTGGCGAGTCGACTCGAAGATCTAGGACAACGTCAAGAACCTCTCCATGAAGGCAGTAAACGAGTTTCGCATGGTCTTCAGGTGGCATTTGAAAATGCATTCCACGAATAACATTCTTTCTGGAAATTGAGTAATATTCTTCTCGCCAATCTTTACGCAATCCCAGATCAATAAAAAGTTGCTCTTGATATGTTTTTAGAAATACACCGCGAACATCCTTAAAGACGTCACCCTGAATTTCAAAGCAGCCAGCAAAACCCGTCTCTTGCTTTTCCATGAATATGTCCCAGCCTATCGATATTTAAAAATTAATACCGAAAAACTCTTCTAGCTTTTCTCCGATATAATCGAACTGTTCTGAACCTAATCCAGGGTAAATACCCAACCAAAAAGTTTGGTTCATTGTACGATCAGTATTCGTCAGCTCGCCAACAACGCGATATTCCAATCCTTGAAAGTAGGGCTGACGCGTAAGGTTTCCTGCGAACAACAGGCGTGAGCCGATGTTGTTCTGATCCAAGAACTTCAGCAGATCAACGCGCTGGACACCTGAGCTTTCTTTCAACGTCACCGGGAAACCAAACCAGGAGGGATCACTGTTTGGCGTAGGTTCGGCGATTTCCAGGAAGTCGGACAAGCTGCTCAGACGCTCTTTGAGCAACACGTAGTTGCGCTTACGTGTTTCAATAAACTCTTGCGCACGGTCCAACTGGGCCAGGCCGCAGGCCGCTTGCATATCGGTGATCTTGAGATTGTAGCCCAAGTGCGCATATACGTACTTGTGGTCGTAGCCCTGTGGCAGACTGCCGAACTGTTGACCGAAGCGGTCTCCACAGGTGTTGTCACAACCTGGCGCGCAGTAGCAGTCACGCCCCCAGTCACGGAAAGACTCAGCGATAACTTTCAACTGCGGGCTATTGGTGAAAACCGCCCCCCCTTCGCCCATAGTGATGTGGTGAGCCGGGTAAAAGCTCAAAGTGCAGATGTCACCGAAAGTCCCTACCAGCTTACCGTCATAGGTAGCCCCCAACGCGTCGCAGCAGTCTTCGATCAGCCACAGGTTGTACTTGTCGCATATGGCTTTGACTGCACCCAAGTTGAATGGGTTGCCCAAGGTGTGGGCAAGCATGATTGCCTTGGTCTTGGGCGTAATGGCCGCCTCAATCAAGTTGGTATCAATGTTATGAGTGACCATATCGACATCGACGAACACCGGGATCGCCCCGAACTGCACGATCGGGTTGACGGTGGTCGGGAATCCGGCGGCAACGCCAATCACTTCGTCGCCTTTCTTGATCGCACGATCACCCAGCTTCGGGGAGGTCAGTGTGCTGAAGGCAACCAGGTTGGCCGAAGAACCAGAGTTGACCGACAGGGCATATTTAACGCCTAGGAACTCAGCTAGTTTCTGTTCGAACTGTGCATTGAAACGCCCAGTGGTCAGCCAACCATCCAGAGAGGCCTCAACCATTAATTGCAGCTCACGAGCCCCAATAACCTTGCCGGAAGGCGGAATAACGCTTTCCCCGGCAACAAAAGGTTTGGGCGCCAGGGCGACTTGAGCATACTGCTCGACGAGTTTACTGATTTCCTGGCGAAGCATATCGGGTGTCATGGCGTTTCCTGCTTGAAGAATATGAGTTACTTGCCGCATGAAGACATGGCGGCCATATAGGCATTGATTTCTGCAAGGCAAAGAGCGTGGACATCATGTCCTTTGAGCCAGGCTCTATGCCAATTCACGATGTATGCCAATGTCGTCTCCAATGACCACGTAGGCGACCAATGCAGATGTGTGCGGGCTTTTGACACATCGAGTTTCAAATAACGGGCCTCATGGGGCTGGGGATTCTGATCCAGGGCCCAGCTTGCGCCTTCCCCCCAGGTGTTCACCATGTGATCCAGAATCCAGTCGACAGGCCGGGCGTCTTCATCCTTCGGACCGAAGTTCCAGCCTTGAGCCACATCCTGACCGCGCGCCCACAGGTTTTCGGCCAACACGAGATAACCACTCAACGGCTCAAGCACGTGCTGCCAAGGCCGGGTCGCCTGGGGGTTGCGAACAATAACCGGCTGCAGCTTCTCGAAGGCGGCGAGTATATCCGGAATCAGACGATCTTCGGCCCAATCACCGCCACCAATCACATTACCGGCGCGAGCAGACGCGAGAGCGACGGGTTGCTCTTTGCCAAAAAAGGAGTTGCGATACGCTGATGTGACAAGCTCCATGCAGCCTTTGCTGTTGCTGTAGGGATCGTGCCCGCCCATGGGCTCATCTTCTCGATAGCCCCACTCCCATTCGCGGTTTTCGTAACACTTGTCCGTGGTCACATTAACAATTGCCCTCAGGTTGGGGCATTGACGCGCAGCTTCCAGCACATGCACGGTACCCATCACATTCGTGGCATAGGTCTCGACAGGCTGTTTATAAGAAAGGCGGACCAATGGCTGGGCAGCCATATGAATCAGGATATCCGGATTAAAACTGACCATGCTCTGCGTGACAGCCTGCAGGTCTCTAATATCACCAATCTGAGACTGCATCCCCTTCTCTATTCGGGCCTCTTCAAAAAGAGCCGGCGTCGTCGGCGGTGCAAGGGCATAACCCATGACCTCTGCCCCCATACTCTGCAGCCACAGGGACAGCCAGCTTCCCTTGAAACCGGTGTGCCCAGTCAGATATACCTTTTTGCCTTCCCAGAAGGCAGGAGTTACAGCGGCTTTCATTTTCACTCCCACGTCTTCCAGGGTGCCTTACCAGACATCCAGAGCTCCTCAAGCAAATGCTTGTCGCGCAGCGTATCCATCGGCTGCCAGAACCCCTGATGCTCGTAGGCCATCAGTTGCTGATCCGAGGCCAGGTTCATCAAAGGCTCCTGCTCCCATACGCTGGCGTCGCCAGTAATGTACTTCAACACCTCCGGTTTCAACACGAAGAAGCCGCCATTGATCATGGCACCATCGCCTTTGGGCTTTTCCTTGAAATTGAGCACCTGTCCCTGACGAATATCCAGCGCACCAAAACGACCTGGCGGGTATGTCGCCGTCAGGGTTGCAGCCTTACCGTGCTTCTTGTGAAACTCAATGGTCGCACTGATATCGATGTCGCCAACGCCATCGCCATAGGTGAAGCAGAAAGACTCTTCATCCTTCACATAGTCGGCAACACGGTGCAGACGTCCGCCCGTCATGGAGTCATCGCCGGTATCAACCAGTGTCACATTCCAGGCTTCAGCGCGCTTGTCATGCACCTCCATGGTGTTGTCACGCATATTGAACGTGACATCCGACATATGCAGAAAATAGTTCGCAAAATACTCTTTTATTACATAGCCTTTGTAACCACAGCAGATAATAAAATCATTGATACCGTGAGCAGAATACATCTTCATGATGTGCCACAAAATTGGCTTGCCACCAATCTCGACCATGGGTTTGGGCCGGGTACTGGTTTCTTCACTCAACCGGGTCCCTAGCCCGCCAGCCAAAATCACAGCTTTCATTTTTTATCCTTAATTAATTCGAGCTCACAAAAGCGTCGGAGTAGAAATTTTTGCGTGGAAGGCCAAGAGTCACAAGTTTTTCTTTAGCCGAATGAATCATATGCTCGGAGCCGCAGGCGTATACCACCGCATCAGCCAAATCGATACCGTCGTGCTCAAGCACGTCCTGCACATAACCGGTGCGCCCCTTCCAACTATCATTGGGTCGTGAAAGCACAGGTACGAAAAAGACTGCCGGCGAACTAAGCTCAGGCTGCCAATAAATGTCCTTGGCGTGACGTCCGCCCCAGTAAACCCATACCTTTCTATTCGCCACCTGCTCAGGGTTGGCTTTCAGTTGCTCAAGAATAGCCTTCACTGGCGCAATTCCTGTACCCGTTGCCAAAAATACCAAATTTTCCGGTGAGGTGTTGCGCAGGGCAAATGTGCCCTGTGGCCCCTCAAGCCGGAGTAAATCATTGGCGGCAAGCTCATCGAACCAGTATTGACTCATTACCCCGCCTTCAACCTGACGAATCTGCAGCTCCAATCGTCCATCCTGGCGAGGCGCATTTGCAATGGAATAGCTTCTCCTAACTCCATTTTTCCCAATGATGTCGACATACTGGCCAGGCATATAGTTCAGTGGATCTTTAGGAGGCAACCGCAAGACCACCTCTACCACGTCATCGGCCAGACGCCTGAATGAATCCACTCGACAGGGAAGTGTTTTGCTCTTGATATCCGCAAACTGGCTCAAATCCTCGATATCCAGCCGAACATCACTCAAGGCAGTGCGACAACATGTCAAAATGTAACCCGACGCCAGCTCCTCAGGGGACAAAATGGACTCGTGGTGATGAATGACCTCGGTCTCGCCGATCACATGAGCCTTACAGACCCCACATCGACCCGAACGGCAGCTGTATTCAAGGACTACACCTTGCTTTTTTGCACTGTCCAGAAGGGTTAAGCCCGGCTCAGAGGAGAATGTTCTTTCATTGGACAAGGTTACAGTTGACATGGTGACCACAGTTCGCCTCGGAAAATTCACGTTAAAAAGACACTAGAAGCACGCACTGGCAGACAGCCTACCAGCTCAAATCACGGTCAAGCTTGAGGGCAAGCCATCGTGCCCCTTACAACCATCCACAGGCATGAGTGCCGCGATCTAACATCACCAGGCATGCGCTCGATTGAACAGTCGGGCCGGAACTGGCCCCTCTCGGTGCCACTGACGATAAAAATGGCATCGCCCACGCAAAGCCATTAACCCCCTGCATCGATGCATGAGTTGAACGCATGAAGACGCCTAGGTACACAACCGCTTGTGTTTTATACTCACCGCCGATTGAGCACGCTTCACCCCAACAACGATAAATTGACGGATTATACGGCCATTAGAAGCTTTCAGTAACCTTTGTATGACTCATTCCATCACCGGGCGCGCCCAATCCCCCCCCAGACGACGGGGCTCAGCCAAACGCACCTCAACATGCCCCACAGCGAACGACAGCAAAAACCAAACAAGGTTCGCAAAATAGCTGAATGCGTAGGATTTTTCCTATAAAATCGCCCAATTTATAAAAATCGATCATTACACTTGCAAAGGAACCAGCAAACTGCATGTCTACACTTTTAAAACGCTCAGCACTTTCACTCCTAACTGCATCCACATTGTTTTTATGGGTTCCACTCTATGTCGTTTATCTTGCGCTAAGCGACGTAAACTTCAGCATAAAGGATTTTTTCCTCTTCTCGATAGTATTGACCGCCATAGCAAGTTTATTTTTTTTTGCAACCTCAATAATTTTGACTTGGTTACGCCTGAACTGGTTAGCATCGGGCATACTTTATTTTATTATATTCTGGGTATCCCTTTCAGGCCTGCTATTACCCTTAGCGGGCCAAGCAGGCATGGTCTCCCCTGAGAACTTGCCTATTAACTATCGAAATTTGATAATAGTGGGCAGCCTCACACTCACCCTAACGCTGTTGACTTATACAAAAATCAAGCCTGCAACCCAAGCATTCGTACTGATTTTACTTTTAACATCTCTAGGCTCCGCCGCTTATACACTTATTGAAACAGGGGCATCCATGGGGCGCTTCTCCGGCCTCTCCAAAAACGATAACGTCATCGTTCTGAGTTTCGACGGCGTAGCCGGCAACATAGCAAAACAGGTCATTGAAGAGCATCCGAATTTAAAGAGTGCTTTCAAGGACTTCACTTTTTTTGATAACGCAATTTCCATAGCACCAGCAACGGAGGCATCACTGCGCTCCGAAATTTACGGAAATATGGATTTTAGAGCATTAAGCCCCCTATCAGGCGACCTGAATAAGAAGCTATCAAAAAAAACCAACTCAATAAAACGCGAGCAACTGGCTTCCTCAGATATCATGACATACGGCATATACAGCGCGTTCAATGACAGATTACCAGACATTATAATCCCGGGAACCCTTATCGATAGCAGTTTCAGCGAGCAAGCGTCGATTGCCCTAAGTTTTTACCCACATATTGCGGCGCGCATTGGCTCACCCATTTTGGCCAAATTCGCAGTCGACGAACTTCGCACCGTCAAACAGACCTACCTGCAAGACTCAAAAGCACAGCGGATACTGGCACATCAAGGCGCACCGTGGGACGCGCAAAATACCCTACAAAGCGACGATCTGATAGCGCTCACTCAAAATCTGCACCTTACCGACTCCCAACGCACAGTGCGCTTCATGCACTTCCTGCACACTCATTTCCCAGTCGACCTTGACGAAAACTGCACTTATAGAAGCGATAGTGCAGAGTGGTTCAACTCGAACCAAAACTATCAAGGTTTGCTAAATGAAACCTACTGCGCACTTCAGCAGACCGCGACTTATATAGAGAAGCTCAAGGCCCTTGATATTTACAACCAAACAACCCTCATCGTAAAAAGTGATCACGGCGCACCTGCAAACTACTTCGAGTCTGATCCTGACGGCATCACATTCAACGGCCATCCGCTCTGGGGTTATAACCGATATCGTCCGCTGCTGATGATCAAGGCACCGTCCAGCGCGAATGATTCAATAGTATATAATAACGAACTTAGCAGCCTGACTGACCTCGCCAGAACACTGTGCCTTCACGCGCCGGGCAATTCTCAATGCGGCGAATACTCAGGTGTAGATCTTCTAAACGCCACACACCAATACGACGACAACAAACTTTACTTAGATATAGTGAAAGATCAGACTTCCTCTTTTGATTTTGATACTCAGATGACAGTCAGCATTCCAAGAGATAATGATTTTTTATCTGCACTAAAATCCACCGGAGCAATTACATTCAGAGCGTCCGAAATGACACGCTATGAACAGCGCCTACGCGACCTGGCTGAAATCCGCGACGCCTTGGAAAAATATCACCAGGCAAAAGGCAGCTACCCACTCAGTCAGGGCTTCGACGGTTTATACAGTATCTGGGGAAGGTCAGCTGCCGATTGGATCCCAGGCTTGGCGCCCACCTTTATCAAAAAGTTACCCCGAGACCCCGAACTCAGCCAAGAGAAGACTCCTCAGTATATATATCGATCCAATGGCTCGGGCTACAAGCTGCTGGCACATGGCGCTGACGCCTCCTGCAGAATTGCCTCAAGACTAAATCCAGAGTTGCTTGACCCGCTCCGCAAGTGCTTCGCCTTTGGCTATTGGAGCGAAGGTGCACAAGGCTGGTGATAGATGATGGCACTATAAAACCAACGATGACACCCGCTCACGGATAACGGGAAACACTCATGCAGTCAGCCGTAATTTTTCTCGGGGCAGGCAAGCCCTTCCAAGGCGACGAACACGCTGCATTACGCAGTGCTTCTGGCCACACGCGCGTTATCGACTGGCTGCTTCACGCCACGACCTCCCGCGCATCGGACGTTCACTTTGTGGGCGGCTATAAAGTGGATTCGATCAAGGAGCGGTACCCCGACTTCAACTACTGGATTAACACCGACTGGCAGGTTACCCAATCTGCCTATTCGTTCCTGCAAGTTGACCTGACCGATAAAACCAAGAGCCTGGTTTCCTACTCCGACATCCTGTTTCGTCGCAGCTTGATTGACGCCATGGTCGAGTCACAGGCCGATATCAGTGTTGCAGTCGACAGCCATTGGCGCACGCGCTACGCAGGCCGTACTCGTTCAGACTTGGAGCGTAGCGAGAAAGTCTGCCTTTTTGGACAGTTGGTTACGCGTCTGGGACCCGACATCCCGTCTAGCCTCGCCTCGGCGGAGTTCGTTGGGTGCGTTCATTTTGGGCCCCGGGCAGTCCAGTACTTGCAGGAGTCCAAAGTTGACCTGCAACAACGCTTCCAGAAGGGTCACCTCTCTGATCTCGTTGAAGCACTGCGCTGCCAGGGAATGAATGTTCAAGCGGTTGACGTACAAGGTGACTGGGCCGAACTCAATGAGCCTCAAGATCTCGCACATTTCGTATTAGGCACCAAAGCACAGACTCTTCGCCGTTTGCGTCGAATGGTCAAGCTAAGCCGGATTGAAGACCAAGTCAGTTTCACCGTGGCGCAGTGGCAGGAAATCCCCGAGTCACTGATTGACACCATCCAGCAGGATTTCCCTGATCAACACCTGGTTATTCGCAGCAGTGCGCTGTCCGAAGATGGATTTGCCAACTCGAATGCTGGCGCCTATACCAGCCTGCTGAATATCGATGGCCGTGACGCTACCAGCCTGAAAGACGCAATTGAGCACGTTATCGCCTCTTATAGTGATACCAACCCTGAGAATCAGGTGCTGGTTCAACCCATGCTGGAAAAAGTGCTTGCGAGCGGCGTCGCATTCACTCGCAGCTTGAGCAGCGGCGCGCCCTATTACGTCGTTAATTACGATGACACCAGCGGTAGTACTGAATCGATCACCAGTGGCAGCAGTCACGATGACAAGACACTGCTGATGAGACGTGATGCCTGCGCCCACAGCACTAATATTCCCGAACGGTTGCGGGGACTGCTTCCGGCGTTGCGGGAGATTGAATCGTTGTTGAGCTACGATTCTCTGGACGTGGAGTTTGCGGTCACAGCCAACGCAGGATTACACATCCTGCAGGTTCGCCCCATCGCAGTAGACCACTCCAGATGGGACGGCAGCGACGTGGATATCCTGAAACGCCTGGACGAAGCCCGTGAGTTGTTCAAACGACTGCAGCAGCCGGCGCCGTTCGTTGTGGGGCAACGAGGCTTATTCGGGATAATGCCGGACTGGAATCCCGCCGAAATCATTGGGACCAAACCGACACCTTTGTCAGTCAGCCTCTACCAATATCTGATCATGGATGAGACATGGGCCACCCAACGGGCCGAGTACGGCTACCGGGATGTTCGCCCCCAACCACTATTGATCAGTTTCGCCGGCCACCCTTACGTCGATATCCGCGCAAGTTTCAACTCGTTCATTCCCAAGCGCCTGGACGATGCACTTGCAGGCCGCCTGGTTGACTTTTACCTGTCCTGGCTGGAACAACACCCTCACCTTCACGACAAGGTGGAATTCGATGTTGTACCCACTTGCTTTGCGCTGGACTTTAATCGTTGGCAGGAGCGACTGAGCACATATGGCGGATTTACCACCCAAGAGATCGAACTTTTGCGTGACGGATTACGAGAAATCAGCCAGAACGCCATTATGCGCAACGGCCACGACTTGGCTGTCGTAACTGAGCTTGAGCAGCGTTTTGCTCACCTTGCCTCGTCGTCCTTGCCGCCCTTGGAACTTGTCTCGACGTTATTACACGATTGTCGTCGGTATGGCGCGTTGCCTTTCGCGCACTTAGCACGTAGCGCTTTTGTTGCAATAACACTCCTGCGCTCTGCAGTCAGTACGGATATTTTGACCGAAGCGGAAATGGAAGACTTCCTGGCTTCCATTCGAACCATCAGCCATACGCTGACGCATGATGCACTAGACTGCTTCAACGGAGAGATGAGCCGCGCAGACTTTGTACATAAGTACGGCCATTTACGCCCGGGCACCTATGACATCAATTCACTGAGTTATCGCGCAGATCCCGAACGCTACCTGACCCCCATCGTCGAAAGCGCAGCCTCGCAACCTTTGACAACCTTGGTCAATGGTCAACTATGGCAGCAGGCACGACAACGATTTGCCAAAGCCTTGAACGAGCAAGGTATTGCAGGCAGTGCTGACGAGCTGGAGTTATTTTTAAGGCAGGCTATCGAGGGGCGCGAGTACGCTAAGTTCGCCTTTACCCGCAACCTTTCGATGGTTCTGGATACTTTGGTGAACTGGGCCGAACCTCTGGGAATTTCCCGTGAAGACCTGGCCTACCTCGAAATTCAAAAACTGATGGGGCTAAGAAACTCAACATTAAGTCCAAACGAGCTTAGCCAGAATATACTTGCGCAAGCCGATACAGGCGGGACCGAACATGAGCAAATACAAGTTATCGAACTGCCCCCCCTGCTGTGCTCAACAGAGGACTTCAGCGTATTTCTCTATCCGGCAACACAACCTAACTTTGTTGGCACCGGAATAGTACGAGGCACTTGCGTGGACCTGTGCCAAAACATAGATGATCAGGACCTTGCCGGAAAAATAGCCCTGATCCCACAGGCCGACCCTGGCTACGACTGGCTCTTCGGTCGACAGATTGCGGGGTTGATCACCATGTATGGCGGCGCTAACTCGCACATGGCCATCCGCGCAGCGGAGTTTGGCTTGCCGGCAGCATTAGGGGTCGGCGAGACGCAATATCGCGCATTGGCAGCCGCGCAAAGCCTGGAACTGGATGCCGGTAATCGTATGATTCGGGTGATCCGATAGTGCGTATTGCAATTACACAACGCGTTGAACGGGTCCCTGGGTATGACGAGCGGCGTGATTGCCTAGATCAACGTTGGTCGGCTTTCATGGAAGAACTTGGGATCGACTTGGTGCCGGTGCCCAATGGGCTATCATCGGCTGGTGCCTGGTTCGAGCGCCAGAATGTCGCCGGCCTTATATTGAGTGGTGGAAATGATCTTGCCCATCTGCCCGCTGCCGTCAACTCGTCGCCGGAGCGTGATGCTACGGAGGCCGCTCTATTAGCCAGGGCCAGAGACATGAATCTTCCAGTGCTGGCCGTTTGTCGCGGAATGCAAATGCTCAATCATTTTCTGGGTGGCAGCCTCACCCCTCTCTCCGGTCACGTTAGCTGTACACACACCATCAGCGTTATAGAACACGCGCCACTGCTAGCAGACTATCGAGAAGTCAACAGCTTCCATGGCTGGGGCATTCAGCCTAAGGATCTGGCAGAAAATTTGCTTGCCCAAGCTTGGGCAGACGACGGCTCCATCGAGGCATTTGTTCACCGCCAACTTCCCTGGACAGCGATAATGTGGCATCCCGAGAGGCCCTCCGCCAACGCCATCCTTGATGCAACGCTTATTCGTCACCTCTTCTTTAGTAAGGACACACCATGCGCGTAATTATCCTAGCCGCCGGTCAAGGCACAAGACTGCGCCCTTTTACGGATGATCGGCCCAAGTGCCTGGTTGAATTGCATGGGCGCCCCCTGCTGCACCGCCAACTGGACGTGCTGAGAGCCGCCGGATTGAAAGATATTGCGCTGGTAGGCGGATATCGCGCCGACTGTCTTGAGGGACAAGGCGTTGAAGTGCTGCACAACCCTCGCTTCGCTAGCACCAACATGGTCTCGACTCTATTTTGTGCGCAAGAATGGATGGTTGATGGAGAGGATTTGCTTATCGCTTACGGCGATATCATCTATGAGCAGTCAGTACTTGAGAGCTTACTAGGCACTGACGCCCCGCTCGCTATCTCAATAGATCGAGAGTGGCGCCGGTTCTGGGAAATCCGCATGGAGAACCCGCTGTCCGATGCGGAAACACTGAAGCTAAACAGCGAAAGCTGCATCACCGAGCTTGGTAAAAAACCGTCGAGCTATAGCGATGTCCAAGGGCAGTACATGGGGTTGATCAAGGTTAGAGGGGATTGCGTAAAAGCTTTTCGCGACGCCTGGCACAAACTGGACCGTACTGTTCTACGAGACGGAAAAGATTTCGACAATATGTACATGACGACGTTCTTGCAGCACCTGATCGATACCGGGTGGAGTGCTCAGGCCGCATTCACCGATAATGGATGGCTGGAAGTCGACACCGTCGAAGACCTGAACCAATATCACGAACTGCTTCGCAGCGGGCAGTTGGACACATTCATTCAGCTTAGGGACTGAGCATGTTCAGTGCTATACGCAAAATGCTTCGCGAGTGGAAGGGCTTGCAAGCGTTCAAACGCACCCCACGCGAAGAACGCAAGCTGGTGTTCTACTCCGAGGGCCGCGGCTATTGGACTTACTTTGACCCCATCTACAAAGCACTTCAAGCAAATCATCGCACTCCAGTCTTATATGTGACGTCTGCAGAGAACGACCCTTTACTGGAAAAGCCGCTGCCAGGAATGCGTTCTTTTTATATTGGCGAAGGCAGTATGCGAACACTGTTCTTCGCCACATTGGACGCAGATGTACTCTTGATGACCATGCCGGACTTGCAAAGCTTTCACATCAAACGCTCGCCCTTTTCGGTCCACTATACGTATCTGCATCACTCGATCGTCAGCACACACATGATTTACCGTGCTGCGGCATTTGATCATTTTGATTCAATCCTGTGTGTGGGCCCTCACCACGTGACAGAGACCAGGGCCAGGGAAAAACTACTCGAGCTGCCTCCAAAAGCTCTGATAGAGCATGGTTATGGGCGTCTCGATACGATCCTCGAAAGCGGCCGCCAAGGCCCTCACGAACGTCACGGTGACCCCGTGCAGATACTGGTAGCGCCAACATGGGGTGAAAACGGCCTGATTGAGCGCCACGGGCTTGACGTGATAAGACCGCTGATAGATGCCGGCCTGAAGGTTGTACTACGCCCGCATCCCCGCACGCGCAAATTGGCGCCCGACAAACTGGATGTCATCGTCGCGCATTACCGCAATGAGCCGCGATTCCGACTGGATGAAGACAGTGATGCCACCACCTCGCTGCTCGATTCGGATATCATGCTCAGCGACTGGTCCGGTGCGGCCTTGGAGTTTTCGTTGGGGCTGGAGCGCCCGGTCATATTTGCAGACGTCCCACGCAAAGTACTCAACTCAGAATACCCTGCAATTGGCATCGAGCCGATTGAAGTACAAGCACGCGAGCACTTAGGTGTCGTGGTATCAACAGACGAGTTGGCAGAGCTAGGACATATTGCGTGCGCCATGGCTGCCGATTCAAAAAAATGGCAAACAGCGCTGAAAGATATACGCCAGCGCTGGATTTATAACTCTGGGCAAAGCGGCGACACAGCTGCTGCCTATTTGGTTTCCTTAATTAAGTAATGATGGGGTGTAGTTCATGAAAAAATCCAACTTCTCAATGGTCGCCTTGCTCTGCTTGGCTCTCTTGCCAATCAATGCGTTCGCCTACCTCGATCCAGGTACGGGCAGCGCCATGCTTCAAGGAATTCTGGGCGCACTGGCGGCAATCGCCATGGTGATGAAACTATATTGGCACCGTTTATTGCGCATGCTCGGCCTGCGTAAAGATGTCATGAAAAAAGAAACCGATACCGAGAAAAAGTAAATTTACTCGTGCTCGCAAGCAGCTCGCCGCGTTAACTCAATCTGCCGGGCGCTTGCGGCACTAGTTCGTCTGCGAACTGAAATCTCCTCCCGCCACACGCAGCCAAAAGTCATTCCCATGCCCTCGCTTATAAAACAACCTTTGCGCAATTGGTTCTGCTGGTTGCTGCTGCTGTTTATTCAAGTCGTGCACGCAGCAGACCCGCCGACGGCCGCACTCTCAAATGCAAACTTGCATTTGGACTTTAACCTATCATCGGGCGCCGTTCAGCATTGGTCGCTCCCCCAACTGCACGGTGCATCTGGGCACGCTCAAGACATGGCCGCCCCGAAGGGACAGCTGTTTTTGCTGAGTGGCGAGCTTGACGGCAAGTCCTTGGCTGATTGGCAGCTAATGGCTGGCGGATGGAAGATCGTTGAACAGCAGCCCAATGCAATAGTGATCGGCCTGGAAAGCCCCGAGCTACCCTTCAGTATCCGGAAGACTTGGCGACTGCAGGAGAACCAGTGGCGGGTTGACTTCGCCTTGGACCTAGACCTCAAGAGCCTGAAAACAAGCCCGACCGATCACCTTGTATTGCAGGTCGGGCCAGGTATTGGGGAAATCCCTGCCACAGGCCTAGGCATGGGGCAAAGTATTTATTCGTTCACTGAATTGGTTTATCGCAATGCCGAAGGCATCACAACAGTTCGATTGAACAATACCGAGCGGCCAGATGGGTACACATCTCATGAAGCGGGTCAGTGGAGCTGGGTAGGCCTTCAAAGCCGTTACCTCGCACTCATCATGACGCCCTCCAGCGATCTCGCGAAGCGCGCTATGTGGCAAGCCAACACTCCACAAACCTTAACAGGCAACGCCGAGTACGACTCGTTCGAAACGTCAGTCAACATCCTCTTACCCGTTGGAGAGCCGGGTAGCCAACCCGTTCAATCCTACCAATGGAGCGTGTTTGGAGGAGGCAAAGCTTATGCGGCACTCATCGCTCAAACGCCGGAGTTGGACGGATTGCTGTTTTCCGGTCTGTGGGATTGGATGCGATGGTTAAGCTTGGCCATCATGCATCTATTGCATTTTATTCAGCAAATAGTTGGCAGTTGGGGGATTGCGATCATTCTGCTGGCGGTACTCGTACGCTTAGCGGTATACCCAATCGCCAAGAATGCAATTCTGGCGCAGAAGAAATTTTCAGCTATTCAGGCCCGTATCCAGCCAGAGCTACAAGAGATTCGTAAAAACTACAAAGGAGGGGAGCAAAGTGAAAGAATCCTTCAGCTTTACGAATATCATAAAGTAAGCCCGCTGGCAGGTCTGAAACCGCTTTTGATCGTACTAATTCAGGTGCCTATATTCATTTCTCTTTACCATTTACTAGGGCAAACATTTGAATTGAGAGATGCATCTTTCCTATGGATGAAAACACTGGCTGAACCAGACCAGTTGTTTTCATTGGGAATAGATTTACCTCTATTTGGCTCCTATTTCAACTTACTCCCCGTACTGATGTCTTTGACAACGATATTGAGTATAAAACTTAACCCAACCACACCAGCCGACGGAACATCATCGCTGCGCCAAAGCCTCACTACCGGACTGATGGGACTGGGATTCTTCCTGCTGTTTTACTCATTCCCTTCCGGGATGGTGCTGTACTGGACGGTTGCCAATATTCTGCAAGTCGCCCATCAAAAAATTACAAAGGCAGCTTAAGCCCATGATGATCGAGCGCTTTATCAGCAACTACCTGCCCGCAACAACGCTTCTTCGCAAGCAAGACGCTTACTTTGACACGGCATCTGTATTGCGCACCGCAGCTGAACCTGTCGCGTGGGCGGATGATGTACACCACGCCATGGAATTCCTTTCAAAACGTGTTGAGATCTCCAAGTGCCTCTATGAAAGCTACCAAGAGAGCGGCGCCAAGGCGTCTACCAGCCGCCTGACTGGGGAACTGCAGCTCTTGGCATTAGCGCTACTGTTCAAAGACTTCAGGCGCCTAGCCAGCAATGGAAGCATAGTTTGCGCGGTCAAAAGACTTAACGCCGTACTCAAACTTCTGGATAGTTTGGGTGCAGAGAACATTGTGGTGGACCCGAGCCTCGCATCGTTAATCAATACCGAGGCTGAGAAGTTCCTGACAACGTTTCCGAGTACCGACACACCGCCTCCTGAAATGATCGCGAACACCCAGATGCCAGTTAACACTGGAATGCTCCCGATCACTGTCCTGTTTTGGGAAGGCCCCATCGCTCGTGCGTACTTGGCCACCCTGAAGAGCATGGGCCTGAAGCCTGAGAAAATAATCCAGCTCGTGTCAAAGAATGATCTGGTATCCCGAAAACCCATCGGGCGTTTTCTGCCAGGAAACTTGAAATTGGGCTATGCACAATCCAGGCAAAAAAACAGTATTCATTATTGGTCAAGGACACTTCGAAAAACAGAAGCCGCCCTTTGTGACTCGATAATAAACACCGTCGAAAACAAACTATTTTTTTCGGACAAGGAAGTAGACGACGCATTGGCACTAGGCGATTTGAGTAGCTATTCGCCTGACGTAGAAACACTAATGATAGAGAGTTTGGCAGACGATGCGCTCTACGACAGACTACGCGCGCTTCCACAAACGCAGATATTATTCACGGGCGGCGGAATCGTACCCAGACGGTTGCTAGAAATCACAACGCTCAAGTTCATTCATATACACCCGGGCCACTTGCCAGAAATACGCGGCGCCGATTGCGTGCTTTGGTCACGCCTGATAAAAGGACGCACATCTGCGACATGTTTCTACATGACACCGGGAATCGATGACGGCGATATCATACTAGCGAGCTACTTGCCTTCCTTGGCTCCCCATCATGAAATAGCCGACATAGACGTGAGGACACTGTACAGAGCCACTTACGCGTTTCTAGACCCCTGGGTTCGGTCTTTTGTATTACGACGAGCACTGGTGGAGACTGTTGGCTTCACACAGATTGCCGTCCTTTCACAAGACGAAGACGCAAGTGTGACTTATCACTTTATGCATGATCAGATTAAACGAAGGGTGTTTGCTCAACTGTTCACCAACACATGAGCACATCTATACATTGTGGGGCCAGGCGCCCCACAACCCTAAACGATTACTGCGCCACCCGGCCCGAACGCTGCTGCGTATCTTCCGGAGCATGAGCCTTTAAGAATGGAACTGACACGCCAGCCCCCCCCCCTCCTTTACGGTGGCACGGGTTGAAAGGATGACAGACCTCAAGAGTGCGATGCAGATCGCAAGTACAGCCCCACCAAATAAGCCAAGCAACACGACGAGTAGACGATTTGGGTTAGCCGGAGCCAACGGCTCAAGCGCCTGCTGATCGACAGTCACTAATTTCAGGCTCGCCATATCAATGTTTAGGCTACCCAAACGGCTCATTTCTGCACGCAATGGCTGAACACCCGCGAGAAAAATGTCCTCATTCTTCCGTGCATTCAGCACTTCAACTTCGCGATTGGACGCCAGCAGCTGAAGCTCCTTGGCAATCTGAGCAATGCGAGAGTCAGTGAAATCATCCGACCTGCGCTGCTGTAACGCGGTGAGCTCTGCTCTAAGCGCCTCGCTGCCCATAAAATAAAGAGGAATCTGTTGATTATTAACTTCGGTACGCATCACACTACCAGCTCCGGTATTCAGCGACTCACTGAGTGAAGATGGTGTAGTTGGTTTTTGGATACCCAAGGATTTGGCAATTCCGATTGCTTCATTCAGTTGAGCAATACGATCGCTGCGCAGTGTTTTCAATTGAGAACGAAGTGCCTTCAACTCATCTTGCAACTGTGCATGTTTTAATGAGTCAGCTTCTTTTAACGAAGCAATTTTAGCCTCTTTCTCCACATCGTAGTTCGAACGAGCCGAATCGAATTTACCTGCCAGCTCATTGAGACGGTTTTTTACGATCACATTCAAGTCGGCAGCAATCTGCTCACGCTCACTGATGATCGCATAATCGACAAACCCATTGAGAATAGCAACACCATCAATCCCCTTCGGATAAGTCATCTCCAGTTTTATGTAAGCACTTGATGCGCTTTTCTTATCTGCATCAGGAAGACTCAAATTAATAGAATTGTGGTTGAACTCTTCAAAACTCTGCTCCAAGGTTTGGCCTGGACGCACAAACCTTTCGAATAGGTTTTGATTGGCTCTGAAGAACGCTAGGCGAGTATCGTAAGACTCCAGTGCCGCCCCCACCTTGAGAAGCGCTTCAACAGGAGGAAGTTGGTAAACTTCGGAACGATTCAGCGCGTCCAGCTCATTGATAGCCGCAGGACGCAACACCGCACTGATTTTATACTCAGGCGTAGCTAAAAAGGCATAGCACGCCACAATCAACCCAACCGCCAGAGTTACTAGAAGCAGTAGCTTTTTTTGATGCCAGACAGATTTCAAAAGCTCGACGAGATCTATTTCGTCAGAAAAACGTACTGGGGGGGCACGAAAACTACTACTCACAACAAAAACCTGCCTTCAAAAAGAAACTGCGGGCTCGTTATGCAGACAAAATTGTGTCTTTTTTATTCTAATTAGATGACCGTCAAAACCCAGCGTCTCTGCCAAATTTCGAGCGCACAAAATGCCTGTTATCGAGAACAGATTTCA
>LNAP01002325.1_pt1 | contig 24391 bp, 21 predicted proteins | sample 602601 | NCBI WGS metagenome assembly LNAP01 (sample SAMN02440304, study PRJNA202911) | soil metagenome | biome: Subtropical and temperate rainforests or woodlands; isolation source: soil samples (1 kg each in a 20% v/v slurry with milli Q water) were... ...
ACCGCCATCGTGCCGCAGGGCGGCAACACCGGCCTGGCCGTGGGCGCGACGCCTGATCTATCGGGCACCCAGGTGGTGCTGAGCCTCACGCGCATGAACGCCGTGCGCGACCTCGACAAGGACAACCTCACCCTGACGGTGGAGGCCGGCTGCATCCTGCAGAACGTGCAGGACGCGGCCGACAAGGCGGGGCTGCTGTTCCCCCTGTCGCTGGCGGCCGAGGGCAGTTGCACCATTGGCGGCAACCTGGGTACCAATGCCGGCGGCACGCAGGTGGTGCGCTACGGCAATGCCCGCGACCTGTGCCTGGGCCTGGAAGTGGTCACCCCCCAGGGCGAGGTGTGGAACGGCCTCAAGGGCCTGCGCAAGGACAACACGGGCTACGACCTGCGCAACCTGTTTGTCGGCAGCGAAGGCACGCTGGGCGTCATCACGGCCGCCACGCTCAAGCTGTATCCCAAGCCCGCTGCGCAGCTCACCGCCTGGGCCGCCGTGCCCTCGATGGAACATGCCGTGGCGCTGCTGGGCCTGGCGCACCAGCACCTCGGTGCGGGGCTCACGGGCTTTGAGGTGATGGGGCGCTTTGCCTTGTCGCTCGTACACAAGCACATGCCGCAGCTGCGCGTGCCCTTCATCGGACAGGAAGACGTACCCTACGGCGTGCTGCTGGAAAACTCGGACAGCGAATCCGAGGACCACGCCCGCGCGCGCTTCGAGGCGCTGCTGGAGACCGCCTTCGAGGCCGGCTGCGTGACCGACGCCGTGGTGGCCGAAAACCTCACGCAGGCGCACAACCTGTGGCATATCCGCGAGAGCATTCCACTGGCGCAGGCCGAAGAGGGGCTGAACATCAAGCACGACATTTCGGTGCCCATTTCGCGCATTCCGGCATTTGTCGAATACGCCGACGCACTGATGGTGCGCGAGATCCCGGGCGTGCGCCTGGTCAACTTCGGCCACCTCGGTGACGGCAATCTGCACTACAACGTGCAGGCCCCCGAGGGCGGCGACGCCAAGGCCTTCCTGCGCGAGCAGGAAGACCGGGTGAACCACCTCGTCTACGAGGCCGTGGCCCAGTTCGGCGGCTCGTTCTCCGCCGAACACGGCATTGGCGCGCTCAAGGTGGAGAAGCTGGAGAAATACCAGTCGCCCACGGCGCTGGCGATGATGCGCGCCATCAAGGCGGCACTGGATCCGCAGGGCATCATGAACCCGGGGCGTGTACTGGGCGCCGCATGAGTCTCATCCAGGCCCTGCCCTCGGGACCGCTGGACATCGTCGGCGACATCCACGGCGAAATCGATGCGCTGGAACCGTTGTTGTCCCACCTGGGCTACGACACCGAAGGCCGGCACCCGGGCGGCCGCACGCTGGTCTTCGTGGGTGACTTCTGCGACCGGGGCCCCGACAGCCCCGCCGTGCTGATGCGTGTGGCACAGCTGGTGGACAATGGCCGTGCCGTGGCCGTGATCGGCAACCACGAGATCAACCTGCTGCGCAACGACGCCAAGGACGGCGCCGGCTGGTACTTCGATGCGCGCCTGGCCTCCGACCACGCCAAATACGCGCCCTTTGCGCGCCCCACCGCAGCCGAACGCGCGGCCATCGTCGCCTTTTTAAGCACCCTGCCGGTGGCGCTGGAGCGCCTCTGGGTGTACCTGCCCGACCCGGAGATGACCGGCGAGGCTATCGTGCAGCAGCTGCGCGGCATGCCCAACGGCCAGGACGTGGTGCTGCTGGTCAGCCCGTCGGTGCAGGCCGAGCCAGCCCTGGTGGCCTATGCCGACGACCCGGCCAATCTGTGCGCCTGCCTGGACCAGGCGGCGCAGACGCGGTGGCTGCTGCAGCCGGGCGCCGTGGTGTTGCTGCTCGCGCTGCTGGCGCGTCAGCTGAAAGTGACTCGCATATCGCCCTACCAGACCCATGGCGGCATCACCCGGCCGGCGGCGTTCTTCGGGCGTGAATCGCTGCTGGCGCGCGTGCTCAACCGGGAGCCCGGCAACTACCTGCTGGTGGGCGGACGGCAGCTGGGCAAGACCAGCCTGATGAAGGCGATCGAGCGCCGCTTCGTTGGGCATCCGCACGTGCATTGCCGGTATCTGTCCCTGCGTGACCATCGCCTCGCCGTGCGGCTGGCTGTGGAGCTTGGCCTGCCTGAGGAAACCGGCATCGACGCGCTGGTCACGGCGGTGTCGGCCCGTGCCGAGGGGCGGCGGGTGCTGCTGTTGATCGATGAAACCGACCTGTTCCTGCGTGACGAGGCCCAGCATGGCTACCCGCAGTTGTCCGCGTTGCGCGCCATCAGTGAAGAGGGGCGCTGCCACTTCATGCTGGCCGGTTTCTGGGATCTCTATGAGGCGGTGACACTGGATTTCGCCTCGCCGCTGCGCAACTTCGGCGAGGTCATCCATGTGGGTGGCCTGGAAGACGCGGCCTGTCATGCGCTGGCCACCGAGCCGATGGCACGTCTGGGCGTGCACTTCGCCGCGTTGGACCTGCCGCGCACGCTGGTGGCCGCCTGTGGACGACGTGCCAACCTGGTGGCGATCGTCTGCCAGCAGCTGCTGTCGCAGTTGGGGCGTGGCGAGCGGGTGATCGATGCCCGGCAGCTGCATGCGGCCCTTGGGTCGGAACCGGTGTTCGATGCGCTGGCGGGCTGGGCGCGGTTGACCCCCGATCCGCTGGCAAACCGGATCGACCGCATCGTGGTGTATCGCCTGGCATGCGCACAGCTGGGGCCGGGCGCAGACCGCGGAGTTCGCCTGGAGGACGTGCTGGCCGACTTCGATGCGGCCGGCGTGGCGGTGGAGGCGGAAACGCTGCGGCGCGCGCTGGCGCGGTTGCAGCTGGCGTATGTGATCCGGCGCGACGACAGTGGGGCGCGTTTCGTGTTCGCGGTGCCGCTGTTTGCCACCCAGTTCCAGCTGGAGGAGGCGCGTGCGCTGCAGCAGCGCGAACTGCAGGCGATGGTGTTGGCAGAACCGTCTGCGTGACTGCGCGCGGGGCGGTTGCGTGCGTAACGCAGCGCGTGCGCGCATGCTGTTCCGCCCGCGACGGCTTTGTGCAAGACTCGCTCCCTGACCCCGGCATTGCAAGGAAGGGAAGCGCATGCAGTTTTTTGCCCTGGACAATTTTGCAGGACTGGTGAACCAGACGTTCGAGGTTGCGCTGGGCGATGTGGGAAACACCTCGTTCGTGCTGGTCGAGGCGCGCCCGTTGCAGCCGGGTGAGTCACTGCCGGGGCAGGTACGCGCACCGTTTTCGCTGCTGTTCCGCCACGAAGCGGCGATCGTGTTCCCGCAGAAGACCTATCCGATGCAGCACGAAGCGCTGGGTGAGTTCGGCATCTTCCTGGTGCCGATCGCGCGCGACCGCACCGGGTTCATCTACCAGGCGCTGTTCAACTGAGGGGCAGGCACATGCCGATGCGGCTGTCATCCGCACTGCTCTGGATGAATCCCAGACGGTGATACAGGCGCTGCGCGGCGGTGTTGTCGCGCAGCACGCTGAGCTGGATGCGGTGGCAGCCACGCAGGTGCGCCAGTTGCTGCACGTGGCCGAGCAGGGCGGTTCCCACGCCCTGGCCACGCACGGTGTCCAGCAGCAGGATATCCACGATGCACAGCGCATCATTTTCGGTATGTAGGTACAGGCGCCCCAGCGCGGCATCGTTGCGGGTCACGATCAGGAATTCGGGCTGCCGGTAGTGACTCACATAGTGGCAATGCTGAAGTTCGAACTGGCTGTCAAGGAAGGCCTGCCGGGACGGCGGTGGCCACGGCACTGCGGCCAGTTCGGCGTGGCGTGATTGATGATAAAGCGCGCGCAGGAAGGTCAGATCAGCTGCCTCGGCGCAACGCAGGGTTACCCCACAGGCATGCAACGGGGAGGTCGCCGCCACGACCGGTGGCGGCGACAGGGGAAACCCGGGCAGTGCCAGGTTCAAGGGCGTTGCGGGAACACCCCGCTCAACGCAATGCAGAAGTTCACCGTCAGGTAGGGCTGCCGGTTTTCATGCGGTTGGCTGCCGCCAGTGGGCACCACCATGGTCGGTGCAAAACTGGCATTGGACGGCGTGGTGTCGGCAAAGGGCGAGGTGGTGGTTGGAATGGTCACTGCATCGCCCTGCGCGGGTGTGCCGTGCAGCTTGGCTGGATCGCGTTGCGCGTACACGTTCATGGCGTGAGTGTGCGGTGGCATTTCCGTGGGCAACAGCGTCACCTGGGCAGTGCCAAAAGGCTCGCCCAGCGTGCGCAGAACGCCGCCCGCATTCTGTCCCTGGCTGGCGGCCGCGTTGCCTTGCAGGTTGGGCAGGCCGAACGTGGCGCGGCCATCGCCGCCAAAGTTCGTGCCCAACAGGGAGAACAGCGCGGTGTTCTGCTGGATGGGAAGAATCTGTCCGGTGCACATTGCCCAGCGGTAGGGCGCGAACTGGAAGCCGAACATCTGGATTTCGCCTAGAAACGGGTCAGTCATGGGTCAAATCCCTGTGGCAGTGCTGTGGTCCATGGTGGATAGGGCGAGTGTTCAACTCTGGCTCGGGTAGATGCCGTACATGCTGATGCAGTAGCGCACTGTCAGGCTCGGCATGGTGTTGTCATGCGGCTGCGCACCGCCTGCAGGGCTGAGCATGCTTGCCGCCAGGGATCGGCTTTCAATCCCGGTGATGTCGGCGGTGTACATGGTGTCGCCACTGACCGCGCCCAGCACGGAGGCCGCCGTTGGATTCGGCGAGTTGGCCGCTGCAGTGGTGGCCAGCATGGCATGGCTGTGCGCGGGCAGTTGCGGCAGGGTCAAGGTGACGGTGTCGCTGCCGCCCAATTGGCCCAGAACCCGCGTGCTGCCGCCAGGCATCGTGCCTTGGTGGACCGGAACGCGTCCGCTCAGGTTGGGCAATGCGAAGGTGTTTACGCCGTCACCGCCGTAGGTGGTGCCGATCAGGGTGAACAGCGTGTCGTATTCGCTAATCGGTACCAGTGTGCCATCGCAGTCCAGCCAGCCAGCCGGGGCGAAGTTGTAAGGCAACAACCGGATCTCACCAATAAATGTTTCGCTCATTGCAGATCTCCGATCAGTTGCGCGAAGGGTAGATGCCCCGCAGCAGAATGCAGAAGTTAAGCACGCTGTAGGGCTGCATATTGTCGTGGGGCAGGGTCTGCCCGCTGCTGGAAAGTGTCGACGGATGCAGTGCCACCGTCTGTGCGTTGGACGGTCCGTACAGGTTGCGGCCCGCTTTTGCGTAAAGGTTGTTCACCGGCGTACGGGCAGTGCCGTCGTCGCTGGTGGCGATGGCGATGTGGGTGTGCTGCGGAATCTGGGTCGAGAGCAGCGTGACCTGTTCCGTACCTCCCGCGCTGCCGATCGGCAGATTCTGCGATTGCCCCACCGCTGCGCGCCCGCGCATGTCCGGCAGTTTGAAGGTGGTAACACCGTTGCCGCCATAGTAGGTTCCCAGCAGCGAAAACAGCGCCTGGTTCTGCGCGATCGGCAGCTCGCCTCCGTTGCATAAGGCGGTGTCTTTCCGCGCAAAACCGAATGAGCTGATGATTATCTGCCCCATAAATGCATCCGACACGGTGGCTATCCCCTTTCCCTGATTACCGCTCCCGCTCCTGACCCCAAGCGTGGCTGTACTGTTCATCAAACAGCACATACTTGACAAGTGCTCCCGCTACCCACCTACTACGCCCGCCGGGGGGCGTTTTCGTGGGGAAGTGCGGCCCTGGTTTCAGGGGATAAACTCATGGCACAGGGAACGTGGGTCCAGCGCGCAGCGCTGGCCGTGGTGAATCAGCTGTCGGCATTCAAACTGCGTCGCGTCATTATATTGACGCCACTGTGGATGGCGTTACTGTGGTCAGCCGGTGTGCAGGCGGCCAATTGCCCTGACATGACGGTGCCCGATGCGAACACCGTGCCGTCCACCTCGCCTATGGCCTCCGGCGGCACCATCGTCATCGATGCAAGCGCCTGCGATTCCTTCGGCGGCATCGGGGGCAGCGGCCCGGTTGGCAATCCCAACAACTACGCCACTGCCCACGGCCAGGTGAGCGTGAACTCGCTGACCAACCGGGTCACCTACACCAACAACGGCAGTGGCGCGCTGGTCGACACGTTCACCTTCAAGGATGACAACGGCGACACGGTCAATGTCACCGTGAACATCGGTGCCGCCTCGTCGCCGATCACGGTCACGCCGGCCAACGCCCCCAAGCCGGTCATCGGTGCCAGCTACACGCTGTCCATGAGCAGCAGCGGCGGTACGTCTCCCTACACCTACACCCTGGGTGCGGCAACGCTGCCGCCGGGCATCACCTTCAGCAATGGCACCTTCTCGGGCACCGCCAGTGGCGGCGGCACCTATTCGGCAACGGTGAACGTCACCGATGCCGCCAGTCTGGCCACCAGCAAGACCTATACGTTCGTGGTGGACACGCCGACCATCACCTTGCTGCCCGCACCGACGATGTCCGTGAACGTGCCTTACAGCCACCAGTTGGTGGGGCAGGGTGGCACGGCGCCCTACAACACATTCGCCTTGGACACCGGTGGTCTGCCGCCAGGCATCTCGTTGAGTTCAGCCGGTCTGCTGGCGGGAACGCCTACGTCGGTGGGCACTTACACACCCACCATCAGCGCCTTTGACAGCAGCACCGGCACCGGCCCGTATCGCGACGCAACGGCCTTCACGATGGTGGTCTCGGCGGCTCCGCCGATTATCATCGCGCCCACGACGTTGCCAAACGCTGGCGTGGCCACTGCCTACAGCACCACGCTGACCGCCACCGGCGGTAACGGCGGGCCCTACAGCTATACGGTGGTCACCGGCGCACTGCCGCAGGTATCACGCTGGCCACGAACGGCACCCTGAGCGGCACGCCGACCGCAGGCGGTACCTTCAACTTCAACCTGCGCGCTGCCGACACTGCCGGCAACACGGGGGCGAGCGGGTACACGCTGGTCGTGTCCGCACCGACAATTTCGATTGCGCCCACCACCTTGCCCACGCTCACCCGCAACGCGGCCTACAGTCAGACCATTACCGCTGCCGGTGGTACTGCGCCGTATAGCTATGCGGTGACCAATGGCGTAGCACCGGCTGGCGTCACACTCTCCCCGACCGGGGTACTGTCCGGCACGCCCACCGCCGCCGGGGCCTACTCGTTCACCGTCACGGCCACGGACAGCAGTTCCGGCAGCGGCCCTTACACCGGTGCGCGCGCCTACAGCGGCACGGTGCAGCAGGACACCCCGGCGATCGGGCCTGCGACGTTGCCCGCTGGCACCGCCGGGGCCGTCTACGCCCAATCGCTCACGGTCACGGGCGGAGCAGGGGCGCCGTACACATTTGCGATTGTCGGCGGCGCCTTGCCGGGCGGCCTGGCCTTGAATACCAGCACCGGGCAGATTTCCGGTACGCCCACTGCCGTAGGATCGTTCCCGGTGACTGTGCAGGTAACCGATGCCGGTGCCTTCACCGGGCAACGGGTGTACACGATCACCATCGCCCCGCCCGTTCTTGCCATCACGCCGTCGGGCGCGACGCTGAACAGCCCTTACGGGTCCGTCTTCAGCCAGAGCTTCAGCGCCAGTGGCGGTACAGGGCCCTACGCCTATTCGCTGAGTGGTGCGTTGCCCAATGGCCTTACCTTCAGTGCCGCTACCGGCGTGCTGTCGGGCACGCCCACCCAGACGGGTACGTTCCCCATCACGGTCAGCGTGACAGATGCGACCACGGGCGCAGGAGCGCCGTACGCGGCCAGCCGCAACTACACCCTTACGGTGTCCCCGCCCACCATCGCCATTGCACCGCTGACGCTGCCGTTCGGTGCTGCGGGCGCGCCGTATTCGCAGACCCTGACCGCCAGCGGTGGCGTGGCGCCGTACACCTTCCAGGTCGTTGCGGGCAGTCTTCCGGCCGGCGTGTCACTGTCGGCGTCCGGGGTGCTGTCGGGCACGCCAACGGCGGCGGGCACGTTCAACGTGAGCGTGCGGGCCAGCGATGCCAACCTGCAGACCGGCCAGCGTGCCTACTCCTCCAACATCGCTGCGCCCACGCTTGCGCTGTCGCCGGCAAGCGGCACCCTGCTGGCTGCATACGGAATGGCGTACAGCCAGAGCTTTACCGCCCTGGGGGGCAATGCGCCCTACACGTATTCCCTCAGTGGCACAGTGCCTTCCGGACTCAGCTTCAACAGCAGTACCGGCACGTTGTCCGGCACGCCGGTGCAGACCGGCAGTTTCCCGCTGACTGTTACTGCGGCCGACAGCAGCACCGGCACGGGTGCGCCGTTCAGTGTCTCGGCCAATTACACGCTCAACGTTGCGCCGCCTGCCATCGTCATTGCGCCGGCGAGCCTGCCGGTGGGGGGCGTGGGCAGCGCGTACTCGCAGACAGTGACCGCCAGCGGCGGTATAGCGCCGTACACCTTCGCGGTCGTCGCGGGTTCACTGCCGGCCGGTGTGACGCTGTCGTCCGCGGGTGTTCTGAGCGGCACGCCCACGGCGGGGGGCTCGTTCAACTGGACCGTCACGGCCACCGATGCCGGCAGCATGACGGGCGCGCGTGCCTACACCATGACGATCAGTGCGCCCACCATCGACCTCACGCCAACAACGCTCCCCGATCCCACCCAGGGCGCGGCCTACAGCGCGGCGCTGAGTGCCAGTGGCGGCACGGCGCCGTACACCTTCAGCATCGTCGGAGGTGCCTTGCCCGCCGGCATGACCCTCAACAGTGGCGGCACGTTGTCCGGCACGCCGACCAATGCAGGCCCGTATGCGTTCACTGTGCAGGCCAGTGACAGCAGCACCGGCGTCGGCCCCTTCAACGGCACCCGGTCTTACAGCGGCACCGTGCAGCCCGGCATTCCGGTGCTCAACCCGGCGACCCTGCCCAACGGGGCGATCGGTGCGGCGTACACGGCGGCCTTGTCGGTAACCCAGGGCGCGGGTGCACCGTACACCTTCACCCTGGTATCGGGCGCGCTGCCCGCGGGCCTCACCCTGAGCAGCGGTGGCGTGATTTCCGGTACGCCCAACACGGCCGGTTCGTTCACCGCCGTGGTGCAGGTGACCGATGCGGCTGCGCAGAACGGGCAACGCAGCTACACCATCACCATCGGCGCGCCGACCCTGACCCTGTCGCCGGCGGCCGGTACGCTCAACGCCACCTACGCAGCGGCCTACAGCCAGACGTTCAGCGCAGGCGGTGGCGTCGCGCCTTACACGTATGCCGTAACGGCCGGTACGTTGCCCACCGGGATGTCGCTGGCGGCGGCCACCGGGACGTTGTCGGGCACGCCCACCCAGCCTGGTTCGTTTGCGATCACGGTGACCGCGACCGATTCCAGCGGTGGCGCAGGCGCACCCTTCAGCATCAGTCAGAACTACAACGTGGTCGTCGCGTTGCCCACCATCGCTGTTGCGCCGACGACGGTGCCCGGCGGCACCGTGGCCATTCCGTACTCGCAGACCTTGTCCGCCACCGGCGGCATCGCCCCATATACGTTCGTGGTCAGTGCCGGCGCACTGCCGCCCGGCATGAGTCTGTCCGGCGCTGGCGTGCTGTCGGGCGCGCCGACGGCCAGTGGCACGTTCAACACCACCGTGACGGCCACCGATGCCAACGGCCAGACCGGCGCACGGGCGTATGCCGTGCAGGTTGCTGCGCCCACCATCGTCGTGACCCCGGCAACGCTGCCATCGCCGGCGCAGGGCCTGGCGTACAGCGCCACTTTCAGTGCGAGTGGCGGCGTGGCGCCGTACAGCTTCTCGGCCACCGGTACGCTGCCGCCAGGCCTGTCGCTGACCACCGGCGGCGTGCTGTCCGGAACGCCGAGCGCACCGGGCACCAGCACGTTCACCGTGCTGGCCACCGACAGTTCGGGCGGGGCAGGGCCGCACTCCGGCTCGCAGAGCTACACGGTGAGCACCTCGGCCGGTCCGTCCATCGACCAGACCAGCGTGCCCGCCGCCACCGTGGGTAGCGCGTACAGCACCACGCTCTCCGCTACGGGCGGCACCGCGCCGTACAGCTTCGCCCTGGTCTCCGGTGCGCTGCCTGCCGGCGTCGTGTTCAGCAGCGGCGGTGCCTTCAGTGGTACGCCAACCGATGCGGGCAGCTTCGCCCTCACCGTGCGCGTCACCGACAGCAATGGCGTCACCAGCCAGCAGAGCTTTGTGCTCTCGGCAAGCGCGCCCACGCTGGTACTGACACCGGCCGCAGGCAGCCTGCAGGCCGACTACGCGGTGGCCTATTCGACCCCCTTTGCCGGTAGTGGCGGCACCGCGCCGTACACCTACACCGCCACCGGTGCGTTGCCTGCCGGGATCAGCCTCAATGCAGCCACCGGCGTGTTGTCCGGCACGGCCACGCAGAGTGGCAACTTCCCGATTGCAGTGACCGTGACCGATTCCTCCACCGGTGCCGGCGCACCGTTCCAGCGGATGCAGAACTACACGCTGGAGGTGGCCGCGCCCAACCTGGTGGTGACCCCGGGCAGCCTGCCCAACGCGGTGGTCGGCGTGGCCTACACGCAGGCGCTGACCGCCAGCGGTGCGGTGGCGCCGTACACCTACACGCTGCAGGGCGGCAGCCTGCCTGCGGGGATACAGCTGGATGCAGCGAGCGGCGTGATGTCCGGTACGCCGGTCAGCGCCGGCAGCAGCACGCTGACGGTGCGCGCCACCGATGCCAACGGGCAATCGGTGGACCAGGCCTACACGTTGACCGTGGATCCGGCGCAGATCGTGGTCGATCCGGCGGTGCTGGCCGCGCCGCAGGTAGGCCAGGCCTACCGGCATGCCTTCAGCGCTACCCGTGGCAACGGCAGCTATACCTGGAGCGTGGCCAGCGGCAGCCTGCCGGCCGGATTGGCGTTGTCGTCCGACGGTGTGCTCAGCGGTACGCCCACCAGCATCGGCACCAGCACCTTCGTGGTCAGCGCGAGTGATGGGCAGAACTACGCCGGCACCCGCAGCATCACCCTGACCGTCAGTCAGGCGCAGGCCGTGGCGGCGGCGCAGACGGTGACGGTGCTGGCCGGCCAGACCATCACCTTCGATGCCACCACCGGTGCCAGCGGCGGGCCGTTCGACACCGCCGCCATTGTGGCTGCACCGGCCACCGGCAGTGCCAGCGTCGCCGGCCTGCAGATCAGCTACACGGCGCCGTTGGAGGCCAGTGGCACGGTTGGGTTCACCTACACGCTGGCCAACAGCAGCGGCGTGTCGGCCCCGGCGCAGGTGACGGTCACCGTCAACCCGCAGCCGATCGCTGCCGCGCTCACGGCCAGTGGCCTGGCGGGCACCACCATCAGCGTGGAGCTCACCGAAGGCGCGCGCGGCGGTCCGTTCACCGCGGCCAACGTGGTGTCGGTGATGCCGGCCAACGCGGGTACAGCCACAGTGAAGGCAAGCGACGTCGGCTACCGGCTGGAGTTTGCCGCGGCGGGTGGTTATGCGGGCGTGGCGCAGCTGGTGTACACGCTGAGCAACGCCTATGCGACCTCCGCACCGGCCACGCTGGCGGTGACCATCACCGCTCGCCCCGACCCGACCAAGGACGTTGAAGTGATGGGCATCCTGGATGCGCAGGCCGATGCGACCCGTCGTATGGCCACCGGCCAGATCAACAACTTCCAGCGTCGTCTGGAGAGCCTGCATCGCGGCGGTGGCGATGGTTTCAGTAACGGCATCAGCTTGTCGTCGGCTTCGTCGGGACGGGCAGGGCAGCGCGGTAACCTCTCGGCCGTGGACCAGAGCCTGGCCGATTCCCTGCGTATGAATCTGATCGAGCCTGCCGCAGATCCTGCCGACGCCACGGCAGGCGATGCGACCCGTGGCACCGGCGGCCTGCCGGGTGGCATTGCGGTGTGGACCGGCGGCGCGCTCAGCTTCGGCAATGGCAACAACCGCAACGGCCGCAGCTCGGCGGACTTCACCACGTCCGGCCTGAGCATGGGCGCCGACACGCGGATCAGTGACGGCGTGGCGCTCGGCGCGGGCGTGGGTTACGGCCACGACAGTTCCGATGTCGGCAACAAGGGCAGCCACAGCAGCGTGGACAGCTACAGCGTGGCGACGTATGCCAGCTGGCGGCCGAGCCGCAACACCTACCTCGATGGCCTGGTGGGGTACCAGTGGTTGTCGCTGGACGCGCGGCGCTTCGTTACCGGCAATGGCGACACCGTGAACGGCAGCCGCGATGGCCGCCAGCTGTTTGCCTCGCTGGCACTGGGCTACGAGCATCGCAGCGAGACCCTGCTGCTGTCGCCGTATGCACGACTGGACGTGGCCGACGCCACGCTGGACGGCTACACCGAGCAGGGCCGGGTGGGCGACACGCTGACCTATGACGAGCAGAAGCTGCGCACCAGCACCGGCAACCTCGGCCTGCGCAGCGAGTACCTGGTGCGCACCGACAGCGGTACCTGGTTGCCTGGCGCACGCATCGAGTTCCAGCGTGATTTCCAGGGCAGCAATGCCGCCACCCTGCGCTACAGCGACCTGTTGTCCGGCCCGGCCTATTCGGCGTCGCTGCGCGACCAGTCGCGCAGCCGCACGCTGCTCGGCATCGGGGCGCCGTTCCAGTCCACCTCCGGCTGGTTGTTCCGGTTCGAGTACCAGTTCCTGTTCGACAGCCAGGCGGGTGACGTGCAGTCGATCCTGATTGGCGCAGAGAAGAAGTTCATGCCGTAACCCAACGCGCGCTGCCGTACTGACGGCAGCGCGCAGCGGTGTGGTTCGTGATCGGTTGCGCTGTGTGTTCCCTATGTTTCTGACATAGTGATGGCGTGTTCGTGCAACACGGCGGATTGATGCTGCATCCTCAGGAATTGTCCACGTCCCAGATTGGCCTGGCGTTGTCGCAGGCATGGGGCGTGCAGGCCAACATGGTGGTGCAACGGCCGACCGGTGCCGATGCGGGCGCCACTGTGTACCAGGTGATCGCACGCGATGGCGCGCGGTGGTGGCTGAAGTGCCGGCGCTACGCGGTCGATGAGACCGTGTGGAAGGTGCTGCAGTACCTGCGCAGCCAGCGCGGCCTGGACGAGATCGCCGCGCCACAGCCCACCCTGGAGGGCGCCCCAGCACTGCGCATGGACGGCCTGCAGTGGACGCTGTTTGCCTATGTCGAGGGTCAATCCGGGTTTGAGTCGGCGCTGTCGCAGGGGCAGTGGCGGCGGCTGGGAGCAGTGTTGCGGCAGGTGCACGACACGCCCTTGCCGGATGACCTCCGCGCCGGGCTGGCGCAGCCCCATTTCGATGACGACACCGCGGTGGAGCGGGTGGGCGCGTGGCTGCATCGCACCGACGCGCGCTGGCCCGTGCGTGATGATCTCGCCGCGCAGTTCCTGCGCGCGTGGCAGCAGCATCGGCCGCGCATTGGCGAGGTCTGGCAGCGCTGCGCGCAGCTGCGTGAACGGCTTCAGAGCCGGGCATGGGCGCGGGTGCTGTGTCATGGCGATCTGCACGCCGGCAACCTGCTGCTGCGTGCCGACCAGGGGCTGTGCCTGATCGATTGGGACGACATGCTGCTGGCCCCGCGCGAGCGCGACCTGATGTTTGTCGGTGCAGGCGTGGGCGGTCGCTGGGGGCGCGATGATCTGCCCGGGTTCTGTGAGGGCTACGGCGAGGTGAGCATCGACACCGAGCGCCTGGCCTATTACCGGCATTGGCGCATCCTGCATGACGTGCAGGAGTTCCATGACCTGCTGCTGGAACCGGGTGCGGCATCGCGCCCGCCGGCGCAACGGCGCCAGGCCGTTCGCTACATGGAAGAGCAGTTCGCGCCGGGCAACGTGGTCGACAGCGCGGCGCGCAGCTGGATGGCGGCCACCGGGCAAGCGGGGTAACGCCATCCCATGGGTGGCTTCGGTGCGACCGGCATCTGGGTGGCTCTACTCGCCTGGTTTGGCGCCGGCTGATGCGGCCTGCGAGGCCGCGCGCCGCACCAGTACCGCTTCACGATGGGCGATGTAGGCATTGGCGCCCAGGATGATGCCGGCACCGATCACGGTCCAGCGGTCCAGTGTTTCGCCAAACAGCAGCCAGCCCAGCACGGCAACCAGCGGCAATTGCATGAAGCTGATCGGGGTCAGTGCGGAGACCTCGCCCAGGCGCAGCGCCCGCGTCCACAGCAGCTGGCCCACTGTGCCGAACACGCCGGTGGCGGCCAGCCAGACCCAGGCCATGCCGGTCGGCCACACCCAGACGAACAGCGCGGGAACCAGCGACAGCGGCACCCAGAACACGTAGGTGTAGAGCACCACGGCATCGGCGCTGTCCACCCGGGTGAGCTGCTTGATCTGGATCGCCACCAGCGAACTGAGTACCGCGGCCAGCACCGCCACCAGGGTGCCGGGGGTAAAGCTGGTCGAGCCCGGCCGCACGATGATCAGCACGCCGATGAACCCGATGATCACCGCCGCCCAGCGTCGCGCGCGCACGGTCTCGCCGAGCCACAGCACCGCGGCGATGGTGACGAACAGCGGCGTGGAATAGGACAGCGAGATCGCCTGCGACATCGGCAGGTGGCCGATCGCCCAGAACGCGCACAGCATCGACGCCAGGCCGATCGTGCTGCGCAGCAGGTAGCGCGGCAGCTGCTGGGTCTTCAGCGACGCGCGCCCCGGGCGCAGCAGCATCGGCAGCAGGGCCATCAGGCCGAAGGCGTTGCGGAAGAACGCCACTTCCTGGGTGGGCACCGAGCGGGTGGCATAGCGGATGGCCACCGCCATCAGCCCGAAGGCCAGCGTGCTGCCCAGCATCAGCAGTGCCGCACGCAGGGGAGTAGGGGCGGGCAGGGCGAGTGGTGGGGTCACCACTGCGCGCCGATCAGGCGTGGCTCCGGTTCGATCGGCACGCCGAACTTCTCCAGCACCGAGGCCGAGATCTGCCGCGCCAGCGCCAGCAGCTGCTCGCCGGTGGCGGTGCCATGGTTGACCAGCACCAGCGCGTGGTGCGGCGAAACGCCGGCGTCGCCGTCACGGTAGCCCTTCCAGCCACAGGCCTCGATCATCCAGGCCGCCGACAGCTTGCGCCGGGTGTCCTGGTCGGCCGGGTACACCGGCAGGTCGGGGAAATGCTGCAGCAACACCTCCACCTGTTCCAGCGGCAGCACCGGGTTCTTGAAGAAGCTGCCGGCATTGCCCAGTACGTCCGGGTCAGGCAGTTTGCGGCGGCGGATGTTGATCACCGCGTTGGCCACATCGGCGGCCACCGGCAATTCCACACCCATGGCCTGCATTTCTTCCGTGATGCCGGCATAGCCCAGGCGCAGGGCGTGCAGCAAGGGCAGGCGCAGTTCAATCGCGGTGATCAGGTAGCGCTCCGGCATCTGCTTGAACACGCTGTCGCGGTAGCCGAACTGGCAGGCTTCGGGATCCAGCCGTACCCACGCAGCGGCCTCGCGGTCCCAGGCTTCGACGGTCTGGATGAACTCATCCACCTGCACGCCGTACGCGCCGATGTTCTGGATGGGGGAGGCGCCGGCCGTACCGGGAATCAACGCCAGGTTCTCCAGCCCGGACAGCCCGTTCTGCAGCGACCACATCACCAGCCCATGCCAGCTGACCCCGGCGCCGGCACGGACCACAGTGTGGTCGGCGCGGTGTTCCAGGATCTCGATGCTGCGGTTGGCAAACACCAGCACCGTGCCCTCCACGTTGCCGGCCAGCAGCACGTTGCTGCCACTGCCCAGCACCAGCAGCGGCGCGTCGGCGACCCGCGGCAGCGCCAGTACGTCCGGCAGCAGCGACGGGTCGTGCAGCTCCAGCAGCTGTGCCGCGCTTGCCTCCACGTGGAAGGTGTTGAGCGCCTTCAGCGACGCGTTCTCAGTCAGGGTCCAGGCAGGCATTGCGTTACTCATAGGGGGGCAACCGCACCGCGGCTGGGGGCCTCGCGGCGTCGGCGAATGGCTTCAACGCAGTCCTGCACCAGGGCCGGGCCGCGGAAGATCAGGCCGCTGTAGCACTGCACCAGGGCCGCGCCGGCGGACATCTTGGCGACCGCGTCGGCACCGGACTGGATACCACCGACGCCGATCAGCGGCATCGACTCGGGCAGGCGTGCGCGCAACCGGCGCAGGACCAGCGTGGACTGGCCCAGCAGCGGCGCGCCGGACAGGCCGCCGGCTTCCTGCGCGCGCGGGTCGCCCGCCACCGCACTGCGGTCGATCGTGGTGTTGGTGGCGATCACGCCGTCCACCTTCAATTCGCTGAGCACGCGGGCGGCCGCATCGATGTCGCGGTCGCTCAGGTCCGGCGCCACCTTGACCAGCATCGGCACGCGCCGGCCATGCTTGGCGGCGAGGTTTTCCTGGCTGTCGCGCAGCTGCGAGATCAGCTGGCGCAGCGCCGTTTCTTCCTGCAGCTCGCGCAGCCCGGCCGTGTTCGGCGAGGAGATGTTGACGGTGATGTAGTCGGCCAGCGGATACACCTTCTGCAGGCAGTGCTGGTAGTCGTCGAATGCCTGCTCGTTGGGCGTGCCCTTGTTCTTGCCGATGTTGATGCCGAGCAGCCCGTGGCGGCGCTTGGCCCGTTCAACATTGCGCACCAGTGCATCCACGCCGAGGTTGTTGAAGCCCATGCGGTTGATGATGGCCTGGTGGGCCGGCAGCCGGAACAGCCGCGGTCTCGGATTGCCTTCCTGCGGACGCGGGGTGATGGTGCCGATTTCGACGAAACCGAACCCCAGCGCCAGCAGGGCATCGATGTGCTCGCCGTTCTTGTCCAGCCCGGCGGCCAGGCCAACCGGATTGGGGAACTCCAGGCCGAAGGCCTTGGTGGGCAGCGGTGCGATACGGCCGGCCAGCAGGGGCGTGGTGCCGGTGCGGTAGGCCAGCTCCAGGCCGTTCAGGCCAAGGCCGTGGGCGCGCTCTGCATCGAAGGCGAACAGGAAGGGGCGGGCAAGCGAGTACATGGCGTTCTATCAGTCCAGCGTGCCGACAAAGGCACGGGTTTGGTATTCAAAGGCAACCTGGCCGTCCACGGCGTGGGCATCGAACAACTGCTGCAGCGCCTCCAGCATCGGCGCATGGCGGGGATGGCCGGCCTGCGGCGCGTAGGACGAGGACAGCAGGCGCCCACGCAGGCCATCGAGGTCCATGCGCTGCACGTTGGGGAAGCTGGCCAGGCCGCGCAGGCCCGCGCCGAACCAGGCGCGCATGGCGTCGTCATCCTGGTAACGCTCGGCCACCTGTGTGTAATCGGTGCCGAACTCCAGCAGCAGCTGCTCGTAGCCGATCAGGAACGGCGAGGCGTCCAGCAGGCGGGAGTTCCAGAACACCAGCGCCATCCCACCGGGATGCAGGATGCGCGACCACTCGCGGCGCACCGCGGCGGTGTCGAACCAGTGGAAGGCCTGGGCGGCAGCGACCAGACCAACGCTGTCTTCGGCCAAGGTGGTGGCCTCGGCGGTGCCGTCGACCAGTTTCAGGCGCAGGTAATCGGGGGTCAGCCACTGCTCGGCGGCGGCGCGCATGGCCGCATTGGGTTCCACCGCGATGACCGGGTGGCCGCTGGCCAGGAACAGACGGGTGGAAATGCCGGTACCGGCGCCGATATCGGCGACCAGGGTCTCGGTGGGCACGCCGATATCGTGATGCAGCCAGTCCAGCAGGGCGGGCGGGTAATCGGGGCGGTAGCGGACGTAGTCGGCGACGCGGCTGCTGAAGCGTTCGGTCGAATCCGATGCACTCATGGGGACCTCACGATTGGGATGCGGCAAACAGGGCCAATCCACCGAAGAAGAGCACGAAACCCACCACCACCAGGATGCTGCCGATCACCGCCAGCCAACCCAGCACCAGTCCGGCGACCGCCAGGCCGTCGCCTTCCAGCGCCTGCGGCTGGCGACGGATTTCCGCGCGCGCCATGTGGCCGGTGACGATGGCAATGAGACTGCCGAGAAACGGAAAGACCGTCCAGCCGACGATGCCCATGATCAAGCTGACTACGGCCAGCGAGCCGGTCTGTCGATAGGGCTGGTTCATCCGTTTCCTCCATGGCAGAGCGCCCATGATAGTGCCTGCGCCGGGATTAGCCCATCGGCGCGGGCGGCGTGCAACCTGGCAGGGCCTCAGCCCATCAGGACCTGGCCACCATCGACGTTCAACGTGTGGCCGGTGATCCAGCGCGCCAGCGGCGAGCACAGGAACAGGGCGGCATCGGCGATTTCCTTCGGCTGGCCGAAGCGGCCGAACGGAATTTTGGCCAGCGTGGCGTGGTACAGCGCCGGGTCGTGCTCGCGGCGACGGGCCCACAGGCCGTCCTCGAACTCGATCGAGCCCGGGGCAATGGCATTGACGCGGATCCGCTGCGGGGCCAGCGCCAGTGCCTGGGAGGTGGTGTAGTGCATCAGTGCGGCCTTGGCCGCGGCATACGGAGCAGCGCCCGGTCGCGGTTGCAGCGCGGCGATCGAGGCCAGGTTGAGGATGCAGGCGTCGCTGGACTGCTGCAGCCAGGGCAGGGCCAGTCGCGAGGCGCGTACCGCCGACATCAGATCGATGCCCAGGCTGGCTTCCCAGCCGGCTTCATCGTCGGCCATGCCGTAGCCGGTGGCGTTGTTGACCAGCACATCGATACCGCCCAGCGCGTGGGCGGCATTGGCCAGCCAGCGGCCGATGTCGTCCAGCACCCCGAGGTCGGCCGATGCGGTGTGGATGTCCAGGCCCAGGGCCTGGGCATCCGTGCGCAGCGCAGTGAGCCCGGGCTCACCGCGGGCGCAGACCGACACGCGGGCGCCCGCTGCAGCGAACGCCAGCGCCATGGCACGCCCGATGCCCTTGCTGCCGCCGGCCACCAGTACCCGGCGGCCGGCGAAGTCCAGCGAAGGGGCAGCGGGCGTGGGCATCACAGGTCGAACTTGATGCCCTGGGCCAGCGGCAGCGAATCGGAGTAGTTGATGGTGTTGGTCTGGCGACGCATGTAGACCTTCCACGCATCCGAGCCGGACTCACGGCCACCGCCGGTGTCCTTCTCACCACCGAACGCACCGCCGATTTCCGCACCGGAGGTGCCGATGTTGACGTTGGCGATGCCGCAGTCCGAGCCGGCCGCCGACAGGAAGCGCTCGGCCACCTTCAGGTTGGTGGTGAAGATCGACGAGGACAGGCCCTGCGGCACGCCGTTCTGCATGTCGATGGCTTCGTCCAGGGTGCTGTACTTCATCACGTACAGGGCGAAGGTCTCGTGCTGCACCACTTCGTCGCTGTTCTTCAGGCCGGTGACGATGGCCGGCAGCACGAAGTTGCCGGCGCGGTCGATGCGGGTGCCGCCGGTTTCCACGGTGCCGCCGCTGGCCTTGGCCTTCTCGATCGAGGCCAGGAACTGCTGCACGGCGCCGTCGCTGTTGAGCGGGCCCATCAGGTTGGCCGGGTCGGTCGGGTCGCCGATCTTGCCTTCCACCTGCTTGTACGCCTTGACCAGCGTGGCCAGCACGTCGTCATGGATGGATTCGTGCACGATCAGGCGGCGGGTGGTGGTGCAGCGCTGGCCGGCCGTGCCGACCGCGCCGAACACGATGCCCGGAATGGCCAGCTTCAGGTCGGCGGTTTCGTCCAGGATGATGGCGTTGTTGCCGCCCAGCTCCAGCAGGCAGCGGCCCAGGCGGTGGGCGACCTTTTCGGCGACCTGGCGGCCCACCTGGGTGGAGCCGGTGAAGCTGATCAGCGGCACGCGCTTGTCGGCCACCATCTTCTGCGACAGCTCGGTGCCGGCGTCGTTGATCAGGAAGAAGATGTCCGGGAAGCCGGCGCCGCGCAGCGCTTCATTGCAGATGCGCATGGAGGCGATGGCGGTCAGCGGGGTCTTGTTGGACGGCTTCCAGATGCACACGTCGCCGCAGATCGCGGCCAGGAACGAGTTCCAGGCCCACACCGCGACCGGGAAGTTGAACGCGCTGATGATGCCGACCAGGCCGAGCGGCTGGTACTGCTCGTACATGCGGTGGCCGGGGCGCTCGGAATGCATGGTGTAGCCATAGAGCATGCGGCTCTGGCCCACGGCGAAGTCGGCGATGTCGATCATCTCCTGCACTTCGCCGTCGCCCTCGGGCTTGCTCTTGCCCATTTCCAGCGCGACCAGCGAGCCCAGCGCGTCCTTGTGGGCGCGCAGTGCTTCGCCGCACAGGCGCACGGCTTCGCCACGGCGCGGGGCCGGGGTGGTGCGCCATACCTTGAAGGCTTCCTGGGCGCGGGCCACGATGGTTTCGTAGTCGGCGTCGGTGGTGGCGTGGACCTGGGCGATCGCCTCGCCGGTGGTCGGGTTGACCGGGGTGATCAGACCGGCGCTGGTGGCGGTGGACCACTCGCCATTGCCGAGGTAGGTGCCAGCGTTGGTCGCGTCCAGGCCGAGGGCCTTGAGCAGATCAGAGGACATGCAAACTCCTGTTGCGTTGCGTTTGTAAGGCGCTGGCCGCTGGCAGGGTGGGGGGCGGCAAGCTGACCGCTGATGGTAGCAGAGCTGGCTTCGCCAGCCTGGTCCAGCGATCACCTGCGCCACCCTGAATGCGTCAATCCATTGATCCAAAAGGCAAAAAAATACAAGGTCAATTGTGACGCTTCCATCCGGATTGTGATATTTTTGTGAGCTAAGCGGCACTTGTCGCCGTCATCTGCTCTTTCCAGGGAGCGTCATTGTCTCAGGGGGGGGCGTTGCACGGGCGGGGCGGAGTACGAGCGTCCCGGCAAGTGTTTCATTATGGAGATGTCGCTGTGCTAGCGGAAGGCACCCTCCATCCAGGGCAGCGGCTGCAGCACGATGTTGTAACGGCTGTACGGCGAGGTGTGGCTGGCGGTAAAGGCGAGCTCGCCCTCGTCGGCCATGCGCGCGGTAGGCGTCTGCAACAGACCGATGCCGCCCCAGTCGCTGGCGGTGGGTGCCGGTGCGTTCTGCGCGTACAGGGCGCTGCTGATGCTGAGGCTGAGCGCGGCCAGTGCAAGGCGCGCGGCCGGTGTGCGAAGCGAAGGAATCAAAGCGAAACTCCGGGTGCATCCAGCACCTGGGTGGCGAGGAAGCGGGCGACTTCCTCGTTGAGATCGGGCGCGGTCTGGCCGAGCGTGCTGGCCTGCAGCGGCACATAGACGATGGCGCCCGGGGCAAGCGTAGACGCCGGTGAGCGGTTCCACAGGGCGATGCCCAGTTTCTCCACGTGGCCATCGGGCTGGATAACGTACAGGTCATCGCGGCTTGCGGCGGCAAGGGCAGGGCACTGCGACAGATAGGCGCTCGGTGCCTGGTCGGGTACGTGGTCCAGCATGCATTGCTGGGCCACCGCACCCATCACCGTGACAGTGGCGGGGCGGGATGGATAGACCAGGCGGTCGCCATCGGCCAGCGGGCGGTTCTGCGATAGTGCGGCTTCAACATTGCGCGCGGCGAGCAATGCGGGAACGCGGCCGGTCACCGGCATGCTGTCGATCTCGCGGGCAAGCGCGGTCGCCGCCTGCGCGCCGTCGGGGTCGCGATCGGCGCGCTCCTCGAGCTGGCCCAGGTCGAACAGAACGCCCGCTTTCAGCCGCGTTTGCGCCACCTGTTCGGCTTGGCGGAGCCATGCGGCCGCCAGCGGGTAGGCGCTTGGCAGCGGTTGGGCGGCCAGCGCGGCATCGCTCAGCCGGGCGTTGGCGGGCAGAGCCTGTGCACCGGGGTTCCGCACCTGACCGAGAACGTCAACGTTGATCGTAGGAGCGGCAATACTGGCGCCGCAGGTGGCCAGGCCCAGCGCGAGGGCGAACAATCGCGGTTTCATCGGCGTTGCAGGTCCAGGCTGTACGGCTTGAGTTGGGTGATTTCGAGGCGCGTGCCCGGCGCGATCATCTGCTGGCTCTTCCAGATGAAGCCGCTCGCGGGGTCGACCCAGTAGTGGTTCTCGCCACTCCACTGCGTGCCACGCAATGTCTCGCGAACATGCACCAGCGCGCGCACCTTGCCGAGGATCTCCACCGGCTCGGTGCCCAGGCGCTCCAACGTGCCGGTGACTGGGATGCCATAGCGATAGCCCGGCATCAGGTCATAGCGACGCTGTACGGTGACGGTGCCTTGCAGCGTATGCAGGGCGTGGAAGGGGTTGGTGCCCTCGATCCACATCTGCTGGAGCTCCGGCGTGCCGCCGTGCGTGCCAACCAACAGGCCATCCTGCAGGAACACGATGCTGCGCTCGCTGCTGTACCACGCCTGCCGCCCGGCATCGATGTTGCCCAGCACCAGCACGGCGCCGCCGTTGGGGCCGCTGACCTTGATCTGCGGATACGGCTTGGCGGCGACCTCGGCCGCGGAGGGCTGCACGTCCGGCGTGCCCTGCACGGCCAACTGCATCGTCTTGATGCTGGTACGCCCCACCACGCCGCAGCCGGTCAGTGCCAGGGTGATCAACAGCAGCGCGGCGATGCCGCGCTGCGCCTTGTTCAGGGCGGTCAGAGCGCTCCTGCTCATCAGTGAACCACCGTCAGTTGTCGAGATCGTTACGCGCGCTGGCGGCGTTGCTGATGATCGAGGTGAACGGCAACAGCTGGTTCACGAAGCGGCTCCAGCGGGTTACGCCGGCGGCGCCCACGAAGACCACGTCGCCGGGCAGCAGTTCGAACTGGCTGGCAACGGCGAAGGCCGCAGGTGAACGCGCTTCCAGGTGGAACACGGTCGACGGCGCATTCTGCAGGTCGTTGGTGCCGCGGATCACGTAGACGGCATTGCCGTTGGAGGTGCTCTGCTGCAGTCCGCGTGCACGGCCCAGCGCCTGGCTCAGCGAGATATCGCTGGTCTTGAAGCTCATCGCGCCGGGCTGGTTGACCTCGCCGACCACGAAGACTTCCTTGCGATCCAGGTACGGCACGTACAGGTGGTCGCTGGCCTTCAGGAAAATGTTGGTGGCACCGCCGCCCTGGCGGCCCAGCCGGTCAAGGTCGATGGAATAGGTGACCCCTTCGCGGGTAAGGCGCACGCCGGACAGGTCTGCCTGGGTAGCGTCCAGGCCGGACTGGCTGATGGCATCACCGAGGGTCAGCGGAGTCACTGTCAGCGGGACCGTGGCGGCCTGGCGCGATGCGCCGGTCACCCAGACGCGCTGGCTGGCATAGGTCAGGATGGAGACATCGACCTGGGGCGCCTCGATGTAGCGCGCCAGTTTGGTCGTGAGCAGTTCGCGAAGCTGGCTCGGGGTCTTGCCGGCCGCCTCCACGTTGCCGATGTAGGGGTAGAACAGCGTGCCGTCAGACTGTACCGGTCGGCCGGCTGCGTTCAGCTGCTGCTGCGGACCTGCTGGCACGGTGAGTTCGGGGTGATCCCACACGGTGATGTACAGGACGTCGCCCGCACCGATGGTGTATGGGCCCGGCTGGTAGGTGGTCAGCGCCGTCGGCAGGGTCGGCACGTCGCGCGCAGCGCGGTCCATGGCGATCAGTTTCGGCGTGATCGGGATCAGCTCGATCTGGTCATTGCCGACCGGCTGGTCATCGCGGGCGAATGCGCTGGAGCGCATGTGCTGGCCGGGGGCGAACACGCAGCCGGTCAAGGTAAGGGCGAACGCCACTACGGCGCCGAGACGCTTGCAATCCATCGATGATCTTTCCTGGCCCGAACGGGCAAAACAAAACCCCCGCCGGACCTGCGCCCGGCGAGGGCGTGACGACACCTAATCCGCTGGGCGGATCAGTTGGTGCCGGTGGTACCGGTGGTGCCGGTCGTGCCCGTGGTGCCGCCCGGGCCCGGAGGCGTGGTGCCGCCGCCGTTGTTGTTGCCGGCGTCATCCTTGCTGCTGTCCGAGGCGACGCTGTAAACGACGGCCGCGACGGCGATGCCGCCACCGATGGCAGCTGCGGTGGTCAGGGTGCCGGCAGCGGCGCCGCTGGCGGTTCCGGTGCCCGCGACTTCAGCGCTCGCCACTTCTGCGCCGGGTTCAACCGGTGCTTCCTGGGCGAACACCGGGGACGACATACCCAACAGGGCCAATGCGGCAATAATCTTCTTCATTACGGGGTCTCCTACTCCGTCAGGTAAATATTTCACGCGTATGGTGGCCGCGTTCGCCCTGCAGTGTCAAGGTTAATGCGTCATTCCGCACGGCGCGCGGCCGTCGGAATTCTGGCAATCACCGGTGGGGATGATGACGTGCGAACACGCTGTCGCGTCCCGACAGTTCCGTGGCAAGGCGCACCACCAGATCGTGCGTACGCACGCTTGGCATCGTCAGCGGCACCAACAGGGCCGTGCAGAGCGCAAGCACCAGCGTGCGCGGCGGCGTGGTGAACGCGGCGGGGCGCGCCGACAGCGCCACTGCGGACGCCGCCGCTCCCAGCAGCCAACCACTGACGACTTCGGATAGCGAATGGGCATTGAGTGGCAGCCGCGACCACGCAATGGCAGCCGCCAGCGCGGCGCCTGCGACCGCCCAG
>LNAP01001521.1_pt1 | contig 24374 bp, 24 predicted proteins | sample 602601 | NCBI WGS metagenome assembly LNAP01 (sample SAMN02440304, study PRJNA202911) | soil metagenome | biome: Subtropical and temperate rainforests or woodlands; isolation source: soil samples (1 kg each in a 20% v/v slurry with milli Q water) were... ...
GCTGCCGCTGGGCGCCTCATCCCTTCTCGGACGTTCCGGCGCTTTGAAATGCTCACAATGAACCGTGCCATCTGGCCAGTGCTTGGCCGCCTCGGCGCAGGCATCCATGAAACCGCCTGGGCCACAGTAGTACACATGCGTTCCAGGCTCGACTTTCGCGAGAAGACTCGCGATGTCCAGGCCCTTGCCGCGTTCCCCGCCATCGTGATGGAAGTGGAGTCGCTCGGCCGGTACAAGGCCACGAAGCTCTTCCACGAATGCAGCGTGCTTCGCGGTGCGGGCACAGTAGTGCAGCTCGAAGGACTCGCCGCGGGCGGCCAATGTATGCGCCATCGCCTTCAACGGCGTGATGCCGATACCGCCCGCCACCAGGACGGAGTGCCGTGCGCCCGTGGCGAGCCTGAAGGCGTTGCGCGGCCAACCGATGGTGACCGTGTCGCCAACCCGCAAGTTCTCATGCATGGCTCGGGAGCCACCGCGTCCTTTGAGTTCCCGCAGCACGCCGAGCGTCCAGTGCGACCTGTCGTGGGGATCGCCGGCGAGCGAATAGGACCGCACAACGCCCCCGGGCAGGTGGACGTCCACATGCGCCCCGGCCTCGACTTCCGGCAGGTCCACGCTGTCAGGGTGGACCAGTTCGAAGGCATGGATGCCTTCGGCCTGCAGGCGAATCCCCCGCACCACCAGTTGCAAAGGCTCCCCCACGACCTGCGCCTGACGCAAGACGTCATGCGAAATGGGCGCATTCATGCCAATCTCCGGGCGAGCACCTCTTGTTGCAGCGCTTCGAGCTTTTGCTTCACGAAGTCGGTCCGCTCAGCGCCCTTGAGCTTGTCGGACTCGGTGATGATCAAGACCACCTGGCGGGCCAGATAGCGGCGCAGGGTGACTTCTTCTTCCTTGGTGCGGCCGACAGGCAGGTCGAACACATTGCCGGAGCAGTAGCTGTTGGGCTGGCCGCCACACTCGCGAAGCCACTCTGCGAACTTTTCCGGACCAGCGTTCGGGTTGGTGCCGCGGATCGCATCGCGCAGCAGCTTGCGAAACATATACAGGCCGGCATCGAACTTGGTCGGATTTTCCAGGACGTGGACTGCGATGGGCCGCTGGGTCACGATGGCCTCGTAGTCGCCAGGTGCGTACTGACAGTCTTTGTAGTTTTCGCGGGCGCGATGGTCGGCCGGAATTGGGGGGACGTCTTCTAGCTTGTACTTGCCGAAGCGCTCGGGCCGGCGCATCGCCACCTGGCCTTCCAGGAAGTCGATGGTCTCGTAACCGACCAGGCTCTTGTCGCCGATGCCCCGCGTGTCGATGCCCGGGCCCATGACACGCCAGCCGATCATCTTGCTGTTGACGTCGTCCACCGGCACGGTCCAGCGGATCATGTGAAAACGACCGAAGAGCTTCTTCGCGTGCCCGTCCTCCGAGGTGTAAGCATGCAGGCTGAAGTTAGGCAGCACCTGGTGCTGGACCCGGATGTACATGTGATCATCATCGGAGCGGCGTGCGCCCGTGCAGGCCAGGCCGCGACCACCGTGGATGGGCATGAACTGCATGTCGGGGGGAACCTCCATCGAAGCCGCGCCCACCTCGTCGAACGTAGTGCCCTGGTAGTGCTCGCCCGTCACCTGGCGCTTGGCATGCAAGGCCATGGTGTGGTAGTTGTCGGCCGCATTGTCCTGTACCTGTAGCCAGTTGGCATGCTGGAAGTTGCTGTAGGGAACCAATTCATCGCCCTCGGCCACCGTGAAATTGCCTTCCCAGTCGGGAAAAGGCGGCTCTTCTTCGGGCGGGCCCATGTAGGCGAAGACCAGGCCGTTGCGCTCCAGCGCCTTGTAGGCGCCCTGCCGGATCGAGCAGCGGTAGCGCTCGCCTTCTTCTTCCTCGCCCTCCGGGAAGGGCACGCGCAAGCAGGTGCCATCGACGTCGAACGCCATGCCGTGGTAGCAGCAGGAAATTCCGTGCTCCTCGATCTTGCCGTATTCCAGCGAGGCCCCACGGTGCACGCAATGGGCGTGCAGTAAGCCGATGCGGCCACTGCCGTCACGGAAGCACACCAGTTCCTCGCCCATGATCTTGAGGAAGCGCGGGGTGTCCGTGAGTTCCATCGACATGCACACCGGGTGCCAGAAGCGACGCAGGTATTCGCCTGCAGGGGTACCCGCACTGACTTCGGTGAGCTCCGGGTCATGGCCAGGAACCTTGTTGGTGTAGTAGCCGCCGAAAGGAATCAGCTTCTTGACCGTCGCCCCGCCCGTGCTGGTGGAACGCTCGAACTGCTCTTGCTTGGTGATGGTGGTCATGTGGGTCTCGCAATCAGTGTAGTTACAAATCCAGAGAGCTGTACTCTGAACTCTGTATCCAGAGATTAAGGGTGTTTGCGCAAACGCTCTTGAGGGTTAACCCGCAAATTTGTGTCCGCCGCGCATTTAGGCCTTGCTTTGATCCACGAGCCGATCACGGGCTATCCAAGGCATCATCGCCCTCAGTTTGGCCCCAACGGTCTCGATGGGATGGTCGGCATTCAAGCGCCTGCGCGAGCGCAAGGTAGGACCGCCCGCGCGGCTTTCGAGGATGAAGGCCTTGGCGTATTCGCCAGTCTGGATGTCTCGCAGCACCTGCTTCATGGCTTGCCTGGTCGCGTCGGTCACGATGCGGGGGCCGGTGACGTATTCGCCGAACTCGGCGTTGTTGGATATCCCGTAATTCATCGTCGCGATGCCGCCCTCGTACATCAGGTCGACGATGAGCTTGAGCTCATGGAGGCATTCGAAGTAGGCCATCTCGGGGGAATAGCCGGCCTCCACCAGGGTTTCGAACCCGCATTTGACGAGTTCGACCGTTCCGCCGCAAAGCACGGCCTGCTCTCCGAACAGGTCGGTCTCCGTTTCCTCGCGGAAGTCCGTCTCGATGATGCCGGCCTTGCCGCTGCCGATGGCCACCGCATACGCCAGGGCAAGCTGCTGCGAATGACCGGACGCGTCCCGCCACACCGCGATCAGGCTCGGAACACCTCCGCCGGCCTTGTAGGTTGACCGAACGGTATGGCCCGGGGCCTTGGGCGCGATCATGATGACGTCCAAATCGTCTCGAGGCACCACCTGCCCGTAGTGGATGTTGAACCCATGCGCAAACGCAAGCGTCGAGCCCGTGGCGATGTGCGGCTCGACCTCCTCGCAGTACACGTTGGCGATTTCTTCGTCCGGGATCAGCATCATCACCACATTTGCCTCGCGGACTGCGGCGGCGACGGTGTTGACTGCCAGCCCGGCACTCCTGGCTTTCTGCCAAGAAGCTCCGCCTTCCCGCAGGCCGACACGCACGTCGATGCCGCTTTGCTGAAGATTGAGTGCGTGTGCGTGGCCCTGTGAGCCGTAACCGATGATGGCGACCTTGCTTCGTTTCAGAAGGCTGAGGTCTGCATCTTTGTCGTAGAAAACTTTCATTTTTTATAACCAGGTTGAAGTGAAAGAAGGGCTACCTTCGGGTAAACAGCCTGTGGCAAGCAGCGCTGCAGAGGAAAGACAGGCCCATTGCCGCCCACTCAAGGCGGCTCATGGGCGCACGGGAAACCGTCACGGGGTTTGCGATCGAAACACCTACGCAGCACAACCCGGCGGCTGCGCTCAGCCTCATCGCAAGACGCTGCAGCGAGGAGCCGTAACGTGGCGCATCCCGTATGAAGCAGGCGCTGACCGCGTAGAGCGCGGCAAGTCCATACCAAAGCAGGATTGAAGGGATGGCGTCCACCTCGCCGTAGTCGCCGGTGATGACGCTGCCGCTGGCGACGCGAACCACGCAAAGCATCAGGAGGACGTCGGCCCCCTTGAGAAGGAAATCCGTGCTCATGGCCGTGCTCATGACGCTTCGCACTCTGAACTCGGTATCCAAAATACAATGCAACCATGAAGCTCAATGCCACCAGCCTTCCTGCCCGTTCCGATTTCGTCGACGCGACGTACCGCGTTCTGGTCGATGCCATCACTGACGGCTCGCTCGAGCCTGGCGAGCGCATCACGCAGGAAGAGATTGCCGAGCAGCTTGGGGTTTCGCGTTCTCCCGTGCTTCAAGCGCTCAGGCTGCTCAAGAAGGACGGATTCATCGAAGATGCGCCAGGTCGCGGGGTGCAGGTCGCGCAGTTGGATCTGCGCTGGGTCGCGAACCTGTACCAGGTCCGCGGTGCGCTGGATGCCCTGGCCGCCCAGTTGGCGGCAGAATCCCGATATGTGATTGACCCTGCGATCCTTGCGCGTGGCCGGGAGGTTTCGCAGGGCGAAAACCTTCGCGCCGCGATTGACGCAGACCTGGTGTTTCACAACGCGATCTACACCGCTTCCGGCAACCCCTTGATCGAGGAAAGCGCGCAGCGCTACTGGATGCATCTGCGACGTGTCATGGGCGCTGTCCACCGCGTTGCCCGGCACCGGGCTTCCCTGTGGGACGAGCACCAGGCCATTGCCGATGCCATTGCCCAGGGCGATGCCGAGCGAGCCGTCATGTTGAGCAACTTGCATATCGGAAGAGCGAGGACGAACTTGGTGAGCGAGTTGGAAAAGCTGTATCCGCTCACCAACACGCGCCCAGCCAAGTCTCCTGTAGCTGCTTAGCGGACGCGCCGCTCCTTCGCCACGTTCACCAGCGCTGCGGGGATGGTGAAGACGAGAACGCTACCGATGATCAAGCTGGCTGCAAGGCCGAACACGCCCGCGCCCGTCGTGCCGTAAGAGGTCTGAACCCAGCCAATGACATAGGGACTCACGACGCCGGAGATGCTTCCGACCGAGTTCACGAAGGCGATGCCTGCCGCCGCGGCGCCCCCGCTCAGGATGGCCGCCGGCAACACCCAGAACTGGGAGATAGAGGCCATCACGCCGACGGTGCCGACAGTGAGGGCCACCATGGCCAGGGTCGTGTCATGGGCGTAGAACACGCTCGCACACAACCCGATGGCGCCGATGACTCCTGCTACCGCTAGGTGCCAGCGCCGTTCACCCGTTGCGTCGGAGTTCCGGCTGAAAAGAATCATTCCGACAACGGCTGCTGCGTAGGGAATCGAAGACAGGAGGCCGATGTTCAAGGTGTCAGTGACGCCGCTGGCCTTCACCAAGCTCGGCAACCAGAAGCTCACGCCATAGAGCCCCATTGTGAAGAAGAAGTAGATGCCGGCCAGCAGCAACACTTTCGGATTCGTGAGCCCGTCCCTGATTGAGTGAAGATGCTGGTGCTGTTGCTCTGCGGCCAGGTCGCGCTGGATGAGCGCCTTCTCCGACGCGGTGAGCCATTTGGCGTCTACGACCTTGTCGTTCAGGAAGAAGAAGGCGATGACGCCGACTAGCACCGTAGGCAGTCCCTGCAGCAGGAACAACCATTTCCATCCGGCCATGCCCATCGCACCGTGGAAATGGTTCATCATCCAGCCGGACAGCGGGCCACCGATGACGCCCGACATGGGAATGCCCGTCAGGAAGAGCGCCGTCACCTTGCTTCGGCGCTTGTTCGGGAACCAGTACGTCAGGTACAGCAGAATCGCTGGAATGAAACCGGCCTCCGCAACCCCGAGCAGGAAACGAAGCACGTAGAAGCTGGTGGGTCCGCTCACGAACATCATGCCGGCCGAGATCAGGCCCCATGTCACCATGATGCGTGCAATCCAGCGGCGAGCACCGACCTTTAGCAGGATGAGGTTGCTGGGCACTTCGAACATCAGATAGCCGACGAAGAAGATGCCTGCGCCCAGCCCATAGACGGCGTCACTGAAACCCAGGTCCTGCAGCATTTGCAGCTTGGCAAAGCTGACGTTGATGCGGTCCAGGTAGGCGCATACGTAGCACAGGAAGAGGAACGGAAGGAGCCGCCAGGCTACTTTCGTATAGGTAGCAGCCTCGTGGTCTATGGCCGATGTGTGGGGGGTTGCGACTTCGCTATACATTTTTGTCTCCAATTTTTTTGAAAGGCGCGGAGGGCGTGACCCTCGGCTTCCGGCCCGAGTGAGCCGGTCGGTCTGCTGACCTCAGTCGAACATGTCCGGCTGCGTTGCAGCCAGGTGTCCGTAGATGGGCTGGAAGTGCAACCAGCCGATGTACTCGGAACCCACGTGTTCGCGGCTGTAGCGCGAGCGGTCTGGAGGAACCATCACCGGCTTGTGGCCGGTGGCTTCCACCATCAACTGTTGGCGGCAGCAGCGCTCCAAAGCGATGAACCAGAACGCAGCGGATTCGATGCTGTGACGGCTCGCCGTCAGCAGTCCATGGTTCTGATGGATGGCTGCCTTGACGCCCTTGAACCAGTCGCACACGGCAATGCCGGCCTTCTCTTCGACAGCGACCTGACCGGCCTCTTCACGGATAACCACGTGGTCTTCGAAGAAGGCCGCCGCATCTTGCGAGATGGGTTCGAGCGGCTTTCCGAGGGCCGCGAAGGCCGTGCCGTAAACGGTGTGTGCATGGCACATGGCCAGGATGTCGGGATGGGCCTCATGCACTGCGGCATGCAGAACAAAGCCTGCCCGGTTCAGTGCGTATTCGCCTTCGACGACCGTACCCTTGTGATCTACCAAGATGAGGTTGGAGACACGCACTTCGCTGAAATGGACACACATCGGATTGGTCCAATACAGCTCTGGGAATTCAGGATCGCGGATGGTGAGGTGGCCAGCAAAGCCGTAATCAAAGCCTTCCAGGGCGAACGCCCGGCATGCTGCCACCAGACGCTGTTTCAGGTGCAGGCGCTCTTCCTTCACGTTGTTGAAAGTCGGCTGCTGCGGGTAGATCAAACCTTTCTGCGTGGGCTCGTAGATGGAGATGCGGCCGTCGGGGAGACGCTTGGGCGTGTGCTTGTTCTGCACAGGGTTGTCGAGGACTGCGGACATGAGAGGCTCCTTGAATGCGATGGACTGGCCAGATGGCGCAGCGAACTGCGCCTCGGGTACCACGGATCTTCCAAGTTGCTGCCTTGAACCGCAAACGATGTTTGTTCATAATGAGATGAACCTCATTCATCTGAAAATGCAGCCATGTCCAGCTTCTCTCGGCAAATGACTCACCAATGCGCAAGATTCCCAACTTTGTTCTCCTGAGAGCGTTTGAATCCGCGGCTCGTTTGAGTAGCTTCACTTCTGCGGCGGTGGAACTCAGCCTGACTCCCTCGGCCATTAGCCATCAGGTCCGGGAACTTGAGGAGGTCTTCGGCAAGCCGCTGTTTCTCCGGCTTCACCGACGCGTGGAGTTGACGCCCGAGGGCGTTCGCTTGGCGGACGGGCTTACCCGCGTGATGGATGCGCTGGAAGCCAGCTGCGCGGAGGTGGCACTTGCCCCGACCGGCCAAGTCTTGTCGCTGCATTGCTCGCCCAGCTTCGCTGCCAAGTGGCTGAGCCCGCGTCTGACGAACTTCACGAGTCGCTATCCGGACATCACGATTCGCCTGACCAGCGGTGCTGAGCCCATGGACCTCCTGCGAGCAAGGGAGACTGATGTGGCCATCTCGTACGGTGCAGCGGTGCAGCGCCCTGGTCTTGAGGTCATTCCGCTGGGCAAGGAGTTCATCGTGCCGTTGTGCTCCCCTTCGGTGGTGGCAGGTGGCAGGAACACCCGAGAACTTCTCTCCGAATTCACCCTGATCGAGTCGCAGCTCAGCCGTGTGACCTGGCGGGATTGGTTTGCGAAGAATGGATTCAAGACGGCACCGAGAGTGCGGCAATCTTTCGACCGTGCGGCCTTGGCCATCTCGGCAGCTGTGGATGGCCTGGGTATCACGCTGGAGTCGACGCGGTTTGCCGAGAAGGAGCTCGCACGCGGAGAACTGGTCGAGCTCGGCGGCGGCGAGTTCCCGCGCGAGTCCCGAGAAACCCACTTTCTGTCGCTGCGGGCCGAGGAGCGAGACAGTGCGAAGATTCAGCTCTTTCGCGAATGGCTTTTGGCAGAGTTGGCAAAGCCGATTGCAGCGAGCCAAGGAACGCAACCCTCAAGGTCGAGGCGTCCGGTCAAGAGCACCAATCCATCAGCCAAGGCGAGAGTAGCTCGGGTGGTCCGTCGATAGGAAACTCGACTTCAGCCAAATCAGCCGGAATGGAAGCGACCTCTTGTACGAAAGCCACAAGGTGGCGGGATGGTGGAGCACTTCGAAAATTTCAGATTCAGATCGAAGCAACTGCCGTCCGACCGAAAATCTATTGATCGGCTCAAGGGGCGCGGGCCTCCGTCACCTGCAAGGACAAGCGCAGGGCACGGCCGTGCTGATTGTCGGCTCGCTGGGTTGCGCCATGACCGTGCTGGACACGAACGTGGTCGGCATCGTGCTGCCGGCCGTGGCGCGCGACCCTTCAAGCCTCGTCCGCCGACATCGAATGGGTCGTCAGCGCGTATGTACTGTGCTTCGCGGCGCTGCTGCTGCCGGCCGGCTCCGTGGTCGACCGCTTCGAGCGCAAGCGCGCGTTTATGGCGGGCATCGCCATGTTCGCGGCGGCCTCTCTGGCCTGCGGCCTGGCGCCCACCTGAACATACTTGTCGCCCAACGCTGCACGGGCGCGATGGTAGAAGTACGAACTACGCGCGAGACCCCATTGGGCAAGGAGCTCTGGCAGGCCATGGTGCTCCCTGAGGGCGTCAATCAGCAGTGTCTTCTCCCGACAGGAGCTGCAGGTCGACGCCCAGGCCTTTTTTTAACAGTTCGTTGCCCTTGTTCAGGAGGTCCTGCTCAAGGCGAAGTTGCCTGACTTCGCGGCGCAGCGACTCAACTTGGAGCTCGAGCTCGTCGCGCTCTTGCGACGGCGGAGATTGATTTGTGCGTTTCATGGCCGCCTGATTGTTCACATACATCGTGGCGCCGTCCTTGCTCAGCACGGTCCGAAGGCGCCAGGGCCAGCGGGCAAGGCGCTGACCGTCTTCAGGCTGGAGGTGGCGATCTTGGCCACGATGCCCAAGCTGCTGTCCGAGACATAGAAGAATTCACCCGACGGCGCGAACACGATGTTGCGGGGCGTCACGAGCTGTTCAACACCGATCGGACCTTGCCCCTCTTCAGGTCGTAGACGACGACTTCCGGGCGTTCGCTGTAAGACACCACGGCCGTGCCCTCATCTGGGCTGAGCGCCAGCGAGTTGTTGTGGATGGCGCCTCGAAAGTCCAACGCTGCATGGTGCCTGCGGACGCCGAGACGGGCGCTGGCTGCGCTGAAGCCACCACTGGTAAAGAGGCGAATGCCGAGAATGCGAGGCAGAGGGAGAGTGCAAGAGTACGCGGTTTCATATGGTTCTTTCGGGTTGTTTGCAGGGAGGGACGAGGGGCGGGACCGGTTATTCCAGATGCTGTTTCAACTGAGGAGCGCCGCGATGCCTGTGTTGATGGCGAAGCCGCCGCACACCAGCCAGGTGAAGAGCACAGCGGCCAGCGCCAGCGGCTTGATGCCGGCCTTGCGGATGGCCGAGACGTGCGTGGTGAGGCCCAGGCCGGCCATGGCCATCGCCAGCAGCACCGTGTCTATGTCGACCACCTGCGTCACCACCGCATGGGGCAGCAGCGCGAGTGAGTTGAGCCCGGCGACCGCCACGAACGCGAGCGCGAACCAGGGGATCACGATGCCGCTGCGTGGCGCGGAGTGGGCTTCATCGGCGCCATTCGCCGCATCTGCTTCCTTGGCGCTGGAGCGGGAGAGGTAGGCCGACAGGAGGATCAGGAACGGCGCCAGCATCATCACGCGGACCATCTTGGCGATCACGGCCGTGTTCGCGGCCTGCTCGCTGACGGCGCGACCGGCAGCGACCACCTGCGCCACTTCATGGATTGTCGAGCCGGCGAACACGCCGTAGGCGGTGGGCGACAGGTCGAACAGCCGGTACTGCGCCACCAGGTGATAGAGCACCGGATACAGGAAGATCGCCAGCGTCCCGAAAACCACCACCGTGGCCACCGCGACCGTCACCTGCTCGGCGCGGCCGTGCACGACGGGTTCGGCCGCCATCACCGCCGCCGCACCGCAAATCGAACTTCCGGCACCGATCAGCATGGCCGTCCTGCGGTCGAGGCCGAACACCCGGATGCCGAGGAAGCAGGCCAGCCCGAAGGTGCTGCAGAGCACCGTCGCGTCGATCGCAACGCCGGCCCAACCCACATTTCCGATGTCCTGGAAGGTCAGGCGCAGACCATACAGGATGATGCCCAGGCGCAGCAGGCTGGCCTTGGAGAAGGTGACGCCCGCGCCGGCCCTCGCGCCAAGGCCGGGGTAGATGGTGTTGCCGACCCCCATGCCCAGCACGATTGCCAGAGTCAGCACGCTGATTCCGTTGGCTTGCAGCCAGCCGATCTTGCCCAGCTGCATTGATGCGAATGCCAGCGCACCGGTCAGTGCGAGGCCTGGAACCAACTGGCGCAGACGCTGCATGGCAGCCGGGACATGCGTCAGGTGGGCGGTCGAAGTGGCGGTGGGCATTGTTCTCTCCATGGACGTCCTTCTCAGAAGGCATGGACGAACTTTGAACCGATGCAATGCATCCGGCAAATGGATAGTTCCGGTATAACCTAGCCATCGAACAGGTAACGATAGGCTCTGTATGCGTCTGACATTGCGTCAACTCCTGATCTTTGCCGCGGTGGCCGACGCCGGCAGCACCACGGCTGCCGGCGAGCGCGTCGCGCTGTCGCAGTCGGCGACAAGTGGCGCGCTTAACGAACTGGAGAGCCTGCTTGGAGCGCGATTGTTCGACCGCATCGGCAAACGCCTGCTGCTGAACGACAACGGTCGTGCGCTACTGCCGCAGGCCAGGGCATTGCTCGACGGCGCTCAGGAGATCGAATCCCAGTTCGGGCTCGGCAACACAGGCGCCGCGACCGCGCCACTGCTCACTCGGCTTCGCGTCGGTGCCAGCACGACGGTCGGCAACTACGTGTTGCCGGCGCTGGTCGCCGGCTACAGCAAGGCGTGGCCCGGTGCGGCGGTAGACGTGGTCATCGGCAACACGCGCGACGTCGCTGCCGCCGTCACCCGACTGGAGGTCGACATCGGCCTGATCGAGGGGCCATGTCATGAAACGGAGCTTCGTGTCTCGCCGTGGCTGCAGGACGAACTGGTCATCGTGGCGGCGCCGAGCCATGCGCTCGTTCAGGCAGGTCGGCTGTCACGCGTTCCGCTGAAGGCCTTGCGGCAGGCGAGCTGGCTGCTGCGCGAGCCGGGCTCCGGCACGCGCGAGGCGGTGGAGCATGTGTTGCTGCCGCACCTGCACCATCTGAACGGCGACATGCAGCCGGGCAGCACCGAGGCGATCAAGCAGGCGGCGGCCGAAGGCCTCGGGCTGGCTTGCCTGTCAATCTGCGCGGTGCAGGACCTGGTGACACTCGGCAGACTGGTCGTGCTGCGAACCACGTTGCCTCGGCTGACACGCCGCTTCTATCTCGTCCACCATCGGCAGAAGCGCCTCTCGGGAAACCTGCAGCGCTTCGTGACGCACTGCAAGCGTCTTGAAATGGAATCCCCATGGCTGCCAACGAATCCACCGAAGAAGTAGCGTCCCCCAGATGCGGTCGTGACCGGTTAAGGGCCAGTGGGCGGGCTGCCGAAACGCTGCGCGCCTGCGGGTGGGCGCCCATCGCCAGCGCGCTCGCCGGAGCTGCCGTCGTTGGATTCCAGTGGGTTGACGCAGTGGATCGACGAACTTGCCAATGGCCATCGCGGCGTTCGGCTGCTCAATCGCAGCACGCGCAGCGTCACGTTGACCGACCATGGGCGCCAGTACTACGAGCGGACCAAGGCGCTCCTCGACGAGATGACGCAGGCGGACAGCGAGTTGATGAGCAGCACGGTCGAGCTCTCAGGACTCGTCAGGATCGCGAGCTCGTCCACGTTCGGCCGGCTGCATGTCCTTCAACTCCTTCCCCAGTTGCTGACGCTTCATCCGAAGCTGAGACTGGACCTCAAGCTGACGGACGGAGTGCAGGACCTGCTTGCTGAGGGCATTGACTTGGCGATCCGAGTCGGCCCTGTTCACAGTCCCGACGCCGTGGTCAAACGCGTGACGAACACGTCGCTGGTGTGTGGGATCCCGCCTTTATTTCGAGCAGCATGGGATGCTGAAGACACCCGAAGACTTGGTCGACCACAACTGCCTCATTTACAACGCATAGAGAACTGGACGTTCAACAGACCGCGCAGCAAATTCAGTGTGCGGGTGAGCGGGAGCCTTTTATCCAACACCGTCGAAACGATCCTGCTGGCAGCGGTGCCGCTACCCTCTCGTACTGGCACCGATCTGCCGACGCACCTCGTCCGCCAGCGGATGCAGCACCTCTGCTCTGCCCGCGCCGACCACACCGTAGCCGAGGCCTTGGTCGGCCCAGGCATAGCCTGCGACTGGCCCTTTCCCATGAAAAGGTCGCATCACGGGCGTGTCCTTGTCGACCTCCATCGGCCTTACCGTCAGGGCGAGCCGTATACCGCCGGCGTCGTCGTACATGAACAAGCCGGCAGGGCCGTGCGCCGTCATCACAAGCCTGCCGCCAATGAAGTTGTAGCCCGACGACGTGAGATCGGGAATGGCGACCTTGCGTCGATGCGGGAAGAGACCCAGTCGATCAACTCCGCACGCTGCGACGGCCCCAGCTCGACGGGGCGCACCGTGTCGGACGCGTAGACCGCGTAACTGCGCGTCGCCTCCTGCGCCAGCACAGAAATGCCCGCACCACCTTTGGCTGGGACGCCACCTCGCAACGACACCGTGCGCCGGCCCCAAGGCCGAGCGCGAGCACCACGGTCGCCGCCATGCCCCAGGGCCAGCGGCCGTGCGAAGCATGCCGGCCCTCCAGTGTGCGCTGCTCGTGCTCCTGCACCAGCCGCGCGAGGTTGAGTGACGGCGGTAGCGGCTCTTCGGCGATCGACGCCAAGGACGCAGGCAATTCATGCCGGTGCAGGGCATAGGCCTCGACTTCGCGGGCGGCCTCGGGATGGTGAGCGAGGTACTCGCGCACCTCGCGCCGGCGCTGCGCGTCTACGAGATCGAGCGCGAGGTGAAGGATCTGGACGCAGATGAGCGGCATCGCATCCGCCAAGCGCGAGGTCGGCCGATCGCCGATGCACTGCATGCCTGGATGATCGCGCAGCGGCTCAAGGTCCCGGAAGGCTCAGGGACAGCCAAAGCACTGAACTACAGCCTGAAGCGCTGGGCTGCACTAACGCGCTACCTGGACGACGGCAAATTGCCTGTGGACAACAACTGGGTGGAGAACCAGATCCGGCCTATTGCCGTGGGCAGAAAGAACTGGCTGTTCGCCGGGAGCCTGCGTGCCGGTCAGCGCGCCGCGGCCGTCATGAGCTTGATCCAATCAGCGAGGCTCAATGGGCACGATCCGTATGCCTACCTCAGATGCTGGAACCGATCTGAGAATACGAGTTTCGGACGCTCGGCCCGCGGGTGTTTGGGGAGGGGCCGATCGTCCCGGGTTAGTTCAGCACTGGCCTGGCGGTCTCGTGCTGTGCGCGCCGGCGGCAGGATCGACCAACGGCACCTTGGTGATGGATGTTGGCGACGTGAACCTTACGTTCAAACGATACTTAGAAAGCCGGGTCGTCCTGCAGATTGAAAACGACTATATCGAGCAAATTGAGGGCCGTGGGCTTGATGCCGAACTGATGCGCAGCTATGTGCCGCCCGCCTTGTTCGACGCGCAGTGCCGCCAACTCGCTGGCGTCACCGCGCAAACCACCGCATCAACAACGATGCAAACACTCGACCTCTAGATCAAAGTGCTACAAAAGCCGGGGCAGCGCCCAGCTTACCAGAGGCCAGAACCCGATCGGTCCGAGCATCAGCAGCGTGAGAAGCGCAACGTATGCAAGCGCTTTTGAGCCTTTGCAGGGAGCTGCAGTTCTTCTTCCATGCGATCGTGGCCATCAATGGCAGCAAGTTCAAGGCCGTCAACAGCCGCGACGCTAAGGTCTGCGAGGGGGTGGGCATCACGGCTTCCGTGCCCAAGCCCGTGACTGGTGAACTGAGGCTGCGTGTCGCTCCGACGAGAGCGATTTCATTTACACCGCGAAGGACGACGTAGGGTGCTATGCGGGCCAGTGGTCCTTCGATCCGGACTGCCGCAGCACCTACGAAGACAAGGGTGTATCAAGACCCGTGGCCGCCCAAGGTGAGCAAGGCTACGGAGCAGGAGGCCTCGCCACACGTGCGGGAGCACCAACAACCATGCCAAGAAGCGGAGGACTTACAGGCACCCGACCGATTTTCATTCACAGCCGTCTCCTGCCCAGATCGACTCCAGCCGCTGGTCCTGGACCCATGGGCGATTGGCATGCTGTCCATGGCTGCGCTGGCGCTAGCAAACCGAGACTTGGCTCCCTGCCTAAGTACTGCGGACGCTACGATCGACTTTTGCTGATTCTTCGACTATTTGCATAAATGAATACACTTTTTGCAATTTACTTGAGGACGCGCTTATCGGATAGTCCGCCCACTTAAGACGTGGATGGAAAGCGCAAGTGACGGAGACAAAAACAACAGCGGTGCAGGCGAACTCTTGTAAAAAGGCGCTACTCGAGGTGCGCGGATTGACCATGGCGTTTGGAGCCATTCTTGCCCTTGATGACGTTTCGTTCGAGGCGAAGGCCGGGCACGTCACCGGTCTCATCGGTCCCAATGGTGCGGGCAAGACGACCTTGTTCAACTGTCTTTCCGGCCTCTATGCGTGGCAGGGCGGGGAGATCTATCTGGATGGCCACGCCTTGTCGAGCTGCAAGCCGCATCAGATGGCAGCGCTGGGAATCGGCAGGACGTTCCAGAATCTTGCGCTGTTCGATACCATGTCGGTGCTTGACAACGTAAAGGTGGGACGCCACCCCCGCTTGGTAAGCGGGTTGCTCGCCAACATGCTGCGTTCACCTTCCGTGACGGCGGAGGAGCAGGAAACGCAAGAGAGGGCGTGGAAGCTGTTGCGCTTTCTTCGCATCGATGCAGTGGCCGAAGTTCCCGCTGGACAGCTTCCGTTCGGTACGCGTAAGCGAGTCGAACTGGCGCGGGCTTTGATGTCAGACCCGCGCCTGCTGCTGCTCGACGAACCGGCCGCCGGCCTGAACCACCAAGAGGTCCACGAACTGGGTGACGTGATCGAGGCCGTGCGCACGGACCTCGGTGTGTCGATACTGCTGGTGGAGCACCACATGGGCCTTGTCATGCGCGTCTCCGACCGAGTGGTCGCGTTGAACTTCGGTCGCCACCTTGCAAGCGGATGCCCCGACGAGATCCGCGCGAAGCCTGAAGTGGTCGAAGCCTATCTGGGCGTGGCGGCATGAACGCCGCCACCATCGTTTCCAGAGAAGCCGCGTACCGCAGCGAGAGGCACACGGGCGATCCGGCGGATGCCCCCCTGCTGGAGGTCACCGCGCTCTCGGCTTGGTACGGCCGGACCCAAGTACTCCATGACGTCGATCTCGCCGTGCGCGAGGGCAGCATCACGACGCTGCTCGGACCGAACGGAGCAGGCAAGACTTCGACCCTGCGTGCCATCTGCCAGATGATCCGCGCCGAAGGAGATGTCCGCCTGGGCGACTTGAAGATCTCGGACCTGAAGACGGAGCGCATCGTCGGTGCGGGCGTGGCGCACGTGCCCGACGGGCGCGGAACTTTCAACGCGCTGACGGTCGAGGAGAACCTGAGGCTGGGCGCTTACAGACGCCGAGACAAGGCGCAGGTGAATGCCGACATCGAGCGGATGTACGCGTACTTCCCGGTGCTCAAGGTGCGCCACCGGCAGCAAGCGGGCACCTTGTCGGGCGGGGAGCAGCAGATGCTCGCGATCTCGCGCAGCCTGATGTCGCAACCGCGCGTGCTGCTGTTGGATGAGCCCTCCTTTGGGCTCGCGCCCAAGATCGTGCGCGAGATCTTCGCGCTGATGAAGTCTTTTAATGAGCGCGAGCGGCTGACCATCCTGTTGGTCGAGCAGAACGCAGCGCTGTCGTTCGAGATCGCCGATCAGGTGTACCTGATGGAGTCCGGCCGCATCGCGCTGTCCGGCTCTGCCGATGACCTTCGGCATAACGACCTCGTCCGCAAGGTTTACCTGGGCGGCTAGCAGTCAGCCGGCCACACACAGAAATCAACATCGAGATTCCATGGACGCTTTCTTCTATCAACTGGCTGCCGGCATTGCCTCGGGTGGTGTCTACGCCATCGTGGCATTGGCCCTTGTAATGATCTATCAGAGCACCGGCCACGTGAACTTCGCGCAGGGTGAGATGGCGATGTTCTCGACCTATATCGCCTGGTGGCTCATCAACGAGGGCGTGGCGTATCCGATTGCGTTTGTCGGCACAGTTGCCTTCGCCTTTGCGTTGGGCGTGGCGGTGGAGCGCCTTGCGGTGCGTCCGATGGCACAGGCACCGGTTATGGCGACGGTGGTGCTGTTCATCGCATTGCTGATGATCTTCAACAGCGTGGCTGGGTGGATGTTTACCTACACGATCAAGGCATTCCCGAGCCCGTTTCCGGCGACCCCGCCGTTCGGGCAGACCTACATCTCGGCGCATGAATTCGGGACCATCGGGGTCACGGTGGTCGTGCTTGCGCTGCTATACAGCTTCTTTCGTTTCTCTTCACTCGGACTTGCGATGCGTGCGGCCGCGCAGAACCCGGTCTCCAGCCGACTTGTAGGCATCAACGTCGGCTGGATGCTCGCGCTGGGCTGGGGTGTGGCCTCCGCGATCGGGGCGGTTGCCGGAATGATGATCGCCCCAAAGGTGTACCTCGACCCGAACATGATGTCCGGCATCCTGATGTACGCCTTCGCCGCCGCCATCCTCGGCGGCATCGACAGCCCGTTGGGCGCAGTTGTCGGGGGATTTCTCGTCGGCATTCTCGAAAATCTGGTCGGCACCTACATCGTTGGCACCGAGCTCAAGCTCTCGGTCGCGCTGGTATTGATCGTCGGTGTGCTGATCGTCCGCCCGGCCGGTCTCTTCGGGCGCCCGCGCCTCGTAAAGGTTTGAAATGAGATATTCCCCCGCACCATCCGCCGGGCTCGCGCGCCAGTCCTCGCTCGCACCATGGTCCGCCGCGGTCATCCTCGCGGTCGTCGCGTGCGTGCTGCCTTTTGTCGTTGACGACTACAAGATCTTTCAGTTCACGCTGGTACTTGTCTACGCGATCGCGCTCCTTGGTCTGAACCTCATAACCGGGTACTGCGGCCAGATCTCGCTCGGTCACGGCGCGTTCTATGCCATCGGCGCCTACACCTGCGCGCTGCTGATGGGCGCAGGCATGCCGTACTGGCTGACGCTACCTTTCTGCGCGGTCGTTTGCCTCGGGTGCGGACTGCTGGTCGCCATCCCCGCGTTGCGGCTGGAGGGCTTGTACCTAGCGCTCGCGACCTATTCGCTGGCCGTGGTATTTCCGCAGTTGTTGAAGTTCAAGGCCTTCGAAGCGTGGACTGGCGGATCCCACGGCGTCGTGCTGACGAAACCCCAGGCGCCCGCAGGCTTTCCGTTGAGTGACGACCAGTGGCTTTATCTATTCGTGCTGGCCGTGGCGGTGCCAATGGCCTGGATCGCCCGCAACTTGCTCAAGGGACACATCGGGCGTACCTGGATCGCGATCCGAGAACACCCCACGGCGGCGGCCACGATGGGCATCGACACTGCCCACTACAAGTCGCTGTGCCTCGGCATCAGCGCGGCCTACACCGGCATCGCAGGCGCGCTGGGCGCCATCGCAGTGCAATTCGTGGCGCCGGATTCCTTCGGCGTGTTCCTCTCACTCTCGTTCCTCGTGGGCATTGTGGTGGGCGGCATGGCATCCATCGCCGGCGCCCTGGTCGGCGCGGTGTTCATCCAGTTCATCCCGGAAGTCACGGACACGCTCCTCCAGAGCGCGCCCTGGGCGGTCTATGGCGTGGTTCTGGTGTTTTTCCTCCACGTCATGCCCGGCGGCGTCGTCGGCGCAGTGCACCGTTTCGCCTCGTTCATCGATCAAAGGAGACATCGTGATCAATAAGACCCCCTTCCTTCGCGCCGCGGCGGCGCTTTTTCTGGCCGCTGTTTCCCTGTGCGCCTCTGCCGCTAAGCAGTACGACGACGGCGCGAGCGACACCGAGATCAAACTGGGCCAGACCATGGCCTATAGCGGCCCGGTGTCCGCCTCAGGCCAGTATGGCAAGGCGCACGCCGCCTATTTCAAGATGGTCAACGATCGCGGCGGCATCAACGGACGCAAGATCAATCTGATCAGCCTGGACGACGGCTACAGCCCGCCGCGCACGGTGGAGGCGGCACGCAGACTGGTAGAGCGCGAGAAGATCCTGGCGTTCTTCCAGAATCTTGGCACCGCGCCCAACAATGCGATCCAGCGTTATGTCGAGACGCGCAAGGTGCCCAATCTCTTCGTCATCTCCGGTGACGAGAAGTGGGCGGATGCGGTGAAGTCACCCTACACCACGAGTTGGCAGCCAAGCAATGAGACCGAGACGCGCGTCTACGCACGGCACATATTGAGTTCAAAGCCCGATGCGCGCATCGCGGTGCTCTACCAGAACGACGATTATGGCAAGGCCGCGCTGGCCGGCTTCAAGGACGAGTTGGGAGCCAAGGTCGGCCAGATCGTGGCAGAGGCCTCCTACGAGGTCTCCGATCCAACGACCGATTCACAGATCGTCGGCTTCAAGGCCGCCAATGCGAACGTCCTTGTTAGCATCACCACTCCAAAATTCGCCGCACAGGCAATTCGCAAGGTGCGCGACATCGGATGGGCGCCTACCTACTACCTGAACAGTTTGGCGGCTTCGGTCAATGCCGTGCTTCAGCCCGCCGGTCTCGATCGCGCCAAAGACATTATCTCTGTGGCCTATCTGAAGGACCCGTCCGATCCGCGCTGGAAAGATGATGCTGCCATGAAGGACTACCACGCGTTCATGAAGAAGTACATGCCGGACGCCAATGCGTACGACACCATGAATGTCTTCGGCTACTCGTCGGCCCAGACCATGGAGTCGCTGCTGCGCCAGTGCGGGGACGATCTCACGCGCGCGAACCTGCTGGCCCAGGCCGCGCGGCTGCACAACCTGCAGCTTCCTCTGGCCCTGCCGGGCGTGGTGATCAACACTACGCCGCGGAACCGCACGGCGCTGCGCTCGATGCAGCTGGTGCGCTTCGATGGCGAGCGCTGGCAGACCTTCGGCGACGTCATATCAATCGCGGGGAAGCCATGACTGACATCCACCGCATCGACATACCTGAAGACATCATCCAGCGGGCCATCGCGCGCAGGGGCGCGCGCCACGTGTTCGACGCGATCGATCCGCGGCGCACCGCCTTGCTGGTGATCGACCTTCAGAAGGCCTACGTGGTGCCCGGGGGCATTGCGCCGATCTCGACCACCCTGGGTATCGTCGACAACGTCAACCGTCTGGCTTGCACCCTGCGCGATGCAGGGGGCACGGTCGTCTGGATCAAAGATACGCGCGAAGAGGCGTCGCCTGAGGCGCGCTGGCCGCGCTTTCAGCAGTTCTGCGCGTCGGAGTGGGGCCGCGGGCTGACTCGCGCGCTGGCTCCCGGGCAGCCGGGGCACGAGTTGTACGAGGCTCTGGATGTGCGCGAAGACGACGAGGTCGCGCTCAAGACCCGCTTCAGCGCATTGATTCAGGGTTCATCGGATCTTCACGCGCGGCTCGTGCGCAAGGGGATCGACACCGTCATCGTGACCGGCGCCGCGACCAACGTCTGCTGTGAGTCGACCGCGCGCGACGCGATGATGCTCAACTTCAAGGTTCATTTCGTCGCCGATGCGACGGCCTGCCGCACCGACGCGGAACACAACGCAACGCTGGCGAACATGCTTTTGTGGTTTGCCGACGTGCGCATTACTGACGAAGTCGTGGCACTGATCGAGCGGGGCGCTTTACAGGACTGAGCCCCTCAGCGCTCGAGGCGCGCTCCGGGATCAACCCGCATCTGCGCCCGGGGTTCGCAGCGCCCGAACCACCATCTTGCGCAGCGTCGCCGCAGCAGCCGAGAGTGGCCTATCGCGCCTGCGGAAGAGCTCGATGGTGCGCGACATTGCCGGTTGGACAAGAGGTACCACCGACAGCTGCTTCGCGGGCGCGCCGTCCACCGCCGACATCGGCAAAATTGCAATGCCGGCTCCGCCCGAGACGAGGCCGACGGCGGTAGCGAGGTGCTGCACTTCGAAGGCGAAGCGCAATTTGAGTTGACGCGCCTCGATCACCTGCTCGGTGAGCAGTCGGTTGCCGCTCAGTGCGCCGATAGCTATCAGAGGCTCGCCTTCCAGGTCCTTCCACTTCAGCGAATCTTGAGCTGCCAGCCGGTGCCGCGCGGGGCAGGCTGCCACCATCGGTTCGGCGAACAGTAGTTCGCTACTGATATCTCGGTGTGGCGAGCCAAGCACCGAGATGGCGAAGTCGATTTCCCCGCGCAGCACCGCCTCCCGAATCTCCGTGGCTGACCGGTCCATGACCTGAATCGTGTTGCGCGCGTATCGCCTGCCGTATTCGCGCACGATACCGGCGAGCCGGCGGGCGGCGATGGTTGGAAGGCAGCCGATCACCACCTCCTCGAAATCCTGCGATGCCTTGACCTTGAGTTCGTCGAGGGCGCTGCTTAGCTCGCGCACGCTGCGGATTGCCTTGGGAAGAAAGTCCATGCCGGCGCGCGTGACGCTCATGGAGCGAGTGGTGCGCTCGATGAGCGGCAGGCCTAACGTGGCCTCCAGCTTCTGCAGCCTGCGTGTCAGCGCGGTCTGAGATATGTGCAGATGGTGTGCGGCGGCATTGAAGCTGCCCGCCTCGGCGATGCTGATGAAGGCCTGCACACCAAGCAAGTCGAGACGCTGCATTGAGACTCCTCTGAAAGCAGATTGTTGTACTAAAAGAAATTATCCTGACGAGTTTTGCATTTTACTTGGCAGGAACGGTAACTCAGAATCTCCTTTTTCTAACGCGGCGAGTGGCCGCCGAAGCCTTGGGCAGACAAGAGACAACGTATGCATAACATCCCACCCTGCGACGACCCACCGAAGCATGAGGTCTCCACCGATCCGGTGCGACGGCGGTTTCTCGGGCAATTCGCCCGGCTATCCGCCGCCGCCTTGATGCCCTTCGCAGGAAGTGCTGTAGCGCAGGACTATCCGAGCAAGCCGGTCCGCATCGTTGTGCCGTATCCACCGGGCGGACCGACCGACGTGGCGGCTCGCATCCTGGCGCAGGGGCTTCAGAAGCGCACCGGACAGAATTTCTGGATCGACAACCGCGCGGGAGCGGGCGGCATGATCGGTGCCGGCGAGGTGGCTCGGGCCGCGCCGGACGGGTACACCTTGCTGGTGAACGCATCGGCGCACGTGATCTATCCCGCGATTTTCAAGACCGTCAGCTTTGACGTGCTTGGTGACTTCGCGCCAATTTCGCAACTCGTCGAAGTGCCGCTTCTGATGGTGGTGTCGCCGAAGGTGCCGGCGCGAGACCTGCGCGAGTTGATCGCCCATGCGAAGAGCCATCCTGGGAAAATGTCGTTCGCATCCGCCGGTAATGGTGGGGCACCTCATCTTGCGGGTGAACTGTTCAAGCAGATGGCCGGTATCGACGCGATCCACGTCCCCTACAAAGGCAGTGCCCCGGCGCTGACCGACCTGATGGGGGGGCAGGTCGACTTCATGTTCGATTCGATGTCCTCGTCGATGCGCTACGTGCAGACGGGCAAGCTGCGCGCCTTCGCGGTGTCCACCAGCAGGCGCTCGGTGCTGGCGCCCGAAGTGCCCACGGTGGCCGAAGCCGGCGTGCCGGGCTATGAACTGATGAATTGGTACGGCCTCTGGGGGCCCAAGGGCATGCCCGCGCCGCTGGCGGCACGCATTTCGGCGGAGGCCGCAGCGACGCTGGCCGAACCGTCCGCGGTGGAGCGCATTCGTGCACTGGGTGCCAACCCTGCCACGACGAAGCCGCAAGTTTTCGCGGCCTTCTGCGCGAGCGAGAAGGCTAAGTGGAGCAAGATTGCGCTGGACTCCGGCGCGCAGAAGGAATGACCTCGATGAATGAAACGCTTTCCCGGTCCAGCGCAGGTGCGGTGGTAATTACAGGTGCCGCGCAAGGCATCGGCTATTCCATCGCCGAGCGTTTTGCAGCGCTAGGGCAACGCGTAGTGATTGCCGATGTGCGCGGTGCCGCGACTGCCGCCGCAAAGCTTGGCTCCGGTGCGCTTGGCTTCGACGTCGATATCAGCCAGGCCAGTCAGGTCGACGCCATGATGGCATTCGCCGCGGAGCAGGCAGGGGGCGTGTCCGTGCTTGTCAACAACGCCGGCATTTACACATCGCTGAAGAAGAAGCCGTTCGAGGAGATCGATGTCGACGAGTGGCGCCGCGTGTTCGGTGTCAACGTTGAAGGCGTGTGGCACTGCTGCCGCGCGGCTAGCGGGTACATGAAGGCCGCGGGCGTGGGTGCCATCGTCAATATCGCATCGGCCGCGGCCTCCAAGGGAAACACGGGACTGCTGCACTACGTGGCCAGCAAGGGCGCAGTCATCGCGATGACCCGCTCGCTGGCACGCGAACTCGGCCCTTACGGCATTCGCGTCAACACCGTCTCACCGGGCTTCACGCAAAGCGACGGCATCCTGGCCGGCGGCTCCGAGCGAGAGCAGCAGCGCGTGGACACGCGGCGCCAGCGCGTCGTGCAGCGCGACATCACACCCAACGACATTGCCGGTGCCGTTCTGTTCCTTGCCGGACCCGACGCTGGAATGTTCGCGGGCCAGAACCTGATCGTCGATGGCGGCATGACCATGAACTGATCCGGATCGAGAAAAAAAGATGCAAACACAATACGAGCTCTTCATCGGTGGACGCTATGCGCCGCCGCACCAGGCTGATTACATGGACCGGATCGATCCGGCCAGCGGCCGCCTGTTGACGCGCACCGCGCGCGGCCGGGAGGCCGATATCGACGCCGCCGTGCAGGACGCGCAGCGCGCTTTCCTGTCCTGGCGCAGCCTTTCGCCCGAGGCGCGAGCCCACATCATGCGAGGCGTAGCCGATGCAATCCGCGCGCAGGCCGAGCCGCTCGCGCTGCTGCAGGCCGAGGAAACTGGCAAGCCGATCGAGCGGTCGCGGCACGACGTCAGGATTGCAGCGCAGTATTTCGAATACTACGCATCGCTGGCTCATGCGCTGCAAGGTGAGGTGCTGCAGACGGGCAATGGCGACCATGCCTACACCCGTCGTGAACCCTATGGCGTATGCGGCAACATCGTGCCGTGGAACTCGCCGCTGCAGCAGGCGGCGCGGGGCATTGGCCCCGCTCTGATTGCTGGCAATACGATGGTCGTCAAGCCTTCGGAAGAGACGCCGTTTTCGTGTCTGGAACTGGCGCGCATCGCCGTCGACGGCGGCCTGCCGCCCGGTGTGGTCAACGTGGTGCCCGGCTACGGCATCGAGGCCGGCAGCGCGCTGATCGAGCATCCGCTGGTACGCAAGGTGACTTTCACCGGCTCTGTCGCCACCGGCCGCGCGGTGGGCGCACTCGCGGCCAAGCGCATCATCCCGCTCAGCCTGGAGCTGGGCGGGAAGTCGCCCAACATCGTGTTCGACGATGCGGACCTGGACAAGGCAGCACCGGGCGCGATCGCCGCAATCATGGGCAACGCGGGCCAGGTCTGTTCGGCCGGTTCGCGGCTGCTGGTGCAGCGCGGCGTTCACGATGCGCTGGTCGGACGCATGGTCGAGCTGGCGGGCCGGTTCAAGCTCGGCGGACCGAAGGAGGGCGCGACGATGGGGCCACTCATCACGCGGCCGCAACTGGACCGTGTCCTGGGCTATCTGGACATCGCGCGAGAGGAAGGAGCCACGGTCGCGTGCGGCGGCGGCAGGCCAAGCGATCCTGCGCTGTCCGAGGGCTGGTTCATCGAGCCGACGATCCTGACCGGCGTGCACAACGACATGCGCATTGCTCGAGAGGAGATCTTCGGGCCGGTGCTGTGCGTCATTCCGTTCGACACCGAGGAGGAGGCGCTGCGCATCGCCAACGACTCCGAATACGGCCTGGCCGCGGGCGTCTGGACGTCGGACATCGCTCGCGCGCACCGCATGGCCGCAGGCCTGGAGGCGGGCCAGGTCTACATCAACAGTTACCACTCCGGCGGAGTCGAGGCGCCCTTCGGCGGCTACAAGAACTCGGGCTACGGGCGTGAGAAAGGTGCCGAGGCGCTGCACCACTACACGCAACTGAAGACGGTGATCATGAAGGTGGAAATGTGATCGACATCGTCACGCTGCTGCCCTGGCTTGACCGCGAGGAGCGGACCACCGATACGCTGAGCGCCGTGCTGACTGCGCGATTGGCGGCTCTGCTCGATGAGCCCCCGCAGCGCCGGGCCCCCGGTGACGAGGTCCCGCC
>LNAP01003461.1_pt1 | contig 24373 bp, 21 predicted proteins | sample 602601 | NCBI WGS metagenome assembly LNAP01 (sample SAMN02440304, study PRJNA202911) | soil metagenome | biome: Subtropical and temperate rainforests or woodlands; isolation source: soil samples (1 kg each in a 20% v/v slurry with milli Q water) were... ...
AACGGCACCATCCGCAACGTAGGCGAATTCGACGTAGCCGTGCACCTGCACGCCGAAGTTGAAGCCACCGTACGCGTTGTCGTGGTAGCAGCTTAAGCAATACCTGTCGGCTGGCACCCTCGGGTACTAGTCGGTAACATCGGGCACGATCCTGTTTACAGGTCGTGCCCTTTGTCTTTCTGCAATTGCTGATTTTCAAAACCCCCTGCGTTTCCAAAAGAATCAAGTGGCCATGAACGAAATCACCGCTCCCGAGCAATACGATCTGCAAACCGCAGCCCTGAAGGTGCCTCCGCACTCCATCGAGGCCGAACAGGCCGTGCTCGGTGGTCTGATGCTGGACAACAACGCCTGGGAACGCGTGCTCGATCAAGTATCCGACGGCGATTTCTACCGACATGACCACCGCCTGATTTTCCGTGCCATCGCAAGATTGGCCGATCAGAACATGCCGATCGACGTGGTGACCCTGGCCGAGCAATTGGACAAGGAAGGCCAGACGTCTCAGGTTGGCGGCCTCGGTTACCTGGGTGAGTTGGCAAAAAACACGCCGTCTGTCGCCAACATCAAGGCCTATGCCCAGATCGTGCGCGAACGGGCGACCTTGCGCCAATTGATCGGTATCAGCACCGAAATCGCGGACAGCGCCTTCAACCCGGAAGGCCGAACCGCTGCCGAGATCCTCGATGAAGCGGAACGGCAAATCTTCCAGATCGCCGAGGCCCGGCCAAAAACCGGGGGGCCGGTGAGCGTCAACGATCTGCTGACCAAGGCCATCGACCGCATCGACACCCTGTTCAACACCGACAACGCCATTACCGGCCTGTCCACCGGCTACACCGACCTCGACGAGAAGACCCAGCCGTCCGACCTGATCATCGTCGCTGGCCGTCCGTCCATGGGTAAGACCACCTTTGCGATGAACCTGGTGGAAAATGCCGTGCTGCGCAGCGACAAGGCCGTGCTGGTGTACTCCCTCGAGATGCCAGGTGAATCGCTGATCATGCGTATGCTCTCGTCCCTGGGGCGGATCGACCAGACCAAGGTCCGTTCCGGTCAGTTGGAAGACGATGACTGGCCGCGCCTGACTTCGGCGGTCAACCTGCTCAACGACCGCAAGCTGTTCATCGACGATACTGCCGGTATCAGCCCTTCGGAAATGCGCGCCCGGACCCGTCGCCTGGTGCGTGAGCACGGTGATATCGCGCTGATCATGATCGACTACCTGCAGTTGATGCAGATTCCGGGCTCCAGTGGCGACAACCGGACCAACGAGATTTCCGAAATCTCCCGTTCCCTCAAGGCCCTGGCCAAGGAATTCAACTGCCCGGTGGTGGCGCTCTCTCAGTTGAACCGTTCCCTGGAACAGCGCCCCAACAAACGCCCGGTGAACTCCGACTTGCGTGAATCCGGAGCGATCGAGCAGGACGCCGACGTGATCATGTTCGTCTACCGTGACGAGGTGTACCACCCGGAGACGGAGCACAAGGGCATCGCCGAAATCATCATCGGCAAGCAGCGTAACGGCCCGATCGGCTTCATTCGCCTGGCCTTTATTGGTAAATACACCCGATTCGAGAACCTGGCGCCGGGTAGCTACAATTTTGATGATGATGAGTAACCTGTTTGGCTCCTGTGGGAGCGAGCCCCTTCTCCAGAAGGTTGCACTTCCCCTGTGGGAGCGAGCTTGCTCGCGATAGCGGTGTAACCGTCAGCACATGCATTGAATGTGCTGGCCCTTTCGCGAGCAAGCTCGCTCCCACATTGGATGTGCGGTGCGCCACCGATTTCCGACCATAGCCGTCGGAATTGGTTAATTTTTGTGCTATATTCCGCGCCCGCGATTTTTCATCTTTCATACCGGTCATCGACATGCAAGCAGCCAAGCCGTTATTTGACTATCCCAAGTACTGGGCCGAATGTTTCGGCCCAGCGCCGTTCCTGCCCATGAGCAGGGAGGAGATGGATCAGCTCGGCTGGGATTCGTGCGACATCATCATTGTGACCGGTGATGCCTACGTCGATCACCCGTCGTTCGGCATGGCGATCATTGGCCGTTTGCTGGAAGCTCAGGGCTTTCGCGTCGGGATCATTGCCCAGCCAAACTGGCAGTCCAAAGACGACTTCATGAAGCTCGGCGAGCCGAACCTGTTTTTTGGCGTCGCGGCCGGCAACATGGACTCGATGATCAACCGCTACACCGCCGACAAGAAAATCCGTTCCGATGACGCCTACACCCCGGGTGGCATGGCGGGCAAGCGGCCGGACCGTGCGAGCCTGGTCTACAGCCAGCGCTGCAAGGAAGCCTACAAGCATGTGCCGATCGTGCTCGGCGGTATCGAAGCGTCCCTGCGCCGCATCGCCCATTACGATTACTGGCAGGACCGGGTGCGCAACTCGATCCTGATCGACGCCTGCGCCGACATCCTGCTCTACGGCAACGCCGAGCGGGCGATTGTCGAAGTCGCCCAGCGCCTGTCCTATGGCCACAAGATTGAAGACATCACCGATGTCCGTGGCACCGCGTTCATCCGCCGCGACACCCCGCAAGGCTGGTACGAGGTCGATTCCACCCGCATCGACCGCCCGGGCAAGATCGACAAGATCATCAACCCGTATGTGAACACCCAGGACACCGCTGCCTGCGCCATCGAGCAAGAGAAAGGTCCGGTTGAAGACCCGAGCGAAGCCAAGGTCGTGCAGATTCTGGCGAGCCCGCGCATGACTCGCGACAAGACCGTGATTCGTCTGCCGTCGGTGGAAAAGGTTCGTGGCGATGCGGTGCTCTACGCTCACGCCAACCGCGTGCTGCACCTGGAAACCAACCCGGGCAACGCCCGTGCTCTGGTGCAGAAGCATGGTGAAGTCGATGTCTGGTTCAACCCACCACCCATTCCGATGACCACTGAGGAAATGGACTACGTGTTTGGCATGCCTTACGCGCGTGTTCCGCACCCGGCGTACGGCAAGGAAAAGATCCCGGCCTACGAGATGATCCGTTTCTCGGTGAACATCATGCGTGGCTGCTTTGGCGGCTGCACCTTCTGCTCGATCACCGAGCACGAAGGCCGGATCATCCAGAACCGCTCTGAAGAATCGATCATTCGCGAGATTGAAGAGATCCGCGACAAGGTCCCGGGCTTCACCGGCGTCATTTCCGACCTCGGCGGCCCGACCGCGAACATGTACCGCATTGCCTGCAAGAGCCCGGAAATCGAATCCGCGTGCCGCAAGCCATCCTGTGTGTTCCCCGGTATCTGCCCGAACCTCAATACCGACCATTCTTCGCTCATCCAGCTGTACCGCAGCGCCCGGGCATTGCCTGGGGTGAAGAAGATCCTGATTGCCTCCGGCCTGCGTTACGACCTGGCGGTCGAGTCGCCGGAATACGTCAAGGAACTGGTGACCCACCACGTGGGTGGTTACCTGAAGATCGCCCCGGAACATACCGAGGAAGGTCCGCTCAACCAGATGATGAAACCGGGCATCGGCAGCTATGACAAATTCAAGCGGATGTTCGAGAAGTACACCAAGGAAGCCGGCAAAGAGCAGTACCTGATTCCATACTTCATCGCCGCCCACCCGGGCACCACCGACGAAGACATGATGAACCTGGCGCTGTGGCTCAAGGGCAACGGTTTCCGCGCTGACCAGGTGCAGGCGTTCTATCCGTCGCCGATGGCCACCGCCACGGCCATGTACCATTCGGGCAAGAACCCGCTCCGCAAGGTCACCTACAAGAGCGACGCGGTGACCATCGTCAAGAGCGAGGAGCAGCGCCGCCTGCACAAGGCCTTCTTGCGTTATCACGACCCCAAGGGCTGGCCGATGCTGCGCGAAGCGCTGACCCGCATGGGCCGCGCCGACCTGATCGGGCCGGGCAAGAATCAATTGATTCCGTTGCACCAGCCAGCCACCGACAGCTACCAGAGCGCCCGTCGCAAGAACTCGACGCCGGCTGGCAGCCACAAGGTAGGTAAGGAAACCACCAAGATCCTGACCCAGCACACCGGTCTGCCACCGCGCGCCAGCGACGGCGGCAACCCGTGGGACAAGCGCGAGCAGGCAAAGGCCGCGGCATTCGCCCGCAACCAGCAGGCCGCCAAGGAGCGCAAGGACGCCGCCAAGGGCAAAGGGCCGAAACCGGCGCGCAAGCCAGTCGTACCGCGCTGATCGCCAAGCTACATTGCAAACGCCAGCTTAAAAGCTGGCGTTTTGCTTTCTAGCGGCTGTGCTACTCGTTTGCTATCGTGGCGACCGCCAATGCCAGTCAGTTCCGTGCAATAAAGCCAAACACCGCTCTTGTGGCGAGGGAGCTTGCTCCCTCGCCACAGATGTCAGTGTTGGCCCTGGCAGAGCCCGGCTTGCCCGCAATCACGGCCACACAGGCAATAAAGTTCTCACCCTCGGATTTTCAAGGACGATTCATATGAGTACCCCTTTACCGGGTATCGGCATGGACTACAGCCCCTCCCAGTTCATGGCCCGCCAACGCATCGAAAGCCAGATCAACCTGCCGCGCCTGTTCGCGGCCATCGACGCCGATCCCAGTATCGTCGGCGCTGGCGTGGTGTACATCGATGCCGAATTCAACGTGGTGACCCTGCGCGAGTTCAAGCCGATTTGCAGTATCAAGCCCAAGCGGATCATCTTGCGCGAGGCGCAGAAGTACATTGCGCCGGCTCAGTTTGCTGATCAGGTAAAGAACAACCCGCGTGAGTCTCGTTTAGTGGGAGAGGCTGTCAATACGACGTTATCCTGCGCTGGCGCCATTCTGGGCTGGATTGTGGTTTTCAGTGGCACGATCGCAGTTCCATTTACAGCGGGTGCAAGCCTGGTTGTCACAGCCGTGGGGGCTACCGCCGCCGCTGCCAGTACTGCGCAGTGCGTGGTTGGGAGCATGCGTACCTACAACGAACTCAACGATCCAGCAGCTAATGATGATATGGACAGTGAGGACTGGTATCGCTACGCAATGCCAGTGTTGGATGCCGCATCATTGCTGGGAGCCGGGGCATCCACTTTAACAACGCTCAAACTCTTGCAAGCGAGGAAGGTCTCGACTGGCAGGAGTTGGTACGAGCTTTCCAAAGGTTTGACTCGTCAGCAAAGAAAGGCATTGACCAAAGAGTTGTTAACACTGAAGGACCCAAGCCTGACTAACAAACTATTGAAGCTTCGCCAGCGTTCGGGGACGCTTGCAAAGCGTTTCACGGCTACCCAGATCAATCACGCGACCGTGACCCAGATTCGCGACTCTCTGGGGGCCGCCATCGGCTTAACGGGCAGTAGCTTGTCTGGGAACCTGAAGACAATTGCCGTGGGGCTGTATGAGGAAGTTGAATAATGGACCGCAAGCATTCATTGAACGCTTTCCTCGCTCATTATTTTCCAACCTTCATCTGCGCTTTTTTTCTAGCCTGTTTCGCGGTTTCCGCTTCAATTTCATTAGTCTCTAGCACTTACTTTCGAGGCGATCCTGAACGGGCCAAGTATTCTTTTCTGGTTGCGTTGATCCTCTCTTTGCTCTTGGCGTTGAGCCATTTCGTCATGATCAGGGGGCGGTCATGGGGTGTTCGTGCCATCGTTGTGTTCTATCTGGCGTGTCTCTTCACTGTCCTCCCCACCTACGGCTACAAGCCGCATCCCGTCGCCTTTGTGACTGGGTTGTTGTTTCCGTTGCTGGGGCTGCTATTGCTCAACAGTAAGCGCCATCGAGAGATGCGCCAGAAATTGTCGGAGTTGCGCGAGGAGCGTATGGCGATAAGGTCTGCCGTCCGTTTACAGAAGAAAAGGAAAGGACGCTAGATGGAAAACTATCCGACTTTCATCCATTTTATGAAGCGCTACTTTCCGACCTTCATCGCAACGATATTCGTGGCGAAAATATCGTGTTTACTGGCGCTCTTTGCTCTTCTCGACAGTTTTTTTGTGCGCGCTACGTTGTCGAGCCAAGCGAAAATTTCCGCTGTATGCATTGCTATTTGTACGTTGGTTCTGGTCCATAGCAACTTTATGGTCGTGCGCGGCAGAGCGGGTTGGGTCTGGGTGTTTGCCGGGCTTTTTGTGGTCTGTCTGTTGTGTGTCTTGCCGACTATTGGTTATCGCCCGAATCGATTCGTTTATGCGGCGGGTCTGTTTTTTCCATTGCTCGGGCTGCTATTGCTCAACAGCAAACGTCACCGCGAAATGCGCAGCAAGCTGGTAGAAGTCCGCCGCCAACGCGAACTCTTCATCCAGGCCGCCAAAGCCTCCCGCTCACGGCGTTGAGTCGATTCGCTACCGCCGCTGCCACATTTATGTGCTTAGCTTTGCACCCGAATGCGAGCATCGCGCGCTTTTAGTGCTCTACTGCCTTGAGTAGACGAAGAAAGTGTCCGGCTTGCCTGCATGGCATAAGTCTTGCGCCGCTTTCGATAACGCCCAGGCTCGCAGGAGGTACGTCGTGTCGATTCACGTCGCATTGCACCATGTCACGCATTACCGGTACGACCGCGTTGTCGAGCTCGGTCCGCAGATCGTTCGCCTGCGCCCGGCGGCCCACAGCCGCACGCGGATTCTTTCTTATGCGCTGAAGGTCGCGCCTGACCAGCACTTCATCAACTGGCAGCAGGATCCCCAGGGCAATTACCTGGCGCGGTTGGTGTTTCCCGAGAAAACCCGGGAGCTGCGCATTGAGGTCGATCTGCTGGCTGAAATGGCGGTGTTCAATCCGTTCGACTTTTTCCTGGAACCCTACGCGGAAAAAATCCCGTTCACCTATGCCGCCGACGAGCGCAAGGAGTTGGCGCCTTACCTTGAAACCCTGCCGTTGACGCCGAGATTCCAGGCCTATCTGGACGGCATCGACCGCACGCCGTTGCCGGCGGTGGATTTCCTGGTGGCGCTCAACCAGCGCCTGAGCGAAGACATCAACTACCTGATCCGTATGGAACCGGGCGTCCAGACCCCGGAGCACACCCTGGAGCATGCGTCCGGATCCTGCCGCGACTCGGCCTGGTTGCTGGTGCAGTTGTTGCGCAACCTTGGCCTGGCCGCGCGGTTCGTTTCCGGTTACCTGATCCAGTTGACCGCCGACGTGAAAAGCCTCGACGGTCCGTCCGGTACCGAGGTGGATTTCACCGACTTGCATGCCTGGTGCGAGGTCTACCTGCCCGGTGCCGGCTGGATCGGCCTGGATGCGACGTCCGGGTTGTTCGCCGGTGAAGGGCATATCCCGTTGGCCTGTAGTCCCGATCCGTCCTCGGCGGCGCCCATCAGTGGCTTGGTGGAACCGTGCGAGTGCGAATTCAGCCACGAAATGTCCGTCGAGCGGATCTGGGAAGCGCCACGGGTCACCAAGCCCTACACCGAAGAGCAGTGGCTGGCGATTCAGGCGTTGGGCCGGAAAATTGATGCCGACCTGCTGGAAGGCGATGTGCGCCTGACCATGGGGGGCGAGCCGACCTTCGTCTCGATTGATGACCCGGACGGCGCCGAATGGAACACCGCCGCGCTGGGGCCGGACAAACGTCGCCTCTCCGCCGAGCTGTTCCAGCGCATGCGCAAGCATTATGCGCCCCAGGGGCTTGTGCATTTTGGCCAGGGCAAGTGGTACCCCGGTGAGCAGTTGCCGCGCTGGTCGCTCAACTGCTATTGGCGGCGTGACGGAGTGCCGATCTGGCACAACAGCGCGTTGATCGCTGACGAGCAGCAGGACTACGGCGCCGACGGCGAAATGGCCGGGCGCTTTCTGACAAGCGTTGCCGAGCGTTTGAAAATTCCTGCGCGATTCGTGTTCCCAGCCTATGAGGACAATTTCTATTACCTCTGGCGCGAAGGTGCATTGCCATCGAACGTCACGGCCCAGGACCCCCGCCTGGAAGATGCTTTGGAGCGGGAACGGTTGCGCAAGGTCTTCAGTCAGGGCCTGGATAAAGTGATCGGGCAGGTCCTGCCGCTGGCGCGTACCGCCAAGGGCGATCAATGGCAAAGCGGTCGATGGTACCTGCGCGATAGTCACTGCCGGTTGGTTCCGGGGGATTCGCCCTTGGGCTATCGCCTGCCATTGGCTTCCCAGCCCTGGGTGAGAGCGGCCGAATACCCTTTCATTCATCCCACCGACCCGAACCAGGGTCTGCCGGCGCTGCCCGATGCTGAACGTCTGGCCCGTCATGGTGAGCCGGCAACCGAGCAGGATCGTGCCCCGCAGATCGACGAATCCGCCGACTGGCTGACCCGCACGGCGTTTTGTGCCGAGGCTCGCGAGGGGCGTTTGTACCTGTTCATGCCGCCGCTGGAGCGGGTCGAGGATTATCTGGAACTGGTCAGCGCCATCGAAGCGACAGCCGAGGAGCTGCATTGCCCGGTACTGTTGGAAGGCTACGAGCCACCGAGCGACCCGCGCCTGAGTAACTTTCGTATCACCCCCGATCCGGGTGTGATCGAGGTGAACGTGCAGCCGTCCGCGACTTGGGATGAACTGGTCGAGCGCACCGAGTTTCTTTACGAAGAGGCGCGACAGACCCGGCTGACCACCGAGAAATTCATGATCGACGGTCGGCACACCGGCACCGGTGGTGGCAACCATTTCGTACTAGGGGGCGCAACCCCGGCCGACTCTCCCTTTCTACGGCGCCCTGACCTGCTGCGCAGTCTCATCAGCTACTGGCATAACCACCCGTCGTTGTCCTACCTGTTTTCCGGCTTGTTCATCGGCCCGACGTCCCAGGCGCCCCGGGTGGACGAAGCGCGCAACGATGCGTTGTATGAGCTGGAAATTGCCTTCGCACAAATGCCGCAACCTGGCGAAGAGTGCCCGCCCTGGCTGGTTGATCGGCTGTTGCGCAATCTGTTGATCGACGTGACCGGCAACACCCATCGTGCCGAATTTTGCATCGACAAGCTCTATTCGCCGGACGGCGCCACCGGGCGTCTCGGTCTATTGGAGCTGCGGGCTTTTGAAATGCCGCCCCACGCCCGTATGAGCCTGGCCCAGCAGCTATTGCTGCGGGCGCTGGTGGCGCGGTTCTGGCGTGAGCCCTACCTGCCTGCGAAGCTGGCGCGGTGGGGGACCGAACTGCATGACCGCTTCCTGTTGCCGCATTTTATCGAACAGGATTTTGCCGACGTCATCAATGAACTGAACGCCGCCGGTTACCCGCTGCGGGCCGAATGGTTCGCCGCGCACCTGGAGTTTCGTTTTCCCAAGGTGGGTGATTACGCGGTCAGCGGCATCGAACTGCAATTGCGCCAGGCCCTTGAACCCTGGCATGTACTGGGAGAAGAGGGGGCAGCGGGCGGCACCGTGCGGTATGTGGACTCTTCTCTTGAACGTTTGCAGGTCAAGCTTAGCGGCCTGGCGCCGCAACGGTATCTGCTGACCTGCAACGGTGTTCCGGTGCCGCTTCAAGCCACCGGCCGGGTCGGCGAATTTGTCGCCGGGGTGCGTTTTCGCGCCTGGCAACCGGCCAACTGCCTGCAGCCGACCATTGCGGTCCATGCGCCGTTGGTCTTCGATTTACTCGACACCTGGACGCAACGTTCGGTGGGGGGGTGCCAGTATCATGTGGCCCATCCGGGGGGACGTAATTACGACAGCCTGCCGGTGAATGCCAATGAGGCGGAGAGCCGGCGAATGGCGCGTTTTTTCCGTCTCGGACACACGCCTGGGAAACTTCCGATACCTCACCTGACAGTGGACGACGAGTTTCCCCTCACGCTCGATCTGCGACGTTTTTGAGAGCGCTCCCTAAGTCGTACACGACACCCGGATATTTCAACTATCCGGGTGTCATGCGCTTGCGCTAGTCTCACGTTTCATTGCTGTCTGCCGAGCTTTCCATGCCTGACCTGCTTGACCGTTACCCGCTGACGACGGGCACCTATCACGAATTGATGGACGACAGTGGCGCGGTGCGCGGGCACTGGCGCCGCCTGCTCGACCATTTGCAGCGCAGTACGCCGGCCCAACTGCTCCAGCGTCAGGCACTGTTGGCCCGGCAGATCCAGGAAAACGGTGTCACTTACAACGTCTATGCGGACCCGAAGGGCGCCGACCGGCCGTGGGAGCTGGACCTGCTGCCCCACGTGATCGATGCGCAGGAGTGGAAGCACCTGTCGGCGGGCATCGCCCAGCGTGCACGCTTGCTCAACGCAGTACTGGCCGACCTGTACGGGCCGCAACGGCTGATCAGTGAGGGGCTGCTGCCGGCGGAACTGGTGTTCGGGCACAACAATTTTCTCTGGCCGTGCCAGGGCATCACGCCGCCGGACGGCATTTTCCTGCACCTGTATGCCGTGGACCTGGCCCGTACGCCCGACGGTCGCTGGTGGGTCACGGCGGATCGAACCCAGGCGCCTTCGGGGGCCGGGTATGCGCTGGAAAATCGCATGATCGTCTCCCGCGCCTTTCCCGATTTGTATCGTGACCTGAAGGTCAAGCACCTGGCCGGTTTCTTCCGCACCTTGCAGCAGACCCTTGCGCGTCAGGCCCCCAGTGATGGCGAGTCGCCGCTGGTGGTGCTGTTGACGCCTGGACGGTTCAACGAAAGCTATTTCGAACACCTTTACCTGGCGCGCCAGCTGGGCTATCCGCTGGTGGAAGGGAGCGACCTGACCGTTCGCGACGCCACGGTGTACCTCAAGACCCTGAGCGGGCTACGACGGGTTCACGCCATCATGCGCCGGCTCGACGATGATTTCTGCGACCCGTTGGAGCTGCGCACCGATTCGGCCTTGGGTGTACCGGGATTGTTGGAGGCGGTGCGCCAGGGCCGGGTTCTGGTGGCCAATGCCTTGGGCAGCGGCGTGCTGGAATCACCGGGCCTGTTGGGCTTTTTGCCAAAGATCAGCCAGTTTCTGTTCGGTGAGGAACTGATACTGCCGTCCATCGCCACCTGGTGGTGCGGTGAGCCGCCGGTGCTGGCCCAGGCCTTGGAAAAACTGCCGCACTTGCTGATCAAACCGGCGTTTCCTTCCCAAAGTTTCAGCCCGGTATTGGGGCGCGACCTGAACGAACAACAGCGTGCACTTCTGGCCGCGCGCATGCAGGCGCGTCCCTATGCCTATGTCGCCCAGGAGCTGGCGCAGCTGTCCCAGGCACCGGTCTGGCAGGCCGAAGACGGTCAGCTTCAGCCGCGGGCCATCGGCATGCGCGTGTATGCCGTTTCCGGGGAGGATGACTATCGGGTGCTGCCGGGCGGCCTGACCCGCGTGGCGGCCGAGGCCGACGCCGAAGTGGTGTCGATGCAGCGAGGTGGCGCCAGTAAGGACACTTGGGTCTTGGGAGAACAGCCGCCCAGTGGCGAACAATGGAAGGCCCAGCGAACCGTGGGCGTCCACGATCTGGTTCGGCGTGATCCCTATCTGCCGTCCCGCGTCGTGGAAAATCTGTTCTGGTTCGGTCGCTACTGCGAGCGCTGTGACGACAGTGCGCGGCTGCTGCGGATCATGCTGGCGCGCTATGTCGATGGCGACGACCCGCAAGCGCTGCAGTCGGCGGTATCCCTGGGGGAAAGCCTGATGCTGTTGCCGGAGGAGGGCGAGCTGCCCGAGCGACTGCTGGCGGCCTTGTTGGGGGACGATTGGTCGTTCAGCCTGCGTTCCAACCTGCAGCGATTGCAGTGGGCGGCCTCCCAGGTTCGCGGCAAGCTGTCCCGGGAGAACTGGCAGGCACTGGTGGAGCTGCAGCGCGAAGCCATGGAGCTGGAAACCGCGGAGCCGGATTTCGGTGAGTTGCTGGATTTTCTCAACCGTTTGGTGATGTCCCTGGCGGCGTTGTCCGGATTCGCGTTGGACGACATGACCCGCGACGAGGGCTGGCGTTTCCTGATGATCGGTCGTCGTCTGGAGCGCCTGCAATTTCTCAGCAGCAGCCTGGCGGCGTTCCTGCGAGGCGAGGCGGTGTTCGATCAGGCGGGGCTGGACTGGTTGCTGGAACTGGGCAACAGCAGCATCACCTATCGTTCGCGTTACCTGGCGGTGGCCCAGTTGATTCCGGTGCTCGACCTGCTGTTGCTGGACGAACAAAACCCTCACGCGGTGCTCTTCCAGTTGAAACTGGTGGCCCGTACCCTCAAGCGCTTGAACGATGACTTCGGCGCGCCCAGGGAAACCGCCTTGCCAGCGCTGGTCGCTCGCCTGTCATGCTTTGATCTGCGTTGCCTGGAGAGTCCGCTGTTCGGCGAGGCCAGCCTGCGCGCAGCCCTCGATGGCTTGGCTGATCTGTTGCAGGAAGTGGCCGACGTCAGCGGCCAGGTGTCCGATCGCCTGGCCTTGCGTCATTTCGCTCACGTCGATGACGTCAGCCAGCGTACGGTGTCCGTCTGATGAGCGCTCGTTACCAGATCTTCCACGACACCCACTACCATTACGACAGCCCGGTATCCCTGGCCCAGCAGCTTGCTCACCTGTGGCCGCGCCCCTGTGAGTGGCAGCGTTGCACCGAGCAGCAGTTGTTGATCAGCCCGGAGCCGACGACCCGCCGCGATGAGCTGGATGTGTTCGGCAACCCACTGACCCGCCTGGCGTTCGAACGGCCCCATGACGAGTTGCTGGTCAACGCGCGTCTGAGCGTGGAAGTGTTGGCGCGTCCTGTGCTGGACTTCAGTTTGTCCCCCGCCTGGGAGTCAACCCGTCATGCGTTGACCTACAGCGGCCGGCCAATGGCTGCTCCGTTGCTGGATGCGTGCCGCTATCGTTTCGAGTCACCCTATGTGCACCTCAAACGCAGCTTTGTCGAGTTTTCCGAAAGCTGTTTCGCGCCGGGGCGCCCATTGATGCTCGGCGTGCGGGCGCTGATGGAGAAGATATTCGAGGAGTTCACCTTCGATGCCGAAGCCACCCAGGTGGCAACGCCGCTGGTGGAGGTGCTGGAACGGCGGCGGGGCGTTTGCCAGGACTTTGCTCACCTGATGCTGGCCTGCGTGCGCTCCCGTGGGTTGGCGGCGCGTTACGTCAGCGGCTACCTGTTGACTCAACCGCCGCCGGGTCAGCCACGGTTGATCGGTGCCGATGCCTCGCACGCCTGGATCTCGGTGTTTTGCCCGGTGCTGGGCTGGGTGGACTTCGACCCGACCAATAACGTTCAGCCGGCGCTGGAACACATCACATTGGCCTGGGGCCGGGATTTTTCCGATGTGTCGCCGTTGCGGGGAGTCATTCTGGGCGGCGGTGATCATGACCCCGAAGTGCGGGTGACGGTGATGCCGCTTGAAGCGTAAACAGATCCCAGTGTGGGAACGGACTGGGCTGTGAGGGCCGGCAGCGAGGCTGCCGACCCTGGACACAGAACCGGGGGGCCGGATCAGATCATCGGGCCCTGAGGGTATCAGGCGTCGGGCGTCTGATCTTTCGGTGCATCAACATCTACGTCTGCTGCCACGTCGCCTTCGGTATCCGGGGTCAGTGCTGCTTCTTCTTCAGCGGTAGCTTTCTTGCGCTGAAGCTTTTCCTCTTTCTTCTGCTCCTTGGCCAAGTCTCTCTGACGTTTGGCGAAGGAATAATTGGGTTTGGCCATGGGCGATCCTCTGGGGTCGAAGGTGAGGTTGAGCGGCGCGTATTCTGCCCTGTATCGGGGTCGAGCCGTTAGCTGGGTTTTTGTTCGGCCCACTTTGGCTGCACCGACGGTTGCCATTCGTCCAGCGCATCGAGCAGGTGGTGGGGTGATTCGCTCACTTGCAGCATGTCACGGTGGGGCCCACGGACGAAGCCTTCGCCGACGATATGATCAAGAAAACCGGTGAGTTTGCTGTAGAAACCGTTCACTTCCAGCAGCCCCAGCGGTTTGCTGTGATAGCCGAGCTGGCCCCAGGTCCAGACTTCGAACAACTCCTCCAGCGTGCCAAGGCCGCCGGGCAGGGCGATGAAGGCATCGCTGAGCTGAGCCATGCGTGCCTTGCGGGCGTGCATGCCGTCCACCACTTCCAGGCGAGTCAGGCCGCTGTGGCCGATTTCCTTGTCTTTGAGGCTCTGCGGGATGATACCGATCACTTCGCCGCCGGCCGCCAGGGCCGCATCGGCGACGATGCCCATCAAGCCGACCGCGCCGCCGCCATAGACCAGGGTCAGTTTTCGTTCTGCCAACGCACGCCCCAAGGCCTGCGCCGCTTCACGATAGGCTGGGTGGCTACCGGTGCTGGCGCCGCAAAATACACAAACAGACGCTAAAGACATGCCTTACTCCGTGGTCAGTAACTGGACCAGAGTAAAGCCTGGCTTTGGCTGCGCAAAGCAATTAAACCTCGCGCCGGGGTTTTTCGTAGGTGCCACTGGCACCGCAGGCGTAGGCGGCAAGCAAGCTGCACAGCAGGCCGTTGAGGTTCATGATGCGGTACTCCAGAGAGGTGATGGAGCTGATCATATGGCCGCCTCATACCTTTGGCTGGTTGATTATGCTCATCAGGCTGATAGCCTTAAGTTGTATACAATCTTTGACTCAGGTCATAGGAACTTGTCTGAAATTCAGGCAGTCTTCCCCATTGACGGAATTTTTCTAACCATGCCTTGGAGATTCACCATGTTTGCCAAACTTGCTGCAGTATCCCTGTTGACGCTGGCCAGCAGCCAGCTGATGGCAGCCGAGTGCAAGACCACCATCGACTCGACCGACCAGATGTCCTTCAGCACCAAGGCCATCGAGATCGACAAGAGCTGCAAGACCTTCACCGTTGAACTGACTCACTCAGGCAGCTTGCCGAAGAACGTCATGGGCCATAACTGGGTACTGAGCAAAGAGGCTGACATGCAGCCGATTGCTACCGATGGCCTGGCAGCCGGCATCGACAAGAACTACCTGAAAGAAGGCGATGCGCGCATCATCGCTCACACCAAGCTCATTGGGGCCAAGGAGAAGGACTCGGTGACTTTCGATGTATCGAAACTGAGCGCCGATGAGAAATACGGCTTCTTCTGCTCGTTCCCGGGCCACATCTCGATGATGAAAGGCACGGTTACCCTGAAGTAATCACATCAGGCATAAAAAAAGCGCCCGTTTCAGGGCGCTTTTTTGTGCCTCGCCAATAACCGCACATCCTGTGGGAGCGAGCCTGCTCGCGATGACGGCAGCACATTCAACATCAATGCAAACTGACCCACCGCTATCGCGAGCAGGCTCGCTCCCACAGGGATTGCCGGTCACGGCGCGTACGGCATCACCCGCTTGTGCTCGGTCTTGCGATAGGTCTCGCAAATGATTCGAGCGGCTTCTTCGCGCACCGGCAGCCCATGCAGGAACGCATCGATCTCGCCATAGGTCACGCCGTGGGCGGCTTCGTCGGGCTTGCCGGGCGACAGGTCCTCAAGGTCGGCAGTGGGGACTTTTTCCACCAGCGATTCCGGCGCGCCGAAGTCTCGGGCAATAGCCCGGACCTGGTTTTTCACCAGGCCGCTCAACGGGGCCAGGTCACAGGCGCCGTCACCGAACTTGGTGAAGAAACCCATCACCTTCCTCCCCCCCAAATAGTGCCCAATGCACTGTGGATCCGGGGTCGATCACTAACTTCCCCATTGTGCACATTCTGCATCTGCCCAATATGGAAGCTAGTCGATTTTCATGTCTCCCAACTCCGCCCAAATTCGGTCGAGGGAGCGCAGCTTGGATAGGGCATAATGTCCTATTAGCAAGATGCTCGCGACCCTCCGGGCAGCCCTGACCCATGTTCGATGAGCCGCAATGGCTAGCAGTAGTCCGATAGCCCATCGCTCAGCACGGGGCTTCCGATGATGCTTCCCTTGATCGCAGATGTCAGGACAGCGCTGCATCTTGCAGATCTCGATCTAGGCATTTCTGGAGGAACCATGGAGCAACGTTTGAGAGTGGTAATGGCCCAGCTGAACATCCGCGTTGGGGATGTGTACGGCAACGTCAGCAGCCCATAAGGCCCGCGACGACCTCAACGCCCAGGTCATCGTTTTCCCTGAGCTGACCCTTTGTGGTTATCCACCAGAGGATTTGCTCCTTCGCTCCAGCATGCAGAGCCGTATCGAGAAGGCGCTACAGCAAGTTAAGAATGCAGTTAAAGGCATCGTTGCAGTAATCGGCTTCCCATGGGTCGAGGATGGGGCACGCTATAACAGCTGCGCCGTAATCTCGGACGGCGAAGAACTCGCCCGCTACAACAAACAGCGTCTGCCCAACTATCGTGTGTTCGACGAGAAGCGGTACTTTGAGTCAGGCAGCGGCCCTTGTGTGGTCGAGCTCTTCGGCGTACCGGTCGGTATAACCATCTGTGAGGACATTTGGTTCTCCGAGCCTCTTAAGCAGGCATGTGATGCCGGTGCTCAAATTATGCTAACCCTCAATGCGTCTCCGTTCCACCGTGGGAAGCAGGCTGAGCGGGAAAAGCTCTTAGCCAAACGCGCCAGTGAATGCTCAATTCCGATGATCTACGTAAACCAGGTAGGTGGTCAGGACGAGCTCGTCTTTGACGGCAATAGCTTTGTGGTGGATGGCGGCGGAAAGGTCACTCAGCGCGCCCCTGCTTTCGAAGAGGGACTCTTCGTAACGGAGTTTGAGATCAAGGAGGGTGCCTTGGTGCCGGTTCCGGCTCAGACCACCGAGCTTCTGAGCCTTGAAGCCAGCGTTTACCAGGCACTGGTAGCCGGAGTTAAGGACTACGTGCAGCGTAATGGCTTCAAAGGCGTTGTGCTGGGCCTTTCGGGTGGTATCGACTCGGCGCTGGTGCTTGCTGTTGCTGTTGATGCGCTGGGCGCCGAAAACGTCGAAGCCGTGATGATGCCGTATCACTACACTGCCCAAATGAGCCAGGACGATGCGAAAGAAGAAGCCGACATTTTGGGAGTGAAGTATAGCGTACTGCCCATCGCTCCCATGGTAGAAGCATTTCTATCTACGCTTGCGCCAATGTTCGAAGGTCTGGGCAAGGACACCACCGAGGAAAACCTCCAGGCGCGGTGTCGCGGCACGATGCTGATGGCGATCTCCAACAAGAAGCGGTATCTCGTCCTGACCACCGGTAATAAGAGTGAGATGGCTGTGGGGTATGCGACCTTGTACGGAGACATGGCGTTCTGAAGGATGTGCCGAAGACTCTGGTGTTCCGCCTCTGTGAATACCGCAACACCCTGGGCTACGTTATTCCGCAACGCGTCATTGATCGTCCACCGTCTGCTGAGCTTGCTCCTGATCAGAAGGACGAGGATTCCCTGCCTCCATACCCAGTCCTGGATGAAATACTTCGCCTGTATATCGAGCAGGACTTGTCCGCCGATGCCATCACCGAGAAGGGCTTCGACAAGGAGGTGGTGAGGAAGGTGATTCGCTTGGTCGACTTGAACGAATACAAGCGGCGCCAGGCGGCTGTGGGCCCACGTGTCACCGAGCGTGGCTTTGGTCGTGACCGGCGTTACCCAATCACTTCTGGTTGGAGCATCGGAGAGTGAGCCTAGACAGCTGATTGGATATATTAGGGGCGCCGTTGCGCCCCTTTACTCGCCGGCTCGGCATAACTAGATTTTGAAGAATTTCTCTTCTTTAGTGAGTTGAAGAACGGTATTTTCGTGCAAGAATTTTTTGTCAAAACCATCAAGTTTGTCATTCAATATAGCTGCGATGGTTTGGATTTTCTTCTCATTTGCGAAGCTGAAGAGTTTAATGAGTTTGTACTCGTCAACAACCTCTAGATAATCCTGGACGGTGAAGGCAGGTAGTTTGGATTTGTACTTGTTGACGAAGTACACGTAGGCCATGTCGAAAGCCATAGCTGCAGCTCGTGGAACACCATCGCCAGTATTTCTTTCTTCGTTCACAATTGTGAAATCCGCTTTTCCATCTAGGCCGGCAGTAACCAGCAATTCGTTATGATGGTTGCCGAATAGTCTTTTAGTAATGTCGGCGTATGCTTCGTTGAAGATTTCGAGCTTTGAGTGTAGATCCGAATAATACACAGCGATAGTTCGTCTCACATCATCAGCTGTGCTTTTGAAATCAATAATTCTGTTATGCGAAACCTCTACTTCGCTTGTGACGTATGCGAGTCGCCCCCGAGCCTCACGCAAGTCTTGTAGTTGCTTCTCAGCCAGAATCAAACCGCTAAAATGACTATCCCTCGAAAGGTCTTTAACTATGGTTTTTTCGTCAGCTAGTCGTTTGGCTAGGCTGTTTCTCAATGAGTCGAGCTCGTCAGCGGTATCTGCAGAAAGTTCTTCGACATAGGCGGCCTTGCGGCTCATTATTGAATTGTGAAATTCAATTGTTTCTTCCAATGTCTTGCTCAGATTTGGTACTAAAGATTTTGCCTCGTTATAGAGGGCAGTGATCTCCCCTACATTGATTTCTACTGAATTGTTTCTGTAGCGCTCGATGGTTTTGTTGTTGTAATAAAGCTTGGTTTCGAGGTTGACAATTCGCGATGTTAGGGCGGCGACGCTTCTGCGCGACTCGCGGAGTTCGGCAATGGCGTAGTTTTGAGAGTCAAGAAGATCGTATTCCTCCTCCTTGATCTGCAAGTCAGCTATCTTGTAATCGATTTTTTCGATTTCTTCAAGGCGGTGCTCAAGCTCGGCCCCACCAAGGAGAGTCTTGATGCGACTTTCCTCAAGCAGAATCTCTTGCTCAATCAAATTTATTTGACGAACGGAGTCGATGAACTCGAAGTCAAAAAGATATGCATAGATTAAGTCGTACTCATTATTGGTCGTGAACGCGTTTAAATATTTTAGTGAGTTGTTGCTTGTTGGTCTGTTGATCCTGAAGAATTTGCTTCGTATTGAGTTGAACTTCGGTTGTTCTCTCGTATAGCCGAACAGACGTGGTAGTTCTCTGTTGAAGGACGCTCCGGTCTTAAACTCAATACCATCAATGGTGCTGAAGGCTGTGATAGCTTCACGGGCCCCCATTTTTCTCGAGAGCACTCGAGTAATGGTGTGAGTAATAGACGAAATTTTTAGAATCAGCTCAAATTTCACGTCACCTTTGGTGAGGAATTCTTTTACTTTTTCGTTGATTTTATTGTTGTCGGGATCTTTCCAGAGTGGGTCAGCTTTGCCTCCCAAACAAAACGCGAGAGCGCGAAGTGACGTACTTTTACCAATCTGGTTCCCGGTTTCGCCTAGGTTGGTAATTATATTCATTCCATCCTTGAATGGGATGGATCGTATTTCTTTGCTTTCATTAAATACAGATAGCTTAATCAGTTGCATAAAGAAATATCACCTTGATCCGTCAACTCCACACATCCAGTGGTGTAAAGCCAGTCGAGTGCGTACAGGATGTAGGCAAAAGAAACGCGCTCAAATTTATCCTGGTATCTTTCAACGAGTGCTAAGGGGCTCATGGTGCCAAGCTCACTAGAGTTTAAGACCATAAGTATTCGTCCACCAATGATGTAAAGGCTCTTGAGCGGAGAGCTGGTATTCTGAATGATCATTGAGGAGGCTCCAATATTTTGCAGTGAATGAAGCCATAGCAAACAATTAGCTGTCTGGCCCATTCAATAAGCTCAGACGGAACGCCGTGGAAACCTGTTTTGATATCTACTATGAGTTCGGAGACTCTCAATATAAGTTCGTCTGATCCCATTCGGATTACGTTCAGTTTTTGCTCTGCGGTAACTGGTCTGACACTCTGTCGCATAAATAATTCGCGTCTAGCGACTTTGTATTTCTGATTAATGGCGTAGAGGAATCTTTTTTGTGCGCCCGGCTCTTCGTCATCGATAGTTAAAATAAGGCTCTCAATGAGTTCCATGTAGCCAACGTTATCGATTATGACTTCTGAATACACCGAGACATTGTTGTGCTCGATTTTTTCATCAACCCCAAGGTAATCCATCTCGACGTCTGCGATCTCATCATATGGGGTATGAGTCGACACAATTTTTATCAGAAGCGGATTAAGCAAGGATGAGATAGCAGCTGGAGTTGCTGCTATCGTGACCCCCCCGCTCCCGGTGCTGACTACAGTTAAACCGCCGTTCGATGCCGTAGCTTCAATGTCTGGCGTTAAGAGACTCATTTCTTATGTACAGTAACTTTGCCGCGACCCGTGGAGACAACCGTAGTCGAGCTGTTATCTGACGAGGCGGAAATTGCCGGTTTTCTGCTGAAGGCTTGCAAGGCTGCTAATAAAACAAAGCAGAATACACAACTCCCAAGGGAGTATAGGAACAGCTTGTAGATGGAGTCGCTTGGCAAGCCTGTGAGCAAGTCAGACTTGAACCAACTGGCGTACATCGAGTAAAACATGGCAGCTCCTAGGGCTGTGAATGTTCCCCCTGCACCTGCGATAACCTTCAAGAAGCCGAACATTCCTTTCTCCATGGCAGTTGGTCACTCGGCAGTGAGTGCCAGCAGTGTGATATTACAAATTTTCCGTATTACTCCACAAGCGCTCAAGGTGTAGGTGTTACACGCGAGCCTTGGGGCGAGTACCTGCAGCCCAAAAGTGCAAGGTTTGTGAGATCCTAGGTTGGAGGGACGGTGCCGGCACACTCCCATAGGATTGAGCCCGAGGCGCAGCAGGACGATGTGGCTCGCACGAGCTTCTGTAGGAGGCTGCGTGGCGGAAGTGGCATTCGAATCGTGGTGGGGTGGCTAGGTGGCTCACCCGAGAATCCGAAGGTGCTCGTTCATACCTCATCGCAAGAACCCTCTCAAAGCAGAGCGAAATCGTTCATCACGGCTATACTGCAATCGATGAATCCATGTCACACGGCAACGTAGTGACTTCAACCCGTGTTCTATTAAGGTATTTGGTATGCGTGAGCGTCTTGTCAATAAAATGATTGCTCATCTAAAATGCGAAATAGACTATTTGCAAGCTGAAGCTTTGTCTGCAAGTTTCGCTCGTGATGAAGCACGATGCCGTAAGGCTCTCCGGTTATAAACGAATGCCATTGAGTATCTGTTAAAAGCAGTTGACGCTAAGCGCAGGATTTCAATGTAAAGTTGAGTTAGTCAGTAACTAGCAGTTGGCGACCGGCTTTACTCAGGTGTAGGATATTGTTGGCTGCAAAGAAGTTTAGAATTACCCCTGATATGAGCTTCCAGTTTTCATATGCATCCCCACGGAAGTAGCCTGCGTTGTGCATTTGCCATTCGGCATGGATGCGAGCGCCTGAAATGAAGCTCGTTGATTTAGCCATGGAGAGGCTGATATTGCCGAAGTCGACGTTAGGGTTTTGATGTAGCAGGCCTTTCGTTAATGCGATGATGAGACCGGCATCAGTTTCTGCCTGCTCAGTGGTAAGTGAAGCAAAGTATTTTGAAAGCAAACTACTCAGGAATTGTAATGATGATTCGTTGAGTGCGGAACCAAGGGAGAGAAAATCCACGTATACGACACCGCCCGGTTCCATTGTTGGGAACAGCGATTTATAAATCAGCAGTTGAGATGTGGAAGGTTGACGTGCGGCGTATTTTTTGTTGCACTCGAGTTGGGGCTCTTTCAGGGCTAATGAAACTTTTTCTTCACTCAAAATGCCTTTGGCGATAATCATATCGCATAGTTTAAATGTAATTCCTTTAGCAACTTCTTCGATAAGCCCCATCTCTACTTTCAGAAAGCCTCTGAGGCCTGCGAGGTCGTCTGAGCATACAGTGGCTGGATTAAATTCGGTGATGGTGAGATATGCGTCGAACATCTCAAGAGCCTCAAGCATGCTCAATTGAGCAGTGTTTTCACAGGTGGCACAAGATTTCAGCCAATCTTTGATCGCCTCGGGGTGAAGTGTGGAGAATCCGCGCATCTGAATCTGGCCCAAAGTCACCATGGCGCTGTCACCTAGAGTTTCAATAAAGCCTCCAGTATAGATTCCAGATGGTCTTGCGCCAGGAGCTTAGTTTAGCCTTCGCAAGGCGGCGTCACTCGTAATGTACCCTTTCGGGATCATTAAGTACCATAAACCGCTTTAATGTACCCTTTTAGTATCATTATATAAAAAGCTTTGGTTTGATTTAGTATCGTGGGACTGTTGTGAGGCGAATACTGGCTGGGCAAGGTTTCGGCCCAAGGGTTCCTTCCTCATCGTGCTGCCGGCGCAGCTTGGAAAGCGTTGCTTGCACCATTTTTTGCCTTCCGGTTACATCCTGCAATCAGCTCAATGGAAAAATAATAGCAATAAGCCACTTTGTGCCTACGCTCATGGATTCCCTCTTGAGGTAGATTTGCCATGTCGAAGATTGAGATAGCACCAGTAGTAGCTGATGATTTCGAGACATGGCTGAATGCGCGCCCCAAGTGGTTGCAGACCGCAGCTCGAATGATCATCGACTCGAAGCGGCAGTTGAACCCGGATGAAATTAGAGCGCTAGCTAGGCTTTGCAAGCTCGAAGCCAACGATGAAGCTGATCCAGGATTCCTGACCGTTACGCCTGGCACTTTATCGCTGGTAGCCAATAGACCTTTGCTTCGGATCGAGGAGATCCTAGATGTGCATAGGCTGGTGCCAATCTTCCATTCGGCAAAAGCAATCTCTCGGTGATCTACGGACAGAATGGAGCTGGTAAAAGCGGTTTTGCGCGGCTGCTGAAGGAGATCTGTGGATCACGCTCCAAAGACGAAATACGCAGCAACGTGTTCGATCCGACCCCTACGCCCTGCCGCGCTCATTTCAAGGTGTCAATAGACGGTAAGCCGGCGGATGTTCACTGGGACGTCCCAAGCGGGCCACACAAAGCTCTACGACATGCACAGGTGTTCGATAGTAAGGCCGCCCAGCAGTACATGGGCAGGACTGAGGCATGCTATGAGCCCAGTCGGATGAAGTTTGTATCGGCACTGATCGTCACAGCGGACGCTGTTAGTGAAGAGCTTTCAAGAGAGAAGTCACTACTCAGCAAAGCGTTACCTGCCATCCCAGAAACGCTAAATCACACCGCCGAAGCAAAATGGCTTCAGGGCCTGAAGAGTGCGACCACGACCGCCAGTATTGATAAGGAATGTCTGTTCACAGATCTGCTTGATCGGGAGCGCATTGAGAAGGAGGCCCTACTCGCAGAGAAAGACATTGCAGGCCGGCTGCTGAGCATTAACAAAGAAAAAACTGCGCTGAAGAGTATTGAAGCAGCAATGTCGACTCTTCAACAGGGATTGAACGATGCGATGGCAGGTACGCTAGAGACCCTGAAAAACGCCGCTGTTAAGGCCAGGAATTCGAGCGAAGAGGCAGCGGCAGCGATTTTCGGTAAAGCCGAGCTCGACGGTGTTGGCTCTGCGACCTGGCAGGATATGTGGGAATACGCACGTGCATACTCCAACGGCACGGCCTACACAGAATCTCAGTTTCCCAATATTGCAGCTGTCTCACGCTGTGTGCTTTGCCATCAAAGCCTTGATGAGGATGCTAAAGTCCGCCTGACGGGGTTTGAGAAGTTCGTCACTGATGGCCTTGAGACAGCCGCCAAGAAGGCTGAAAAAAGTTTTGCTGATCAGAAAAACTTGTTGCCAACTCTTCCAGGGGAAACAAGCTGGATCGTTCACATGTCCACCTTAGGCTTTGAGGAAGCAGATGCGACCTCTTGGCTTGGCGTGCTCAAGGAGAGGCGTGATCAAATCGTGCTGGGAAGCCCTGTCACCAGCTTGCAAGCTTTCGACTGGAAGAGCATCAACGAAGCGGCAACAACCAAGTCAGCTGACTTGATTGCCGAAGAAGTGAGCCTGTCGGCCCTATTGAAGGATGAGCATCGCCAAGCAATGCATGACCGAGTTCAGCACCTTCAAGCCAAGCAGTGGCTTTCACAAAACAAGACCTCTATTAGTGCTGAAAAGGCTAGGCTAGTAGCAGTTGCAGCTATAGATAAGGCTTCGCGCTCAGCTGCCACCAACGCCCTCACTACCAAAAAAAATGACTTAGCCAAAACCGAATTGGATGCTGGTTACCAAGCTCGATTCATCGAAGAGTTGAAGCAACTCGGCGGCCACCGCATTCCAATAGCTCCATTAAGCAAATCGGGCGGTAAAGGCAAGATCACCTTTGGTTTAAATCTCGTGGGTGCGCACGGCTCCCATAGCTTGGAATATATCTTGAGCGAGGGTGAAACAAGGATCGCGGCACTCGCGGCTTTCCTTGCGGACACGACAGGATCAAACCAGTTAGCTCCGTTCATTTTTGATGACCCGATATCCTCACTCGACCAAGACTTTGAAGAGAAGGTTGTCGAACGTCTCGTGTCGTTGTCACAGACCAGGCAGGTCATCATATTCACCCACCGACTGTCTCTTGTAGCCCAAGTAGAAGCTGTTACCAAGAAATGGGAGCAGACTCCAGGGATGCCTTCAATCAAGCCGACACTAACGTCACTTCAAAGGATGGCGAAGACTGCAGGTATCGTAGCCACTGCAAGCGCTCGAGACCTGAGACCGGAAAGTGCTGTCAGGGGGTTAATCGACAATACGATTACGCGCTTGAAAAAACACCAGGAGAAGGCCGAAGTC
>LNAP01003064.1_pt1 | contig 24361 bp, 19 predicted proteins | sample 602601 | NCBI WGS metagenome assembly LNAP01 (sample SAMN02440304, study PRJNA202911) | soil metagenome | biome: Subtropical and temperate rainforests or woodlands; isolation source: soil samples (1 kg each in a 20% v/v slurry with milli Q water) were... ...
GAATTGGGAAAACACGGGTGCTACCTCGAAGAAATACAAAAAAACAGCTGCATAGGGTAACGGTTTCGAGCGCCGAGGCCGAGTTTCTTTATGCAAACGGCGGTAAACAGTGGCTTTTTTGTTGCCTGATTTGTCTCAAAACGTCATGCAAAGCGTCTTAGATGCTCTAATCGCCCCGTCGCGTCCTACAGAAGAACCGGTTTTACCCATGGATATCAAACAGCTCTGGCTCAACGCCCAAGACCTCTGGGGTGCCCTCGATCAGCACCCGCTCCTGCATTCCAGCCTGGCACTGATCCTGCTGCTGGTGGTGGCGCTGGTCCTCGGACGAGTGGCGCGCTACCTCATTATTCATGCGACCAAAATGCTCGGCCGGCAACCGGCCTTGCACTGGGTCAACGACTTTCGGCATAACAAGGTCTTTCATCGCCTGGCACAGATGACGCCGTCGCTGGTGATCCAGTTCGGCCTGCACCTGGTGCCGGGGCTGAGCAAGACCAGCCTGATATTCCTCGGTAACGTCGCGCTGGCGTTCACCATTCTGTTCCTGATGCTGTCGGTCAGCGCCCTGCTCAGTGCCCTGCTGGACATCTACGCGCGCACCGAACATGCCCGTACCCGGTCGATCAAAGGCTACGTGCAACTGACGAAAATGGTCCTGTACGTGTTTGGCGCGATCATCATCGTCGCCACGCTGATCGACCGTTCGCCCCTGTTGCTGCTGTCCGGCCTGGGCGCCATGTCGGCAGTGATTCTGTTGGTCTACAAGGACACGCTGCTGTCGTTCGTCGCCAGCGTGCAACTGACCAGCAACGACATGCTGCGGGTCGGCGACTGGATCGAGATGCCGCAAGTCGGTGCCGACGGTGACGTGGTGGATATCACGCTGCACACGGTGAAAGTGCAGAACTTCGACAAGACCATCGTTTCGATACCGACCTGGCGCCTGATGTCCGAGTCGTTCAAGAACTGGCGCGGCATGCAGCAGTCCGGCGGACGACGGATCAAGCGCAGCCTGTTCATCGATGCCAGCGGCGTGCGATTCGTCCGCGACGACGAAGAGTTGAAACTGAGCCAGGTGCATCTGCTCACCGACTACATCGGCCGCAAACAGGCGGAGCTCAAGGCCTGGAACGAGGCGCAGGGCAATGTCGCAGCGATGTCGGCCAACCGTCGGCGGATGACCAACATCGGGACGTTCCGCGCCTATGCGCTGGCCTATCTGAAGAGTCATCCGGAAGTTCAGCCGAGCATGACCTGCATGGTCCGCCAGATGCAAACCACCGCGCAGGGTATTCCGCTGGAAATCTACTGTTTCACCCGCACTACGGCGTGGGCAGATTACGAGCGGATTCAGGGGGATATTTTCGATTACCTGCTGGCGGTGCTGCCGGAGTTCGGATTGAGCCTGTATCAGCAGCCGAGTGGTGGGGACTTGCGGAGCGGGTTACTTCCGGCAGTTTTAGGCGCGGGCCATATACCCGAGCCCGAAAAACACATCATGTAGCCCACCGAACTGATCGCTCCCACGCTCCGCGTGGGAATGATCATGCGATAGCTGGCCTGCGTACACCCAACCGACTGATCCACACCGCCATCAAAATCACCGATCCGCCAAAGAACAACCGCCCTAGTTCTTCATGCTGATTCCAGATCAACAGATTGATCAGCAACCCCACCGGCACATGCAGGTTGTTCATCACCGCCAATGTTCCACCGTTCACCATACAGGCGCCCTTGTTCCACCAGTACAACCCCAACGCGGTCGAGACCAGGCCGAGGAACACCAGCACACCCCATTGCAGCGGCGCCTCCGGCAGGAAATTCTGTTTGCCGAACATCAGGAATGCCGGTAATGCCACCGCCAGCGCGCCCAGGTAAAAGTAGCCGAAGCGTCGGTAATGCGGCAGATCGCTCGGGTGGCGCGCCACCAGATGTTTATAAAGCACTTGCCCGGCGGCGTAGGTGAAGTTGGCCAGTTGCAGCAGCAGGAAGCCCATGAAGAAATCCGGGTTGATCCGGTCGTAACGAATCACCGCCGCACCGAGCACCGCCACCAGTGCGGCCACCAGCGCCCACGGATTGAAGCGCCGATTCAAGGCATCTTCGATCAGGGTCACGTGCAGCGGTGTGAGGATGGTGAACAGCAACACTTCCGGCACGGTCAGCACCCGGAAGCTCAGGTACAGGCAGACGTAGGTCACGCCGAACTGCAGCGCGCCGATCAACAGCATGCCGCGCATGAACGCCGGCTCGACTGAACGCCAGCGCGTCAACGGGATAAATACCAGCCCGGCCAACAAAACCCGCACCAGCACCGCGAAGTAACTGTCGACATGACCGGCCAGGTATTCGCCGATCAGACTGAAGGAAAACGCCTGGATCAGCGTGACAAAAAGTAGATAGCCCATGCTCGCCGACGATAGCGGGTTTTGCAGGCGATCACGAGAACACATTGATCCCTGTAGGAGCGAAGCTTGCTCGCGAAGATGCTGTGTCAGCCGCTATCTATGTTGGATCTGACATCGTCTTCGCGAGCAAGCTTCGCTCCAGGTTCGTGTTCAACCCCAAAAATCCCAGGCAAAAAAAAGCCCGATCTCGCTAAAGCGTTCAATCGGGCGACAGCACTCAGGAGCAACAAGTGCAAAGGGAGGTTCGATGCGCGTAAAGCCTTGAAGGGGTTGCGCCAGGCCACTTGAACATCAAGGGATTATCTGGCGATTAAAGCCTCAGGCCACCTGGGAAAGCTTGGCGTTGGCCTGGTTCAAGCCTTTCTCCTGGAAGTCACCGCCCAGGTTCATGCCTTCGGCGTGAATGAAGGTCACGTCGTGAATCCCGATGAAACCCATCACCTGACGCAGGTACGGTTCCTGGTGATCGGCGGTGCTACCGGCGTAGATCCCGCCGCGAGCGGTCAGCACGTAGGCGCGCTTGCCGCTGAGCAAACCTTGCGGGCCGGTCTCGGTGTACTTGAAAGTCACGCCGGCACGCAGCACATGGTCGAGCCAGGCTTTGAGGGTGCTGGGGATGGCGAAGTTGTACATCGGCGCGGCCATGACCAGTACGTCAGCGGCCAACAGTTCGTCGGTCAACTCGTTGGAGCGTTCCAGGGAGACCTGTTCAATGTCGCTGCGCTGTTCGGCGGGTTTCATCCAGCCGCCCAGCAGATTGATGTCCAGGTGCGGCACCGGGTTGACGGCGAGGTCACGCACGGTGATCTGGTCGTTCGGGTGAGCGGCTTTCCACTGGCTGACGAACGTCTGGGTCAACTGACGGGAAACCGAGTCTTGCTGACGTGCGCTGCTTTCGATGATCAGAACGCGTGACATGGGATGTAGGCTCCATCTGAGAATGCTGTAAGGCGATGGAGTGAAGGTTAAACAGAGTCATATCGATGAAAAAGCGCAAATAACTGCTATAACCCATCAATAAATTCGTTTATAAGCTGATCATGCCCTGCACCTGCAGGAGCAAGGCTTGCCCGCGAAGGGGCCGGTGTCATTCAACATCCATGTCGACTGGCACACCGTCTTCGCGGGCAAGCCTCGCCTCTACAGGGTTTTATGTCATTTGGGGGTGCAGCTCAGGTTGATGCGCATCTTGATAATGGTGCGGGTGAACTTGGCGGTGGCATTTTTGTGTTTGCCAGCGGCCACTTCGATAGAGCGGGTGCGCGGCGCTTCCGGGCCATTGTTGAAAACCACCTTGCAGATCGCATCGGTATCGCCGTAGTTGTTGACCTGAATGGATGCGATGTCGTTATCCGTGTCGTGGGCGTTGTAGTCGATCTTCATGCCGTTGAGGTTTTTCTCCACATCGATCGGGTAAGCAAACGCAGTCAGCGGCAGCAGCGCCAGCACCAAACAACAGAATTTTTTCATTCAGCAGTCTCCAATAAGGACTGCCAGCTTAGGACAAGAGGAGCTATTCATGAAAGCGCCCCGCGTGACCCTTGATCAATGGCGAACATTACAAGCCGTGGTCGACCACGGCGGTTTCGCCCAGGCCGCCGAAGCGCTGCACCGCTCGCAATCGTCGGTGAGCTACACCGTGGCGCGTATGCAGGACCAGCTCGGCGTGCCGCTGCTGCGCATCGACGGCCGCAAAGCGGTGCTGACCGAAGCCGGCGGCGTGTTGTTGCGACGCTCGCGGCAACTGGTGAAACAGGCCAGCCAGCTGGAAGACCTGGCCCACCACATGGAGCAAGGCTGGGAAGCGGAAGTGCGGCTGGTGGTCGATGCGGCTTACCCGAGCGCCCGCCTCGTCCGCGCATTGACCGCGTTCATGCCGCAGAGCCGTGGTTGCCGGGTGCGTCTGCGCGAAGAAGTGTTGTCGGGCGTTGAAGAAGTACTGCTCGAAGGCGTGGCCGACCTGGCCATCAGTGGTTTCAGCATTCCGGGCTACCTGGGCGCGGAGTTGAGCGACGTCGAGTTTGTCGCGGTCGCCCACCCCGAACACGCCTTGCATCGCCTCAACCGCGAACTTAATTTCCAGGACCTTGAAAGCCAGCTGCAAGTGGTCATCCGCGACTCCGGTCGCCAGCAGCCACGAGACGTCGGCTGGCTCGGCGCCGAACAGCGCTGGACCGTCGGCAGCCTGGCCACCGCGGCGACGTTTGTCAGCAGTGGCCTGGGTTTCGCCTGGCTGCCCCGGCACATGATCGAACGCGAACTCAAGGAAGGCACGCTCAAGCTGCTACCGTTGGACCAGGGCGGCAGCCGCAACCCGAGTTTTTATCTGTATTCGAACAAGGACAAACCCTTGGGCCCGGCGACACAAATCCTGATCGAACTGCTGCGCACCTTCGACACCGCGCCGCTGGATGCGCCGTTCGCCGCCCCTGAACAAGCCTGACACGGAGTATCCGCATGGCCTATTTCGAACATGAAGGTTGCAACCTGCACTATGAGGAATACGGTCACGGCACGCCGTTGCTGCTGGTCCACGGGCTGGGTTCCAGTACCCTGGACTGGGAAAAGCAGATCCCGGCGCTGTCAGCCCATTACCGTGTAATCGTTCCGGATGTGCGCGGTCACGGCCGCTCCGACAAACCCCGGGAGCGTTACAGCATTGCCGGGTTCAGCGCCGACCTGGTCGCCCTGATGGAACACCTGAACCTCGGCCCCACGCATTACGTGGGCTTGTCCATGGGCGGCATGATCGGTTTTCAACTGGCCGTGGATCAGTCGCACATGCTTAAAAGCCTGTGCATCGTCAACAGTGCGCCGGAGGTCAAGCTGCGCACCCGCGACGATTACTGGCAGTGGTTCAAACGCTGGAGCCTGATGCGTGCCCTCAGTCTGGGCGCCATCGGCAAGGCCTTGGGTGCCAAGCTGTTCCCCAAACCCGAACAAGCTGATTTGCGCCAGAAAATGGCCGAGCGCTGGGCAAAAAACGACAAACATGCTTATCTCGCCAGCTTCGATGCCATTGTTGGCTGGGGTGTTCAGGAACGACTTTCCAAAGTCGCCTGTCCAACCCTGATCGTCACCGCCGACCGCGATTACACGCCGGTCTCGCTGAAGGAAACCTACGTAAAACTGCTGCCCGATGCGCGGCTGGTGGTGATCGCCGATTCCCGCCACGCCACCCCGCTGGATCAACCCGAACGCTTCAACCAAACCCTGCTCGAGTTTCTCACCGCAGTCGACACCCCCTCACTCAGGATCACTGACCCATGCTGAAAAAAATTGCCCTCGTCGCCGGCTCCGTTCTGTTTGCCGCCAACCTGATGGCCGCAACGCCCGCCGCCAAGGCGCCGCACGTATTGCTGGAAACCACCAACGGCCAGATCGAAATCGAACTGGACCCGGTCAAGGCACCGATCAGTACCAAAAACTTCCTTGATTACGTCAACAGCGGCTTTTACAACAACACGATTTTCCACCGCGTGATTCCTGGCTTCATGGTCCAGGGCGGTGGTTTCACTCAACAGATGCAGCAAAAAGAAACCAAGGCGCCGATCAAGAACGAGTCCAAGAACGGCTTGCATAACGTGCGTGGCACGCTGTCCATGGCCCGCACCTCGAACCCGGATTCGGCCACCAGCCAGTTCTTTATCAACGTCAAGGACAACGATTTCCTCGACCAGGGCGATGGCTATGCCGTGTTCGGTAAAGTCGTCAAAGGCATGGATGTGGTGGACATCATCGTCAATTCCCCGACCACCACCAAAGGCGGCATGAAAGATGTGCCGGCCGACTCTGTTTTCATCAAGTCGGCCAAAGTGATCAACTAATCTGCACAGGAGTGCTTGAGCGGCTGCCGGCATCCGGCGCCGCTCATATCGTTTAAAGGAGAGCCCGCGCGCGGGCGGAGAACTGATGCTTTATCGCCGTTTCGAGAAACTGATCGACATATTCCGCGACGCTCCGACGGCGGCTCCGCCAGATCGGGTTCTCCCCTTCTATACCTATTACTTGAAGCAGGTCTGGCCGAGTTTCGCCGCCCTGCTGATTGTCGGCCTGTTCGCCTCCTTGATCGAAGTCGCGCTGTTCAACTACCTGAGCCGCATCATCGACCTGGCCCAAGGCACGCCGAACCCCGATTTCTTCCAGGACCACGCACTTGAACTGACCTGGATGGTGGTAGTGACCCTGGTTCTGCGACCGATTTTCTTCGGCCTGCACGACCTGCTGGTGCACCAGACGCTGAACCCTGGCATGACCAGCCTGATTCTCTGGCAGAACCACCGCTATGTCCTCAAACAGAGTCTGAACTTCTTCCAGAACGACTTCGCCGGGCGCATCGCCCAGCGCATCATGCAGACCGGCAACGCCCTGCGCGATTCCGCCGTGCAAGCGGTGGATGCCCTGTGGCATGTGCTGATCTACGCCATCAGCGCGCTGGTGCTGTTTGCCGAAGCAGACTGGCGCCTGATGATCCCGCTGACGACCTGGATCGCCGGGTTCATCGGCGCGCTTTATTACTTCGTGCCGCGGGTCAAGGACCGCTCGGTGCAATCCTCCGATGCGCGCTCCAAACTCATGGGACGGATCGTCGACGGCTACACCAACATCACCACCTTGAAGTTGTTCGCCCATACCAACCATGAACAGCAATACGCCAAGGAAGCCATCAAGGAGCAAACCGAAAAAGCCCAACTGGCCGGGCGCGTGGTCACCAGCATGGACGTGGCCATCACCAGCATGAACGGCCTGCTGATCGTCACCACCACCGGCCTGGCCCTGTGGCTCTGGACGCAGTCGCTGATCTCGGTGGGCGCGATTGCGCTGGCGACAGGCCTGGTGATCCGCATCGTCAACATGTCCGGCTGGATCATGTGGGTGGTTACCGGCATCTTCGAAAACATTGGCATGGTCCAGGACGGTTTGCGGACCATCGCCCAACCGGTCAGCATCACTGACCGCGATCAGGCCAAACCGCTGGCCGTGCCCCGAGGCGAAGTGCGTTTCGAGCACGTGGATTTTCACTACGGCAAGAAGAGCGGAATCATTGGCGACCTCAACCTGACGATCAAGCCCGGTGAGAAAATCGGCTTGATCGGGCCATCCGGCGCCGGCAAATCGACCCTGGTCAACCTGCTGCTACGCCTCTATGACGTGCAGGGCGGGCGAATCCTCATCGATGGGCAGAACATCGCCGAAGTCGGCCAGGAAAGCCTGCGCGAGCGCATCGGCATGATCACCCAGGACACCTCGTTGCTGCACCGTTCGATTCGCGACAACCTGCTTTACGGCAGACCCGATGCCACCGACGCCGAGCTGTGGGAAGCGGTGCACAAGGCGCGCGCCGATGAGTTCATTCCGTTGCTGTCGGACGCCGAAGGCCGTACCGGTTTCGATGCGCACGTGGGTGAGCGCGGGGTGAAACTCTCCGGCGGCCAGCGTCAGCGGATTGCGATTGCTCGTGTGCTGCTCAAGGACGCACCCATCCTGATCATGGACGAGGCGACCTCGGCGCTGGACTCGGAAGTCGAAGCGGCGATCCAGGAAAGCCTGGAAACCCTGATGCAAGGCAAAACCGTGATCGCCATCGCCCACCGACTCTCGACCATCGCCCGGATGGACCGGCTGGTGGTGCTGGAAAAAGGCAAGATCGCCGAAACCGGCACCCACGCCGAACTGCTGGCGCATGGCGGGTTGTATGCGCGGCTGTGGCAGCACCAGACGGGTGGGTTTGTCGGTATCGACTGATATCGTGAGATCACCACCGAACCTGTGGGAGTGAGCTTTTGTGGCAAGGGAGCTTGCTCTCGCTCGGCTTCGCAGCAGTCGTAATTTCAGGCAGCCTGGTTTTTCTGACACAGTGGAGTTTTTGCCATGGGGACAGCTTCGCTGTCCAGCGGGAGCAAGCTCCCTCGCCACAAGCGCCCTCTAAATCCACCAAAAAACCGCCACAGCCTGCTAACCACAGGCCCTGGCGGTTTTTTGTGGCCGCTGGAAATCCGCAGAAACCCTGCTGTACTCAGCCAAGGTTCTGGAGATGAGCCTGTCGTAAGTCTGCAGGATGCATCACGCGATACAGTCTCGATAGGTCGCCTATCAAGGACGCTCTCATGTCGCTGTTCAAACGTTCTGTCACTGAGTTGTTAGGTACGTTCTGGCTGGTATTGGGGGGTTGCGGCAGTGCGGTGCTCGCCGCCTCTTCGCCCCTCGGGATCGGGGTGCTGGGTGTGGCCATCGCGTTTGGTCTCACCGTGTTGACCATGGCCTTCGCCATCGGCCATATCTCCGGTTGCCACCTCAACCCTGCCGTCTCCGTCGGCCTGTGCGTCGGCGGTCGGTTCCCGGCGCGGGAGTTGCCCGCGTACATCATCGCCCAGGTGATTGGCGCCATTATCGCCGCCGCGCTGATCTACTACATCGCCAGCGGCAAGGAAGGCTTCGACCTCTCCGCCGGCCTGGCGTCCAACGGCTACGGCGAACACTCCCCGGGCAAGTACTCGATGGCCGCGGGCTTTGTCTGTGAACTGGTGATGACCGCGATGTTCGTGCTGATCATCCTCGGTGCCACCGACAAACGCGCGCCCGCCGGGCTTGCACCGATTGCCATCGGCCTGGCCTTGACGCTGATTCACTTGATCTCGATTCCCGTCACCAACACTTCGGTCAATCCGGCCCGCAGCACCGGTCCGGCGCTGATGGTCGGTGGCTGGGCCATCGCGCAATTGTGGATGTTCTGGGTGGCACCGCTGTTGGGCGCGGTGATCGGCGGCGTGACCTATCGCTGGCTAGGCAAGGAAGGCACTTGAGGCCACGGGCGAGGATCATGCTTGCCGATAAGGCAACGCGGTCCTCGCTTCCTCGGCATAGGCCAACACCCCAAGACGCTCCTGGTGAAGGAAGTCTTTGACCGCGGCTTTCAGTCCCGGATGACGCAGATAGTGCCAGGAATGGGTGATCACCGGTTCGAACCCGCGAATCAGCTTGTGTTCGCCCTGGGCGCCGGCGTCAAAACGCTGGAAGCCATTGGCAATCGCGTAGTCCATGCCCTGGTAGAAGCAGGTCTCGAAATGCAGGCGGTCGAACTCCGCCAGGCAGCCCCAGTAACGCCCGTAAAAACTGTCGCCGCCCACCAGACTGAAGGCCATGGCCACGGGTCGTGAACCTTGCTTGGCCAGCACCACGCGAATGGCTTCGGGCATGCGCTCGGCCAACAGACTGAAAAATTCCCGCGTCAAATAGGGCCGTTGCCTACGCACTGCGTAGGTATTGGCGTAGCAGGCATAGACAAAATCCCACTGCGCCTGATCCAGTTGCTTGCCTTCCAGCCATTCGAACTCAATACCCTGCCCCGCCACTTGCTCGCGCTCTTTGCGCATCTGTTTGCGTTTGCGCGAACTGAGGACGTCGAGGAAGTCTTGAAAGTCCCGATATCCGCGATTCTGCCAGTGGTACTGACAGCCGATCCGCTGCAACCAGCCGGGTTGTTCGGCCAATGCCGCATCGGTGAAAGGGTCTGTGAAGTTGATGTGGGCGCTGGAGAGTTCTTCGATTTCAAGGTAGCCCGGCAGGCTCTTCAGTAGTTCAAAACCGTCCTCGACATTACGCGCCAGCAACCGTGGCCCACTGACCGGGCTGAACGGCACGGCGGTCAACAGCTTCGGGTAATAGTCGATGCCGGCACGCTCGCAGGCATCGGCCCAGGCGTGATCGAACACGTACTCGCCGTAGGAATGCCACTTGCGGTAACTGGGTAACGCGGCGATCAGACGCCCTTCTTCGAGGTGCAACAGATGCTCGGGCTGCCAGCCGGAATGGGGGCCGAGGCTGCCGCTGTCTTCCAGTGCACTGAGAAAGGCATGGCGTAGAAACGGCTGATTCTCCGGCACCAGGGCATCCCACGTGCGCGGACCAATATCGGACAGGCTTTCCAGACGTTGCAGCGGCATTGACACCCTCTCGACTTCTTCGCGTAACAGCCCGGCGAGTATCGCCTATCGCCCGCCATTACACATCCGTCAAAACCGCCTGACAGGGTTCTGGATCAAAAGTTCATACGGTCTTTGTATCGTCATCGAGACGCCATCACTTTGCCACCGCCCTGTAATAAACCATCGCGATACTGGCGCCAGTTTTTAGAGCGTCGGGTTCTACCCGGCCACTGTTTCCGTCCCTCAACGGTCGGTTGTGTCCCGGATGGCTCAGTCATCCCCTTACATCTTCGGAGATTGATATGCGTCTTGCTTCCACGAAAACTGCGGCGGCCCTGTGTGGCGGTCTGCTGCTGGCCATGAGTGTTCCGGCCAGTGCCGCAGTCGACGCCAAACTGCTCGACATGCTTAAGGCAAACGGCTCGATTACCAATGCGCAATACAGCGAACTGCAAGCCGAGCTGGCCAGGGATCAAAAAGATCAGCAAATCGCCCGTCAGGCTCAGCAAGAGACCAACGAGCAGATCGCGGCCACCGCGAAGAAAACCAATGAGCTGAGCACCTTCGACCAGAAACTGGCCTGGGCTGCCAAGACCCAATTCAAGGGCGACGTGCGTTTCCGTCAGGAAACGGTCAAGAACGATGGTGTCTCGAACAACCGGGACCAGGACCGTCAGCGCGTTCGTGCCCGTCTGGGTGCCTACACCGAGATCAACCCGCAAGTCGACACCGGTATCCGTATCGCCACCGGCAACAACGACGACGCGCGCTCCACCAACCAGAGCCTGGACAACTACTTCGACAAGAAGTCGATCTGGCTGGACCTGGGTTACCTCGACTACCACCCGGACGCGATCAAGAACCTGCACATCGTTGGCGGCAAGATGCCACAGCAATGGGTGAGCATGGGCGACATCATCTGGGATAGCGACATCAGCCCTGAAGGTCTGTCCGTGTCGTATAAATACCCGCTGGGCGCCAGCACCGAGGTGTTCGGTAGCGCCGGCCACTACACCCTCAAGGACAACGTCGACGGCGACGGCGTGCAGTTCAAGCACGACTTGCGTCTGTACGCCGGCCAGTTGGGCGCGCGCTTCGCCCTCACCGACAACCTGAAACTGACTCTGGGTGGCAGCGTCTACGGCTACGACAACGACGACGACATCACCGCCGGCGGCACCAGCATCCCGTCCGTACTGGCCACCAACGGCAACACCCCGAACGAGCAATTCAAACTGTACGAAGGCTTTGGTCAGATCGACATCACCGGCCTGCCACTGCCGCTCTCGCTGTACGGTCAGTACGTCAACAACAAAGACGCCAGCAACGATCAGGATTCTGCCTGGCTGGCCGGTGTAAAGACCAAGTTCTATGGCTTCGCCGTGGACTACAACTACCGCGACGTGCAGCGTAACGCCGTGGTCGGCGCCTTCACCGACTCCGACTTCGCCAACGGTTTCACCGGTTCGCGTGGCAGCAAGTTGAAAGTGAGTTACGAGCTGGACAAGAACTTCGCCCTGGGCGCGACGTACTTCATGGCTAACTCTGACTACACCAACGCCAACCTCAAGGATTCGGACATCAACACTCTGCAACTGGACGCCGAAGCCAAGTTCTAAGCAGTACCGCTCCACGCCTCAGGTCATGGACGCTTGAGGCGCTTTACAGTCTGGCGTGGATGGATCGATCCCCATCATCCGTTCGATGCATCCACGCCGGCCTGCTTCTGTCCCCTGCGATAACGCCACGACTTTACGGAATGTCCTTGCGACGCTCCGCAGCGAGACGTTCGGCGAGTGCATCGACCTCCGGCACAGCTTCCTCCGGCAAGACGCGCAGCGTCTGCTGCATCAAACGCATCTGACGAATGAACCGCCGGCAATTGGGGCAGAACATTAAATGATGCCGCACCAGCAACTTCTCCCGAAAGCTCAGCTGGCCATCGAGATAATCACTGGCACGTGCCACTTGCTCCTTACAGGTCAGCATTCGCCGGTTTCCTCAAAATGCTCCACGGTCGCAAAGACCTTCAACCGTGCCCGATGCAGCAGCACGCGAACATTGGAGAGCGATATGTCCAGAAGATTACAGATGTCTTCCAGTTCCAGTCCCTGACGCTCGCGCAACAGCAAGACGCTGCGTTGCAGTTCCGACAGGCTGAGCAACGTGTGTTCGAGACATTCGCGCAACTCGCGTTCGGTGAGCAACGCCTCCGGGGTGTCCTGGTGCCAGGCGAACGGTGCCACCAGCCAGTGGCCATCAGCGGACGAAAAACGATCATCATCAATCGTGCCATGGGGCGATGGAAGGTCATCAAGCAGCACCTCGCGACGGTTCTGCTTGTAACGGCCCTTCGCCGCATTGGCGGTGATGGTCAGCAACCAGGTCTTGAGGCTCGAACGCGCCTCGAACTTGCTCAGATTACGCACGACCGACAGCCACGCATCCTGCACCACTTCGTCAGCATGCCGGTTGCCGACGATCGCATAAGCGACTGCACGCATCGGGCTCTGGTAAGTGCTGACCAACTCTTTGAAGGCTTGTTGTTCACCTGCCAGCAATCGTTGCAGCAGTTGCGCGTCGTCAGCCGCCATTCACAAACCCCTTGTCCTGACCTCGAAAAATGAGTCAGCAGGGCGTCGCCGTCGGCAACGTCCTGCTGTCATTTCCGAAAACTACAGCGTCCCGACTGCTTCGGCTGTAGGAAAAACCACCGCAAATCAACGGAAATAGCGACAGCCTTCCCCTCAACGCTTGCGTAACAGCACGCTACCAATCGAGTAACCCGCGCCGAACGAACTGAGCACGGCCAGGGAACCGGCGGGCAGATCATCCTGATGCTTGTGAAAGGAAATCACCGACCCGGCGGAGCTGGTGTTGGCGTAGGTGTCGAGAATCACCGGGGCTTCTTCTTCGGTGGCTTCGCGGCCCAGCAGTTTCTTCACGATCAGGTGGTTCATGCTGAGGTTGGCCTGGTGCAACCAGAAACGTTTCACGTCACTGACGTTGAGCTTGTTCTCTTCCAGGTGCGTAGCGATCAGCTCGGCCACCATCGGGCAGACGTCGCGGAACACCTTGCGGCCTTCCTGCACGAACAGTTTGTCCTTGGCTCCGATGCCCTCTTCCGCCGCGCGGTTGAGGAAGCCGAAGTTGTTGCGAATATTGTTGGAGAACTTGGTCAGCAGTTTGGTGCTGACGATGTCGAACTGGTACGGGGAGGTCGCCAGGTCGGCACGCTCAATGATCACCGCCGTCGCCGCGTCGCCAAAAATGAAGTGGCTGTCACGGTCGCGGAAGTTCAAGTGACCGGTGCAAACTTCCGGGTTGACCATCAGGATTGCCCGGGCCTGGCCCAGTTGCACGCTGTTGGCGGCCGCCTGGATGCCGAAGGTCGCCGAGGAGCAAGCCACGTTCATGTCGAAACCAAAGCCCTGGATACCCAGCGCTTCCTGGACTTCGATGGCGATGGCCGGGTAGGCGCGCTGCAGGTTGGAGCACGCCACAATGACGCCGTCGATGTCGGCGGCGGTCTTGCCGGCACGCTGCAAGGCCTGTTCGGCCGCGCCGATGGCCATCTGGCAAAGCACCGACCATTCGTCGTTGGAACGCTCAGGCAGACGCGGCGCCATGCGTTGCGGGTCGAGGATGCCATCCTTGTCCATCACAAAGCGGCTTTTGATACCGGAAGCTTTTTCGATAAACGCAGCGCTGGATTCGGTCAACGCTTCGACTTCGCCACGAGCGATGGCGTCGGCGTTATCGGCGTTGAATTGCGCGACGTAAGCGTTGAAAGACTGCACCAGCTCTTCATTGGAGATGCTGTTGGCCGGGGTGTACAGGCCGGTGCCGCTGATGACGACGTTATGCATGGTCGTTTCTCTAATCTGTTCAGGCAGAAAGCGTTGGCACCGACGTACCAACACACAAAGGGTCTGTTCCCGTCACGGAAAGCACACCTGGCATCGCTTTATTCCGTACCGCCCGAACCTTGAGAGGCTCAAAACTGCGGGACCGGCGTTTATAGGCGCGAAGTTTGCCATAAACATTGGGTTTTGGCGCCATTTTGCTCGATGACTCCCACCTGCCAGGCAATACAAAAACCTGTGGGAGCGAGCCTGCTCGTGATGGGGCCATCACCTCCAACATCTATGTCGACTGTGATGCCGCCAGCGCGAGCAGGCTCGCTCCCACAGGTATTGCACAAGTCTCGGGGTCAGGGTTCGACCTGGGTCCATTGCTTGTTCAGGCGCTTGTCGGAGATCGGCACTTTGGTCCCCAGTTGCTGGGCGAACAGCGAAACCCGGTATTCCTCCAGCCACCAGCGATAGAGCTCCAGTTGCGGATCGCGCTTGCCTTCCTGGGCGTGTTTGTTGGCGCGGGTCTGGTATTGGGTCCAGAGACCGGACAGTTCGCCACTCCAGACCCGATCCCTCTGCACCTGTGCGCCAATCTTCTCGAAGCGTTGCTCGACAGCCTTCAGGTAACGCGGCAATTCCTTGAGCCACTGCATCGGCGTCTCCCGGACAAACCCCGGATACACCAGATGACTGAGCTGTTGCTTGATGTCGTTCAGGGCCACGGCTTGCGCCAGATCAATCTTGCCCTTGAAGCGTTTCTGCAGGCCGTGCCAGTGCTTGAGAATCTCCAGCGTCAACTTGGCCAGGCGCTCGGCGTGCTCGGTCCAGCCACCGCGCTTGCGCTCGGCCAACGAGGCCAGCCCGGCGCCATCCCGTGGCAACGGGTCTTCGCCCTCGAGAATGCAACTGTCGAGGCTGGCCAGCAGAATGTCTTCCACCAGCGCATCAATGCGCCCCAGTTCACGGTACATCAGCCCCAGCTCGGTCAGCCCCGGCAGCTTGCCGCGCAGGAACTTCGCCGGCTCGGCCAACTGCTGCATCAGCAATCGCTGCAAGGCGCGGCGATGCTGGAACTCGGCCTCGGCGGGGGTCGAAAAACGCCCTTCCTTGACTGTCCCGCTCTCTTCCACCAGCGCCGGATACACCGTCATCGACAACCCGGCGATCTTCTGCTGGGTTTTCTCGGCGACGGCGGCAAAGACTTTCGGCTCCACCGGCTGTTGGTTTTTCGCGGTTTGCGGCACGGCCAACGCGGCTTGGCTGGCTTCGGCAAAGCGTGCGGTCAACTCGGCCAGATCTCGCCCTTCGCCGAGGAACTTGCCCTGGCCGTCGACGATTTCCAGGTTCATCCGCAGATGACTGTCGACTTGCTGTGAAGCTTCCGCCCACGCCTCATCGCTGACCCGCGCGCCCGTCATGCGCAGCAGCTCGCGGCCCAACGCCTGCGGCAACGAGCCCTCGGCGAAGGTCATGCGCTGCAACGCGGCTTTGACGAAGTCCGGCACCGGCACGAAATTCTTGCGCAGGGCCTTGGGCAGGTTGCGCACCAGCGCGATGCACTTGGCCTCGATCACGCCCGGCACCAGCCATTCCAGACGTTCCGGCGGCAGCATCGGCAACAGCGGCGCCGGCACACGCAGGGTCACGCCATCGCGGGGGTGGTTCGGTTCGAAGTGGTAACTCAGGGCCAGTTCCAGATCGCCGATGTGCAAGGTGTCCGGGTAATGCAGGGCGGTGACTTCGCTGGCCTCACGGGCCAGCACGTCTTCTTCGCGCATGATCAGCAGCTGCGGGTCTTTCTGGCTGTTGACCCGGTACCAGCTGTCGAACGTTGCGGTCTGGTGGATCTCCGCCGGCAATCGCGCATCGTAGAAAGCGAACAGGGTTTCTTCGTCAGCGAGAATGTCGCGACGCCGAGCCTTGGCTTCCAGCTCGTCGAGTTGTTCCAGCAGTTGCGCATTGGCCGTCAGGCACTTGGCCTTGGATTGAATCTCGCCGCGTACCAGGCCTTCGCGAATGAAGAACTCACGAGAAACCACGGGATCGATCGGCCCGTAATGCACCGGCCTACGACCCACCACGATCAGCCCGAACAGCGTGATCTGCTCGAAGGCCACGACCTGGCCGCGCTTTTTCTCCCAGTGCGGTTCGAAGTGGTTTTTCTTGATCAGGTGCCCGGCCAGCGGCTCGATCCAGTCCGAGTCGATCTTGGCCACCATCCGCGCATAGAGCTTGGTGGTTTCCACCAGTTCGGCGGTCATCAGCCATTGCGGGCGCTTCTTGCCCAACCCGGAGGACGGGTGAATCCAGAAACGCCGCTGACGGGCGCCGAGGTAATCGCCTTCATCGGTTTTCTGGCCGATCTGGCTGAGCAGGCCCGAGAGCACGGCTTTGTGCAGCTTCGGGTAGTCCGCCGGCTCTTTGTTCAGGCTCAACTGCATGTCGCGGCAGATCAGGCTCAACTGACGGTGCGAGTCGCGCCATTCGCGCAGACGCAGGTAATTCAGGAAGTTCTTGCGGCACCAATTGCGCAGCGGGCTGGCGGTCAGGGCCTGACGCTGTTCTTCAAAACCACGCCACAGATTGACCAGCCCGGCGAAATCCGAGTCCACGTCCTTCCACTGTGCGTGGGCCTGATCCGCCGCTTGCTGGCGCTCCGGCGGACGCTCGCGCGGGTCTTGAATCGACATGGCGCTGGCGACGATCAACACTTCCTGCAAGCTGCCGAGTTTCGCCGCTTCCAGCAGCATGCGGCCCATGCGCGGGTCCACCGGCAGGCGCGCCAACTGGCGGCCGAGCGGGGTCAGCTGGCTGTTGCGGTCCACGGCCGAGAGTTCTTGCAGCAGGTTGAACCCGTCGCTGATCGCCTTGCCATCCGGCGGTTCGATAAACGGGAAGTCGGTGATCTCGCCGAGGCGCAAGTGCAGCATCTGCAAAATCACGGCGGCGAGGTTGGTGCGCAGAATTTCCGGGTCGGTAAATTCAGGGCGACCGATGAAGTCGTCTTCGCCATAGAGTCGAATGCAAATACCCGGCTCGACCCGACCGCATCGACCTTTACGCTGGTTGGCGCTGGCCTGGGAAATGGCTTCGATGGGCAGACGCTGAACCTTGGCGCGGTAGCTGTAACGGCTGATGCGCGCGGTGCCGCTGTCGATCACGTAACGGATGCCCGGCACGGTCAGCGAAGTTTCCGCGACGTTGGTCGCCAGCACCACGCGACGGCCAGGGTGCGACTGGAAAATCCGCTGCTGTTCGGCCGGCGACAAGCGCGCGTACAGCGGCAGAATCTCGGTGTGCTTGAGCTGGGCCTTGCGCAGCATGTCGGCGGCGTCGCGAATCTCGCGCTCGCCGGGCAGGAACACCAACACGTCGCCGGGGCTCTTGCGCTCGCTACGTTCGAACGCGGCAATTTCGTCGAGGGTGGCGAGGATCGCCTGATCCACGGTCAAGTCGTCCTCGACGCGGTTGCCCTCCTCGTCCTGCTCAAGCGTCAGCGGGCGATACCAGGTTTCAACCGGGAAAGTCCGGCCCGAAACTTCAACGATGGGTGCGTCATCGAAATGCCTGGAGAAGCGTTCCAGGTCGATGGTCGCCGAGGTGATGATGACTTTCAGGTCCGGGCGACGCGGCAGCAGGGTTTTCAGGTAACCGAGCAGGAAGTCGATGTTGAGGCTGCGTTCGTGGGCTTCGTCGACGATGATCGTGTCGTAGCGTTCGAGGTAACGGTCGTTCTGGGTTTCCGCCAGCAGGATGCCGTCGGTCATCAATTTGATCAGGGTGTTGGAGTCGCTCTGATCCTCGAACCGCACCTGATAGCCGACCAGCGCGCCCAATGGCGTCGCCAGTTCTTCGGCAACCCGGCTGGCCACGCTGCGCGCAGCGATTCGACGCGGTTGGGTGTGGCCGATCAAGCCATGCTGGCCGCGGCCGATTTCCAGGCAGATCTTCGGCAACTGGGTGGTTTTACCCGAGCCGGTTTCGCCGGCGATGATCAGCACCTGATGCTTGAGCAGCGCTTCCTTGATTTCGTCGCGCTTGGCGGCGATCGGCAAACTGTCGTCGTAACGAATCACCGGCAGGCTGGCACGCCGCGCCAGCACCTGGTCACAGGACGCCTGCATGCGCGTCACCCACTGGGCCAGCTTGGCCTCGTCAGGTTTCTTGCGCAGCTCAAGCAACTGCCGCCGCAGCCGGTGGCGGTCGGCGAGCATGGCGTGATCGAGGTTTTTCAGCAGTTTGTCGATGGAAGGCGATTCGTCAGTCATCAGGTACGCAACGCAGGGGCCGGATTGTCGCAGATTTGGGGGCTCGGCGACGAATTCAACCTGCCTTTGTGGTGAGGGAGCTTGCTCCCGCTCGGCTGCACAGCAGTCGTAGTCCGGTCATCGAGTTTTGTCTGAAGCTGCGCGGTGGATGGTTTTAGGGTCGCTTCGCGACCCAGCGGGAGCAAGCTCCCTCGCCACAGGGGGTTCACTCAGGGGTTTATTCGTTATCCAGGCCTTTGCGGCGATACGGGAATACGTCGATGATTTTGCCGGCACGAATGGCTTCCTGCAGGCTTTTCCAGTAATCGGCGTTGTATAGCTCGCCATGCAACTGGTCAAACAGCTTCCTTTGCCCGGAATCGGCAAACAGGAACGGCGGAAACTCCTCGGGAAACACATCCAGCGGCCCGATCGAATACCACGGCTCGGAGGCCATTTCGTCTTCCGGCGTACGCGGTTCCGGGATGTGGCGGAAGTTGGCTTCGGTCAGGAAGCAAATCTCGTCATAGTCATAAAACACCACGCGACCGTGCCGGGTGACGCCGAAGTTCTTCAACAGCATGTCGCCGGGAAAGATGTTCGCCGCCGCCAGTTGCTTGATCGCCAGCCCGTAATCTTCCAGGGCCTCGTGGACCTGCGCCTCGTTGGCGTTTTCCAGGTACAGGTTCAGCGGCGTCATCCGCCGCTCGGTCCAGCAGTGACGGATCAGCACGGTGTCGCCTTCCACCGACACCGTGGACGCCGCCACCTCAAGCAGCTCTTCCAGGCACGCCGGGTCGAACTTGCTCAATGGGAAGCGAAAATCGGCGAACTCCTGGGTATCGGCCATGCGTCCGACGCGGTCGACGCTTTTCACCAAACGGTATTTTTCGATCACCGTGGCACGGTCGACGTTTTTCGACGGCGAGAAACGGTCCTTGATGATTTTGAACACGGTGTTGAAACCCGGCAGGGTAAACACGCTCATCACCATGCCTCGCACGCCGGGGGCCATGATGAATTGGTCGTCGGTGTTGGCCAGGTGATTGATCAGCGCCCGGTAGAACTCGGACTTGCCGTGTTTGTAGAAGCCGATCTCGGCGACGTGCTTGCCCGGCAGGATGCGCTTGAGGAAGCCGATGAACTCCGCCGGCACCGGCACATCCACCATGAAATACGAACGGGTGAACGAAAAAATGATCGACACATCGGCTTCGTCGGTAATCAGCGCATCGATCTGAATCCCGCGGCCTTCACGGTGCAGCAGCGGAATCACCAGCGGCCATTGTTCGTCCCGGGTATAGATGCGCCCCACCAGGTACGCGCCTTTGTTGCGGTAGAGCACCGAGGAGAACAGCTCGACGCTCAGTTCAGGGTCCTTGCACACCCAATCCGGCAGGTTCTCACGCAGTTGGGCTTCGAGGCGGTGCAGGTCGCCGGCCAGGTCGGCGTAATCCTCGCTGAAGCTGTAATCGGCAAAAATGCTCGCGAGCATGCCGGACAACTGGCCCTGGGGCTTATAGGTTCGGGTTTGCGCGGCGCGGGCCCGGCGCAGGCTGGGCCGGGTGGTGTGGATAAACATGCAGCCGTCGCTGATCAGGTCATGGCTGAACAGCCCGCAGAAAATCGAGTTGTACCAGGTCTCGGACAGTTCATCATCGAAACGCAGGTCGATCAGCGTGATGTAAGCGCTTTTGACCAGAGGCCAGCAACTGACGTCCAGCGTGTCGCTGTCAAACGCGACGCGCAGCCGTTCCACGGTTTCGCTGACTTTTTCTTCGTACAGATTGATCCGCGCGGCCGAGGCAATTTGCGCCTCCTGCCACTGGGCCTGCTCGAAGCGGGCCCGGGCGCCGTCGGTGATCTGGCGGAAATGCTCGCGGTAATCGTCAAAGCCATCGAGGATCATTCGGGCGATGTCGGCGGCTGGCCATTGCTGCGGCATGGGTGAGACCTCTGCGGGAATTCGTGAGCCCTGAGCTTAGCCAGTGAACCGGGTGCAGGAGAAGCGTAATTTTCGGCTCGAGTTAAATGCTCGTTTTTCGGTTGCCATGGATAAGGCGCTCGGCAACACTCTCGTCCCCATCAAGGAAGGAGTGCACCGTGAGTCCTGTCGATATTTTCCGATTGCTGTCGCTGGCCGCGATCTGGGGCGCGAGCTTTCTGTTCATGCGCATCATCGCCCCGGTGATTGGCACCATCCCCACGGCCTTTTTCCGCGTGTCGATTGCCGCCGTCGGCTTGCTGGTGATTCTCGGCCTGATGCGCATCAGCTGGGACTTCAAAGGCAAACTCAAGACGGTGATGCTGCTCGGGGTGATCAACTCCGGGATTCCGGCGACCCTCTATTCCGTGGCCGCGCAAGTGCTGCCGGCCGGTTACTCAGCGATCTTCAACGCCACCACGCCGCTGATGGGCGTGTTGATCGGCGGCCTGTTCTTCCATGAAAAACTCACCGCGGCCAAGCTTGGCGGGGTGTTCCTCGGGCTGTTTGGCGTAGGCGTGCTGACCCGTGCCGGTCCGGTGGCGTTCGACATGGAATTGTTGATGGGCGCCGCCGCCTGCCTGCTCGCCACCACCTGTTATGGCTTTGCCGGGTTCCTGGCCCGCCGCTGGCTTGACCACGCCGGCGGTCTCGACAGCCGTCTTTCAGCGCTGGGCAGCATGCTCGGGGCGACGCTGTTCCTGTTGCCGTTGTTCGGCTACAGCGTGATCAGCCAGCCACCGGCAAGCTGGGGCGGCTGGAATGTCTGGTTGTCGTTGCTTGGATTGGGACTGATGTGTACCGCCCTGGCGTACATCATTTACTTCCGCCTGCTCAGCTCGATCGGGCCGGTGAGGTCGATGACCACGACCTTCCTGATCCCGCCGTTCGGGGTGTTGTGGGGAGCGCTGTTGCTGGATGAGCCGTTGTCGATGGCGCATATCTATGGCGGGGTGTTGATTGCGGCGGCGTTGTGGCTGGTGTTGAAGCCGGCGGTGGTGAAAGTGGCTGAGGTGACTGCCAAGTAGTTTGGCGGTGTGGCTGATGACGCCTTCGCGAGCAGGCTCGCTCCCACAGGATTTTGTGTTCACCGCAAATCCAATGTGGGAGCGAGCCTGCTCGTGAAGGCGGTAGAGACTACAACGCTGCCTGACTCACCTCCCCATCCACCAACCGCCGAATCCCCAGCGGATTGGCGTTCTGCAACGCCTCGGGCAACAACGCATCCGGGTAATTCTGGAAGCACACCGGCCGCAGGAACCGGTCAATCGCCAAGGTGCCAACCGATGTGCCGCGCGAATCAGACGTCGCCGGATACGGCCCGCCATGCACCATCGCCTCACATACCTCGACCCCGGTCGGGTAGCCATTGAGCAGAATCCGCCCGACCTTTTCCTGCAGCAACTCCGCCAGCCAACGGTACTCCAGCAACTCGTCCGTCTCGCCAATCAGCGTCGCCGTCAATTGCCCGCGCAGACCGTGCAACGCTGCCGCCAGCTGCGCCCGGTCCTCAAGCTCGATGACGATGGTGGTCGGTCCGAACACCTCCTCCTGAAGCAGCTCATCGCCCTTGAGCAACAGACTGACGTCAGCCTTGAACACCTGCGGTTGTGCCTGATTGCCCTGTTGCGGCTTGCCCGCCAAGTGCGTCAGCCCCGGATGTTCGTGCAACTCGCCAAGGCCTCGGCTGTAACTGACCAGCGCGCCGGCATTGAGCATGGTCTGGGCCGGTTGCTGGTTCATGCTGGCGCAAAACGTTTCCAGGAACTGGCTGAACTGCGGCGAACGCAAACCGATGACCAGGCCCGGGTTGGTGCAGAACTGCCCGCAGCCCAGGGTCACCGAACCGGCCAGTTGCGCAGCGATTTGCTCACCGCGAACCTTGAGCGCTTCGGGCAGCAGGAACACCGGGTTGATGCTCGACATTTCGGCAAACACCGGAATCGGCTGTGGTCGGGTCGCGGCCATGTGGCTCAAGGCATTGCCGCCCTTGAGCGAACCGGTGAAGCCCACCGCCTGAATCGCCGGATGCTTGACCAGCCATTCACCGACACCCCCGCCGTAGATCATGTTGAAGACGCCGGGCGGCATTTCGGTGCGCTCGGCGGCGCGGATGATTGCGTCCGCGACCCACTCGGCCGTCGCCATGTGCCCGCTGTGCGCCTTGAACACCACCGGGCAACCGGCGGCCAGCGCCGAAGCGGTATCGCCACCGGCGGTTGAAAATGCCAACGGAAAGTTGCTGGCACCGAACACGGCGACAGGCCCCAGGCCGATGCGGTACTGACGCAGGTCCGGACGTGGCAACGGCTGGCGATCCGGCAGTGCCCGATCAATGCGCGCGCCGTAGAAATCGCCGCGACGCAGGACCTTGGCAAACAAGCGCATCTGGCCGCTGGTGCGCCCGCGCTCACCCTGGATACGCCCGGCCGGCAACGCGGTTTCGCGGCACACGGTGGCGACGAAGTCATCGCCCAGAGCATCGATTTCATCGGCGATGGCGTCGAGGAACTGAGCGCGTTTCTCCGCGCTGAGGTTGCGGTAAACCGGGTAGGCAGCGGCCGCAGCGCTGGCTGCGGCGTCCACTTCCGCTTCAGTGGCCTGGAAAAAACGGCCCGGCAGCGCTTCGCCCGTCGTGGCATCGAGGCTTTGCAGCTGTTGCGTACCGTTGGCGCTGCGGCGACCGCCGATGTAGTTGTGTCCGAGTAGCGTGGTCATGAGTGATCCCTTGACCGGCCGACAACGCCGGTGATTGAAGACTTAAAGCGTGCGCACCTGGCCGATGGCCAACGGCTGGGCACTTTCGCCGATGCCGTTTTCCAGGGGCGCGCCAAACTCATCGAGGCTGATCTGGAAGCGATCGCCCGGCTGGGTTTTTATCCCGTCGGCAAACGACAACGTTGCGGTGCCGAAGTAATGCACGTGGACATCGCCGGGACGCAAAAACTGCGCGTATTTGAAGTGGTGGAATTCGAGGTTGGCGAGGCTGTGGCACATGTTGTCTTCGCCGCTGAGAAACTCCTTTTCCCAGATCGTTTCGCCGTTGCGCTTGATCCGACTGGTGCCTGCAAGGTGCTTGGGCAACTCGCCGACGCGCAGCTCCGGACCGTAGGCGCAGAAACGCAGTTTCGAATGGGCGAGATACAGGTAATTGCGCCGCTCCATCACGTGGTCGGAGAACTCGTTGCCCAAGGCATAACCGACGCGGTACGGCTGGCCGTCGTCGCCGATCACGTAGAGGCCGGTCAGCTCGGGTTCCTCGCCGGCGTCTTCGGCAAACGGCGGCACAGGGAAATCCGCGCCGGGGCGCACGACGATGCTGCCATCACCTTTGTAGAACCATTCCGGTTGCGCGCCGACCTGCCCGGCCGCCGGTTTACCACCCTCCAGGCCCCATTTGAAAATGCGCATGGTGTCGGTCATGCCGGCTTCGACCGCGCCCTCCTGCTGGTGCATTTTGTCCCGCGCCGAGGCGCTGCCCAAATGGGTCAGTCCGGTGCCGCTGATCAGGCAATGGGCCGGGTCTTCGTGGTCCAGCGGTGGCAGGACTTTGCCCTGCTGCAACAGCTGGGCGTAATCCGGTCCCGGTTCGGTGCCGCGCAGTGCGACTTCTTCTTGCAGGCTGCGTTGGGCACGAATCGCCGCGAGGGCCAGTTCATGGGTACTACGGGTGCCTTGCAGCACCTGGACCTGCGAGCCCTCGACGAGACCCACCTGGCGTTCACCGGCAGTGTTTTCAAATTGAATCAGGCGCATGACGGCCTCCAGAAAATTGGGATTTGGGTCACTCGATGATGTTGAAGTCGCTCAAGTACTCATCGGAGATTTCCAGGCCCAGGCCGGGCTTGTCATCGTCGAGCTGGATGTAGCCGTTGACCGGTTGCGGCTCGCCCTTGAACACGTAGTAGAAGAGTTCGTTGCCGACCTCGACGTCGAA